>Ga0209208_10005755_pt1 | contig 17202 bp, 14 predicted proteins | sample S1TSphfallax_3_FD_187694 | JGI IMG/M metagenome (GOLD analysis project Ga0209208, IMG submission 187694) | Host-associated microbial communities from peat moss isolated from Minnesota, USA - S1T2_Fd - Sphagnum fallax MG (SPAdes) (version 2) | ecosystem: Host-associated > Plants > Peat moss >...
CGTGTTTGTGATGCCTTGTTTGTGTTCTTCTATTACAGCTTGACTAGTGTCTTATTTGACTAGTGTCTGATTTGATTCGAGAATGCAGTTCAACAGGAGCATCCTACAATTGGGCCTTCTTCTTTCTTATTTTGAACACGAAACAGTACTTTGGAGTTGGGAACAGACTTCAATTGACAACTTGCAAGAAAAGGAGGTGGTTTGTGAATATCTTATGCTTTGTAGGACAACTCCATTGCCAACATTGACCATTTATGACACCTCTTTCTTTCTTTCTTTCTCTTGCACATTGATCCAAGCAAAATTCACTAACTTAACTTATGGTGTGTGGCATTGTAATGTGCAACGAGCCAGACCCCTCACAAGAAGACATATAAGGTCAGGGCAAGGCAATGCCTAGTCTCTCTTGCTAGGCCCCAAACATTAGGGTTTCATTCACTCACAATGCAAGAATGAATGTTTCGTTTTCCAAAATACCTAATGTCATTTTATTATTATTTCCTCATTATACCTTATGGGTATCATGTGAATATTTGACAAGTATCATGAGAAAGAAATAAATCGACAAAAGTTTGTTGATTTTTTCACCATGCAAAAACACCCATTGCATTGAGGCATTACCTTACACATAACACCCAGCCAACATTCCTCAAAAATGTGGGACCAAATGAATACTTTGCAACATTTGTTTTGGTACTCACTCCCCTAACTGATAACAAGTCACCATACCCTAAACCCAGGGTTGGCTTCCACATTGAAAAGCCACATAGTAATTTTTTCAAAAGATGAATTTGTCATTAAAAATTGAAAATTATTAATAATTCATGTTCTACAATATTGTCATATTAGTGAAATTATTCAAACTGCCCATTATTAAATGGGTCACTAGTTTTTAGAACTTTTCTAAATAATATTTAAAACCTAATTTAAAATATGTTACCAAACTAAAATCAGATTCCAACTTGTGACCTAAAAAATTCAAAGTTTTTATAGATTTTTTGGGGATTTTTCCCACTAAATTTGAGAATATTGTGACAAAATATTCTTTTAAGAAAATAATTTGCCGCGTTTTGGCGAAATTTCGCGCCCAGAAAAAAAAATGCTGGACAGAACTTATCTTAGGGTAAGTAATTGTAACATCAGTAAATCTCATCACAAAACACCATACTAAAAATTATCCAAACACCGCCAGTAATTTTGAAATTCTACTTTTTACCATTTTGTTTCAGTGTTTTTTTTAAAAAATTTAAAAACCCCGCAATTTTCTCATGTGTTGCTCCAAAAGTGGCGATGAGCCAGAAGAGGGATTTAGCCAAATCTGGCGACAAGACAAATAAAGAAGTAAATTTTTTAAAGAATCCTATAACATGTTGGCAAAACCACTTGAATCTATTAACTAAATTTAACAGAACCTATCAACTAAATATGGCGATTTCAAAAGAAGAAAACTACGAATCTGCCCAAATCCTCCAAAAATGTTGGAAAGTTCAAAAAAAAATCTTTGAAATTGTGGCGAGAGTTTTTGGAAATTTTCCAAAAAGTTCCCTTGACCATCTTGCTTGGGACTTTGAAAAAAAACGAAAAAAAAGAAGCAAAATGGCGAGTTTTCGCCACAAAAAAAATCACTCCAAGTTTGTATGGAATTATACAATTTGGTGCTTGAGAGAAGAGGGAGGTAAGGAGAGAGAGAGAGAGAGTTGTGTGTGTTTTTGTGTTTTGCAAATGGAGGAAGTGCATCAGAAATTGGAGCTCTTACAATACCCGAGGGCATCGGCGCCATCGCAATCCTTGCTCTATGCTGGTTTAGAGCGCTATGAGCTTCTACAATGGCTTTTCTTCAGGTGGGTAGTCTATTTGTTGGATTCTTGTTAGTATAATTGATTCTGCTTCTGTGATGCTGCTCTTTGAAGGAAGGGAGTTAGTTGCATTGCCTCATGTGATGACCAAATGATTGTGTTTGGGGACATGTTTGTTGTGTACTTGTTGGGTGGAATAGGCTGCTTGGAGATAAGTCTCCCTTCACACAGCAAGCTTTGCTTGGTGATGGAGCTGACCGAGATGAAGAAGCTGCTCGCATTCAGTGTAAAAAGTCTTCTTTTTCTCTTGTGGCATTTTGTTTTTGGTAAAACCCCTAACAGTATTTCAAAAAAAATTTCGTGTGATCCGATCGAAGAATGATCTCCGTTTTCGGCCCCCTCCAAAGAGCATTGTAGAAGAGAGCAGCGTTGGGGGTAGGAGGGGCTATGGAGCTTCTAGATGGAATTGGAAGTAGGTGTGGTGGTGGGAGGGAAACTGTTGATCCGAGTTTTTAGGGTTAGGGTTTGTGAATCTGTTGAAGTGCAAGCACCAGCTTATACAAGTAATTCTTCGAGGTTTTCTGCATGTTGAAGTCCCGAAAGAAAAAATGGGTCATTTCATCAACTCTGAGCTACAAAACACGATTGCAGATTTGGCAGAGATTGCAAAGTTCTTGGGTTTGACAACAACAGTGGACCCAGATGCTATACAGGTGAGTGAGTGCGTTATATCAATTTGCTGTACAATACCGAATGCTGATCCGTTTATCAGCAGAGAGTCGGTGCACAGTATTTTATTGATGTATAGAATTTTGTTCCAATGTCTGCTGGCCTGACATCATGGGCCATGAATGACACACAACACAGGGGAAAGGTAGTTATGAAAGTCGGGCTGAAATGCTGCACTTGATTGTGGAGCTAGTGCAAGCTAGCTGCATTGCTGACAACCCTGAGTGGAGGTGAGAGCAGCAGCTACACATGTTCTACTCCATCTGCAAAACATTGTTTCCACATACATACGTACGTACATATGTATGTGCTTCCAGTCAATAGTTGTAAATTGTAGTTTCTGAAATTTACGCAAGATCCATCTAACTGTACACACACCAAGTTGAAGGAATCAGAACTGTTAGAGTCAGACAGTATAGACATTTTTTATTCTGAAATTCATAGACATCATAGAGTTTTTTAGAAGCAGGAGTTGAGAGGCCTGGGGAAGGTATTAGTTAGCAAATAGGAATAAAATGTAGGTGCTTGTCATTCCTTTATCTCTCTAGTACATGTCTCTCTATGTAACACTGGTTGCTGTGGGGTTAATGGATGAGGGGAGGAATGCAGTGTAGATGACCAAGTTGCTAAGGACATTGTGCTTGTCGATGCAATTGCTGAAAAGCAGGCCCAAGTTTTTTCAGATGAATGCAAACTCTTCCCTGCAGACGTGCAAATCATGTCAAACTCTCCAGTGTAAAAGACTTCATTTCCTTCTCCAAAAGATCGAGTTTGTAGAATTACTCTTCCTTGATGGAGATGCAGAGTTTATGTGACAGGTTTACTAGTTAGCTTCAATATAGGATGTACATGATAATTCTGTTCTTTTGGAGATTTTGCAAGCATACCTGTGGGATTTGTACACAGGAAGGAATTGGGAGAGTTGGAACAGCAGCTGTCAGAGCATGTCAAACACTTGGCACAGTTGCAGAACATGGTCACATACCTTGCAGCCAAAGTGTGTGCTCTATACTCACACAGTTAATCATTTGTAGGCAAATCTAGTGCTATAAAGGTTTTTTCTATTTGATGGTTTCCAAATTTTTAATGGTATTCATATTGCTGAGCAAAAAACTGTATGGCCTTTTCTACATACAACACATGGGCATATCTCGAATGTCTTGTCCTTGTAATGAATGCTCTTTGGCACATTGCTAACTGCTGCTGCAGATAGAGTTTGGGGTATGTTCTAAATCATCCCATGTCTTTCAATCAGTAGTTAACCCTGAATGGTCTTCTTCTCTGATTCTGAAGTGAGGGTGGTTTGTGTTTGTTTCAGCAAAGTTATAATCCAAATGAGGACCATGCTGAAGCTGAAATGGAGTTATGTGCACGCCTGGAAGCATTTCTAGATGCTGCCAAGGCTTTCAATGTCATCTATGCCAAGGTGGGACTATTGTCTTTGTCTAGTGTGTTCCTGCCACAGTGTAGAATTAGTTTCATGTAGGGGGGCACTTGCATATATCGTATGATTCTCTTGAACACATTTGTCCTAGCTTTTTATGTGGGTATAGCAACCAGCACAGAGGTTTACCATGAAGTTCCTTATTACTACGTGTGGGCATTGCCACTTGTGAAAAAACAGTGTTTTGGTGGGCATGGATCAGGAGATTCGGCCATGGACACACATGATGGAGGTTCCACAGCTGCATGGACTAGGGCCTGCAGCAAGTCGACTCCTTGACTCCTACAAGTTACTCCTCAAGGTAACCACTTACAATGTCCATTTGCATTGAAAGAAAATATTAGGAGGAGCATGCACTGAAACCTTTTCATGAATCTGTTACTGGATGAGTAGCTTGCAGGTTTGATATATTTCCTTGCAGCTTAGAGCTGTTGTCTCCCCTTCTTCCTTGTCATATTTGCTGCTTGAAAGAATGTGCTCCCCAAAATTCTCTGTACCGAGACATTTCTGTGGCTTGTTGCTGTTCTGTAAACATGCTTGGCTAGCTGTGAGCAGGCTGTTGCTGACCACCAAAAATGCTACTATGGTTGGTTGTGGTGACAGCTATTGCGAAACCTACGGAATATGCGGGACTCGCATTTAGCAATCACAGCTGGATCAGATATGGCAAGTGATGATGAGGCCCTTTCTTCATCACCGGAGTCATCGTCTTTGGTGAAGCTAGTAGCTGAATGTGAAGAAGCACTCCTGGTTCTGAACAATGGTCTCAGTATTATTTCTGACTCTCTTGAGCGCAACTAAATGTTGATTTTTGAAGCACTACTATCTGTTGGTAAGACTTGCATTCCACCTGATATGCATTATTATCCTTTCTAGGTATTGAAGAGGGACATTTTACAGATTTTGTACCTTTATTAGTTGGAAACAGACACTGCATGAGATCAAATTGAAGTTAGAAGTCACACATGTTCAGGAAAACCTAGACTTTGTTTGCTGGGATCTTTTTTGAGTATCTATGGATGTGAAGCCTGATCTTGAAGATGGGTTTGTGTCTGTGAAAGCGTGTTGTGTGTATTTAGCCATCCACTTCTCTGTTGGGACAAATTTTGGAAAGACTGATCTTTTGTCTGAAAGGAAAAAGAATGTCCCAGCAAGACTACAGATATCTTATTTTTCCTGGCAGCAGTGAAACCCAAGGAGTTTGATATGTGTGCTTGGGTTGATGAGCATGTAGGTTTGTCATGCAACTAACTAGCTGTGATGTTTATTTGTGCAGGCATATGTAACATCAAGTCTGAAATTACTCCTTTTTATGCCTCCTCTTTTCCATTCATGTTCAACAAGAAATGCTCATGGATATTTCCAGGTTTCTTCTGTTCCTGAACTTTTTCTTCCATTGCAAAACTGACATATTTGTAATGCACTTCCAGAACTGAACTTGAAAAGTCCATGACTGAACTGTGTGTTTAAATCTGGAATTTGTACCTAGTGCAGAATTGTAGTATGTAGATCTTCAGTTATGGCTCTTCACCATAATGCACCACACAATTTTTGTGGACCTCTTCATGTCATATTCCCAATGGCCTATGTCTCTCCCATAGCTGCTCACAGAACCATACCTTCTATCTCCATGATCACACTTTTCCTTTCCATGTAGCCCTTCCGCACTAAACCCAATAACTTTGCCCATAACTTCACCTTTTTCAGTGTAGTCTTGCTACCAGATAATAGCTGCATGTGTTTTCTGTGATGAGGTTTTCAGTTCTGACAACTGAAAGGATGCTAGGCAACAAGGCTTCTTGACCACCTAATTGCACTTCCATGTTGCTGAGCATAGTGCACATACACAAAGAAAAATAGAAGCAATTGGCTGATGGGTTTGGTTCAGTTATCAAATGTCACTTTAATCTTCCTGAAAGGAGTTGGAAGTCCTTGGTTTTTCCACAATATGGTAATTGGACCAACCAGAGACCATTTTATGGTGGGGTTGATTATGTGTCTAGCAATCATATAACATGATTATAACATGATTTGAAACTGCGGTTTGGAAGCTGGATGTGAACCCTGACCATTTGGTTCATGACTAGATAGATTATAGTCTTTGCTATACTAAAGATGGATTAAGATCTTTTCTAGGTTTCATCAAAATTGCTCCAGTCTGCAAATGTGGAGGGGCAGATGCACAGTGTTTATTTTTGGGGCAATTTTTCACAACCTGATAAATCTTTGTGAGAAATTTTTGGACAAATCTGTTTTCTTAGTGTAATTTTGACTAATTTTGCTGGTTTTTCAGGCAAAAAAATCACCATTTTTTTTACTTCACAAAATTGAAAAATGATCCCTGGAACTTTGTGAATAAGTTCACAAAAGAACTAAGTTCAGAAGTTAGTATTGGTAGCTTACATTGGTTTCATCATTGGTTCTTAGGCCTTTTGTAGGGAGGACATACTTTTGAAATAGGATTGTTCCATTTGACTCCCAAAGCTTGTAACATAGGTACCCATGTAAGAATATGCTCTAATTTATTGCTTCTTCCCTGCCAATAACACCTATTCTGTCAACTAGTTAATTTTTTTTGGATTTAGTGTAATAAGTTTTTCCATGTTCATTCATTTCAAATGTATTTTCCAGTTGTCCTCAAATAACCCTGTCCTCAGTTTTATTGGATCTAACAAATCGGTAGATCTCAAACTTGAATGATTATGGCAGGCATTGAGGAGAAAGGGGCACATGGCCAAAACTAAAGATAAGTATTAAACTTTTTGTAAAGTGGTCCTCACTTCGGGCCTCCCTTCACTCACTCATCTCCCTTTTGATCTATGCATAACTTCATGAAGTGAGCATCAATCCTCAAACAAGGCCAACATGAAAGCCCACATTAGACAAGGGTCCAGGGTCCAATTTCCTAAGAACCACTCTGAACTGATTTGAAGCAAATTGAATCCTTGGGTTGGACTGGTACCTTGGTCCCTAGCCCAATTCTTGGTTCTCCAAATCAGGAGCTCTCCTTTTAGCACTGTTTTTTGGTCTGAACTAATTGATTTTGCCCCCAAAACAGGTGCCATGTAGGCTTAGCCTCAACTTGTCTCTTTTTGGTCTTGGACCCTTGTCTAAAGGCCTTGGGACCAATTTAAAGCTTTCTACTAATAAGATTGTTTGAATTCATTGGTCCCTGGACCTTGGACCCTCGTCTAAAGTCACCCTAAGAGCAAGAGGAACAACTATAACAAGAATAACACCAGTTTAACAACAACATGAGCAAGCTCGTGTAGGCTTATAATTCAAGAAGCACCCTTAGTGATTTGCACCTTGTAGAAAAGCTAGATTAATCCTTGTCGATGTTTGACCAAAACAGTCCCAATGTGAAAGTCACACTAGCCCCCACGAATGCACCCAAAGTTCATGGTTTATGTTGAATTTTAAAAATCTGACTTGTTGGATTTGTGATTTTAAAACTTTTGATTTGGTTCAGAAATGGAAAATTGTCACTTTTGGAAGTTTAGTCATTTTTTAGTTTTGGGCAGCTTTCAAGATTACAGCTTCTGGAGAATTGGATAAAGATACCAAGCTGCAATGGTAGTAAAAATTCTAGGGTAGATAGAAGGCATCCATATGAATGATGTGCAACAACAAATTGTGTAAAATAAAGTTGAAATGAAGGAGAAATGAATGGTCAAAGTTGATCATCTAATGTGACTACACAAAACCATAGAAATTCAACTACTTTTGGGCAAAAGAAAATTAACAACTCTTTGTGACTGCTCCAACTCTTGCTAGGTTTCAAGCGCCTTGTATGAGAGTACCCCTCTCCCATGTTTCTCTGTTTTGTAGCATGGGCATATAGCAAATTTAAAAAGTTGGAGTTGTTAGATGCTGCCCAAGCTTGAATTTTTTTGTTAACTTGGTTTTTTAAATTCCAAATGGGACATTGCAAAGCAAGGAAAGATGTTATGGCATGTCCCCTATATCATAGGGGTGTCAGTTTTTAGCTTGAGACATTGTAGGTAGGAGAAATGGTGGGAAAATGGATCAAAATGGTTTGATGTGACGATTAGGCATTAACTAGCTCTTAAGTTCTTAGAAGATCAAGAGTTTAATTATCAAAACAAGTTTTTCATATATGATAAACCCCCTTTATAATCACACCCATTTTAGTCACATTTTTGTTTGTGTCACAGTCTTTGGTAACCATCCATTTTAGTAAGAAATACAAGTTTTTTTGAGTTACTATCACACTTGTTAGTAGCACAAAACATTTGCAATTTTTTAGAAATAAATGTGACTATAATGGGGAGAAATTTAGGGCAATATTAAGGTTTTGTAAATTGTAATTTCCTTTGGCAATGTTAGTGTTGTTATGTGTTCAAGTTGTGCAAACTAACAACAATGAATCTAGTTGAAAAGAGAAGAAACAAACAACTTTCTATTTTAAAGAAACAAAAAATATGTTAGCTTGCTAAGAAAGCAAAAAATCTTAATTAAAAAAATCTAGTTGACAAGATACATAAGAAGTTCAAACTCAATATAAATCGTCACATTAAAATAGGTGAAAATCACAACCTTTTTCAAATCTAATAATGCATAGTAGAACTTAGAACAAGCCACATAGAATATTTAAACAATTGTTGGCACCTTATTCTTGCATACAAGGGTTATTTTTGTAATTTGTTTTGCCTATAGTCACAATCTTGTAAGGGCTTGTATGGAATGTGACTATACACATTTTATCACAATTTGATAATGTCACAAAAAAAGCAATCACGAAGGGCATGATTATGAATAGGGTTTATTTTATAAAGTTTTAGAAAAGGGATGAATGAATGGGTGTACATTATATGGTTGGACTTTAGGATTAGGGATGAAGTAGTAGATGAAAACATTTAGTGCCACATATTCATCTTTTATTTGAAATGATTTTAATTTTTACTTTCTCACCCATTTGTTGGCAAAAATTTTATCTCATACATTTGTGGGATGAACAATGATGGATATAAAATCATTTTAAGGTTTTACATTTTTGTTCATGTTATTGTTGTCAAGTTAGTTGGTGTTATTCTTGTTATAGTTTTTAATATATTGTTTTAAATGTTGTTGCTAGTTGTAAATGCTCTTGGGCTCCTATTCTTGTGCTACTCATGCTATTACTCTTGTGCATTATTCTTGTGTTGTACTATTGTTATTACTTTTGTGACTCTATTGTTCTTTTGTTGTTGTTGCTCTAATGTTGAAATGTTGTTGCTAATATTATTATTGCTATTGTGAAGTGTTGTTGAAGTGCAATTCCTATAACTAATTTTCTAGTGCTATTATTGTTGTTGTTAAAGTGGCACTATTAATCTAGTGATCATGGTGTTCTAGTGGTGTTGGTCTTGTATTGATGTTGTTCTTCCTATGATGACATGGTGATGGATAAAAAGGTGACGAGGCAAGGTTAAAAGTATATTATGAAAAATGGACAAAATGAACATGCTCAAATAAGTAATTCCAATGGGAAAGGCTCAAGTTAAAACTAGACCAGAAAATAGGTATTCATATGTACATTTGTTTTAGTTTCAATGTTGAAGCAACTTTTAGTTGTGCATGTTATGAACATATTGTAGAATTGAAACATTCATACATTTTCATCAATTAATTTTCTCAAACTTATGAATTCCATTCATATCTTGTTACTTGTCCATAATTTGGAATGTGCACCCACATTTGCTTTGATTATGATGTTTTGGATGTATAGGTTATGAGTAATATGTGCGAAAATTCAACATTTTTTTTTTTGGTCAATGAATTTACTTAAACTTATGAATTCTACTCAAATGTCATTGTTCAAACATAAAAATTGGAGGTCAAAATGTACATTTGTTTCAATTTTGATGTTGTTGACTTTTTGGTTGTGCATCGTATTAATAAGTGATAAAAATTATCTTTCACATTATTTTCAATGAATTTTTTAAAAGTTTAAAATTCCACTCATATTTTAAATGCATGCCCAAAAATTGGAATTCATTTTTAAAAAAAAAGTTTTGATGTTGATGTATGTTTTGGTTGTGTATGCTCAAACTATGATGTGGCAAAGTTCAACCTTCACATTTTTGTCCATTAATTTTCTTAGATTTTTGAATTCCATTCATATCCTGTTACCGACCCATAAATTGGAATTCATTTACATTTGTTTCAATTTTAATGTTACATTTTTGGGTTGTGCACGTTAGCAATATGTGATTGAAATCAATCTTAACATTTTTGTCAATTGATGATTTGTTAAAAGTTTTGAATTCCATTCATATGTAATTGCTTGCCCAAAAATGATTAATGGGTGGGGGGTCAAGGGAAGGGCCTCCTCACACAAGTTAAAACCCAAAACAATGTTATGGGCAATGGAAGTGGGGGGAAAGAGGTCACTACAAGAGAAGTGGAATGAATCAATGTCGACATTGTTTGGAAATATGACATGGATTGTGAGATAGAATCAAATCACTTGAATTATGAGTGGCATGCCTACAAGGCTATAGGTAGAACTTCTTAAATCATTGAGGTTCAATGGGTGTGCACAATAACATAACACAAAGTTATGGGTGGTTGGCATTTAATAATGCGTAATATGGGGGCCACTAGCACCAAAATACATGACTAGTAAAACAATTATCACAACAATATATGAAGAACATTTACGCAAGTTGCAAGAAATGGGACACAATGTGGGGGCTACCAAACCATATGGGAAGGCCAATTATGCATGCTTGTACCAAGCTTTCATTTTAATGTGCAAAGTTTTCAAGAAAGTTGTGAATGTTATGTGCATCTTGTTGTTGAGCATTGAGTTGTATAATTTGTTCTTCTAGTTGTTGATTTTTTATACCTAAGTGTACACATGGAGTGAAGTGCTTAATGTTCCTTCCTATACTTGCACTTTCTGTCCCTTTAACTAAATGGGTTGTGGCCCCAAAATACATCCCAACTAACCCTTTACAAAACATGGTGGATTGAAAAGGTGGATGAAGGAGAAATGTGGGAGACATATCCCACACAAAGTCTCATTAACATTTAGTTATTTTGCAGATACCATGCATTCAACCTTTTCAAACTCTATCAAAACTTGGTGTAATCAAAATTACAACATTGTTCATGGTATACAAAAGCAAGTTACATTAACAAAACATTAAAAGCCTTCACCAAATTGCAAATCCATGCATCATGATTGCAAATTTCAAATTTGAATAAATTATAAACTCCAAATCCAAAATCAAATAAACTAGAAAAACTCACAAGGTTCAATGGTTCAACTCCTCCTAATGAATTGCTAATCATTATGTTGGACATTCTCCTCCATGCAACAAATGGCAAGTCTTCAACCATAGTGTTGTAAACCTTGAAATTTCTTTGATAATCTCCTCAACCTTTATCACATTTAGTATCATAATAGCCACATACTTATGTGCACCATTTGTCCCATGCAATGTTCAAGTTAAATGCATGGTGCATTATACCATTGAAACAACTTGTACATCTTATACAAATTTTCAATTGTACACATGCTTCATGAAGATTGTGAAATAGATATAGCAAAGGTGGTCTGTTTGTCACCATGTTGCCCAGACTCAAAAATTTGGTTCCCAATCACATCACGAGAAACATGTTGTGCAGTGATTTTGTTGCCAAGCACTAGGTCATCACCATGCCACAAATGTGAAATCAATGCTGGTTTGTTGGAGCCATACTCTAAATAAACATACACATAATGAGAGGCAAATTCAGCCCCACTATAAAATGAAGCAACCCAAACATCTCTGGAGATGTTTGAATTCACAGTGCCCCAAAAATACTTTTTGATTGGTGGAACACTAGTATGAACATCAGTCTCTCCAATAAATCCGCCTTGTGCAACTTGAATATTCTTTTCCTTCAAATTTGCTTGATGTTTAGAATCCACAAAAATACCAATCAAGCAACCATATGCAGTGTCATTGATAGGTTCATGCCAACAATTGCCTTCCATGATGGAAATTTCAAGCGGTTCAAAAAGACGTTTGAAATCATCTTGGATCTCCAAATCTTGGCAGCAAATTCCTGTCTTCTTCCTTGGAGCAATGATCTTCTCCCTTGACATTCTTGTGTAAAATGTGAAGTAGGTCCCAATAAGATAATACTTCTACATACCATAGCTTCATGAGTTAGTCAAGCTTTAAATCACAAAGTATGGGAAAAAACAATTTACTAGATTATATTGATATCACATCAAGTCAAATAACTTAAGTGATAACTAACTAATGATCGATTATATACCATACCCATATTGTAGGACTTGGATATCTAATGTTGATTCAACAAGCAATAAAGTACACAAGGAAAGCTTTGAAGGATGATGATTGCTTTGGATAAATGTCTATAAATGACCCACATTGGACAAACATGAATCATAACATTTTGACAATTAACTAAAATTGGTTGGTAGAAGCATCAAGCTAACAACCCAAATGGTTGGGACTGATTGTAACTTTGCAGTTGTTATGGTTCAATTCAACTCTAGGCCATGCTATGTTACCAATTATAGCCAACCTAGCTCTAGTAAGTGTTGTTGGGCCTTGATTAATCATTGAAAACCATGTGGGTATGGGAGGTGTCAAAGTTGGGGAAGATTATATCAATCCAATCTTTATTTAGATCCGTGGATTGATGGGAATTTTGAAGTTCCAATGAAATGAAGTTGGAAAAACATAACATAAAATGAAGTTGGAATAACACACCTGACCATCATCTTGATGATCCCCCATCTCACCACCTACAAAATGAAAGATAAAAATAAAATAAAACATATATGTATACACACAAAATCTTTTGAAAATTTCCTAAAAACTAATAGTTGCAATGAAATAACTTATCATATATTTAAATGCATTAATATATAAGAAAAATAGTGTAATTATTTAATGCAAGATTTGTGGCATGTTTTTAACCCTTAGCATGTTCCACATCTATCGAGGTGTTGAGGAAAGGAAACTTGGATCTCATGGTTATGAATTTTTTGCAATCAAGTTAATAAGAAAGGCATAACCAAATTAAAAAACAAATGTGCTCAAGGAAATCATACTTGATGATGCTTGATGATGCTTGGGGAAAAAATTGGTATTTTCAATTGGTAAACTAGGACCAACATTTGACCTACATCAATGCAACATATGATCACCAAGATATTAACTTTTCATTTGAAAGCATTTTGTATTTGTCAAGTTCAATATGGTGGCCCTTATTTTTGCTTCAAACATACATCAACCAAAAAGTCACATGATATTCTGCTTCCATGACTTTGCATATTAAGGAAATGGAATAGTTTCCAAGGTGGGTCCAGAAAATTATGAAATAACATAACTTTCTTGTGAGCTTGTATGACCAATTTCAATGTTTTTTTTAGCTTTAATGCATTTAGACTACATAGTATGGAGACTCAATGTTAATTAGACAATGATAATTAAAGACCATGGTTTAAAATACAAAGAAGAATATTATTGCTTTTATTTTCATGGATGGATACCCATGGCCCCCAATTTGTGCATTATATATATATATATAACTTTGAAAAGACCATACTAAATGTATATGAGATGTTAAAAAGGTGGGGTATATTAATGGAACTAAATTTACCTCTTTTCTGTCTTGTTCCACCTTTGATGACTTTGGGCAAAGATGTCATTGTAATTGTCAAGGGGAAAAATTCCCAAGCTCATCGCTTTTGCAAGCATAAAATCCTTACAAATACTAGAAAAGTTTGGTCGATCTTTTGGAGATGTTTGCCAACAACTCGTGATGCAAGAGCGTAAGTAGTTAGGACAATTGTTTGGCAATGGTGGTCGAAGATCCTCCTTCATGATTTTGTCACGAAGTGTAAGCCTTTTTTCACCTTCGAATGGTGGTTCACCAGTAAGAATCTCTGAACACACCATAGCAAAACTCCAAACATCAGCCTTCGGAGGGAAATTTGGGCTTTTAAGTTCTTGATCCACCATTGGTTTGTCAAAAAGTAACTCAGGTGCAGCATATACACGTGTGCCTTGGCCTGGAGTTTGCTTTGAGAAGGTTTCAGTCATGTTGTAAGGTTTTGCTGTCCCAAAGTCTGCCAACTTCACATGTAGATACCCTTCAAAACATCCTGTAATAGGTTCCACAAGAATGTTTGAAGTTTTGAGATCCCTATGAACAATTTTCTGATTATGAAGGTATCTCATGGCATTTGCAACTTGTAACATTATGTCGATTGCAACATGCAATTTGAATGGCATGCTATGTTTTCGTTGGACTTGGGCTTTAATGTAGGTGTAGAGATTCTTAGGCATCCATTCCATCATGATGTGGGATTTCTTGTCCTCCCAATACCAAAAGAATTTCACAATGTGTGGATGATGGCACCGTTTCAAAATGGTAACTTCTTTTTCTTCCTTTTCAATATTAGGAATACGAATGATTTTCAACGCACATTTTTTATTCAACCACATGACCTCACCCACATCACCACCTGCACCTTCCCCCAATAATGCAAGCCAAGTATACTTTTTGAGTTGAGTGTCTACTTCTTTCGTTACATCCTTCACATCTCCTGTAATCTGAGAAAGTAGGTAGGTAGCAAGAATGTACTCTTGGTTGTTGATGCCACTTGGTGATGTGAAACTTGTATCAACATGATTGTCCTTCACTTCCTTAAGCTTGGCAAGAAGATAGTCCATGTCAACTTTTGCTGCATCTTGCAAAGAACTACTTGCACTTAAGAACTTTTCAAGGAGGTGGTCGTGCTTTTTCAAAGCCTTTGTGGTGTTCTGAATAGCTTGTCCCATATCAGCATTTGTCATTTTGAGAAGACTTGTCCACCATGATAGGCTAAGCAAAATCTCTGTCACATCCTCTTTGACATTTGCCAGGGTTATTGCTCCATCAAGCCATGAAGATTCTTTGCACAAGCATTTTTGCACTAAAGCCTCTCCACATTTTGCCACCATGTGTATTTCTTGTAAAACCTTCTTCTGATTAGTTGTGGCCAATGTTGACATACTAGCAGATGATCTTTCCAAGACAGTCCTTGTCTTTGTAAATTGTTTTCCCAAATAGTTGCAAAGTTGTTTATTAAGTTGAATTTGGTCAATATTGGCTGTGAGCTCCTCAACTTTTTTCATAGTCACCAAAATTAGCTCCAACTCCGACTTCATCACTCTCCCACTTATTTGAACATCTCCAAAAAACATAAACCGTATATAACTCCAAATTTGGCAAAAATAAAAAGTTGTGATTTGCTCCAAACAATTCATTTTGAAGGCACTTAACAACTTGAAGAAATATATGAAAGAGATGCCAAGCCTATAATGGATGTTTGTGTATTCTCTTATACCTACAAACATGGTGCACACATCATATAACCATGACATTGTTAATGTTGGAGCCACAGCCACATCACAAACTTGTACTGAAAATATACCACAAATCCATTCATAAATGCTATCTAAATAAACCCACAAAAGAAGAAAATAGTAAGTGCATGTCACACAAGGATGCAACATTGAAAAGGGACAAGTTTTGGTGAACTTCTTGCATAGTTAAGAAAGTTGAAACTAGTGAAAAACCTCTAGCAATTAGAATTAACAAGAATTTCGTATGTTATAGATATCATTCAACACTTGTGGTTCCAAAAGAACAATACTATATTACTCCTTACATCGTCTAAGAATGTCCAAGTTGTAGAATTGCATCCTACCCTAACACTACACTAAAAGATTTTACAAAATATGTGGTTGAACTGGAAAAACACATGTCAAATGTTGTTGGTTGCATGTAAACCTATAACCTTCTCAATTCAAGTCCATATAAAGATCTTTAACAACTGACAATACATCACCCAACCAAAAAGTTCCATCCTAGAGCCTTTGCAGTTCAGAGATAAAATACATACATTAGAAAATTCTCTGAATTGCTGGAGGACACTTACACAGCAATGGTGCAGTACACGATTCAGTGGACGTTTTGGAGGCCGGATTGATCCAAGTGGAATCCGCGAACTTCAGAGGGATTGATCTGAGTGGAATGCGCCGCAAGATCAGAAATTGAAGACGAATTCCTCACGATCACCATAGAATAAGCTCATAAGCAAAGTACCATAAAAATTATTACCAAAACGCCGTGATAATATAGACCAAGTGCTTCTTTAGCTCCTCAAAACTTTTTGGCATGCTGATAATAGCCTGTCCCAAACCCCAACCCTATTAGCGGTAGACTAGTGGGTGTCTGCACGCAGCTCGACGCGGGATGTGAGCGGTTAGAGGCAAGTAGAAGGGTGGCGGGGCGGCGATAGGAGAACCCGGGCCATACGCGGATAGAAAGACGGACAGAAGGAGCACCGCCGACTGCCAGTGCACGGAGCGAGACACTGAACCCCGCCCCCTCTCCCCCCCCCAAAAGGAGCCTAGGGATCAGAAGACCTCAACCTAATTAAAATTCAACAAATTCTAATTCTCTCTAAAAGATCCAAAGGAAACCTGAAGGAGTGGACCTTGATAGTCGAAACTATTGCGGCGGCAACATTGATCGATGTTCAGCTTTGAAGCAGGATGAATCCGAGAGCGAAGAAGCAAAGGGGGCAGTTAGCCAAGGCGAGCATATCAGTCTATGTCGTAGCTGAATGATCCGAGAGCATAATTCAAAACCAGTAAAGAAATCCGCTTTCAGTAAGCACTTAGTACAAACCGACAGGCAGGCTCACCTCCTGTCTAGATTAACTACTCTTGAAATCGATAATCACATCACCCAGCAGCAGCGGCAGCTTGATCGCAATGCAAAATTCAATAGCGCGTGGAATGCAAGCTGAAGCTGCGTCGAATGCGCGTTGCAGCCAAAGCGGACCGACGGGGCTCCAGAGCCGACCAAAGGGAAAGCAGTTCTCGAGCCGCATCTAATCCCTTCACCCACGGACTTCACGCCCGGTAGACCCGATTCCACCTCGGAATATGCAGCGGGGCCTGGTAGCGTCCGCTGCCGTTCTGTTACGTTGGAAAGCGTGCGTTCCAGAATGTAATCGGTTTTCTCCATTTTTTACTCATATCTCAAGCATGTTGGCCATTACACGTGAAATTGACACTACCAAAGTGGAACCGGCATATACTGATATTCTGCCTGTCTCACCCCGCGTTTTTGTATTTTCAATGGGCAAATTTTCACCAAAATTTTAGCTGAAAAATACGATTTCAAGCAGCCTATAAAAGGATT
>Ga0209208_10005756_pt1 | contig 17199 bp, 19 predicted proteins | sample S1TSphfallax_3_FD_187694 | JGI IMG/M metagenome (GOLD analysis project Ga0209208, IMG submission 187694) | Host-associated microbial communities from peat moss isolated from Minnesota, USA - S1T2_Fd - Sphagnum fallax MG (SPAdes) (version 2) | ecosystem: Host-associated > Plants > Peat moss >...
TAGTATAGGGGGTGATAGTTAAACAACATTGTGAAACTATGGAAAGTTTTGAATTAAATTTTGCAAACTTGGGTGAGGTGCTTGAGAGTTTGATCTTAAATTACAAGTTTGTAGAGCATTTGGAAATTTGATGACATGGATGCCTTAAAAAGGATGTTTGAGCCCCATCTACGAATCTATTATGTTTTATCATAATTGAAGGTTAACTTCCTAAGGAGGCCACTCCTTGTTTTTTTTTAAAAAACATATGAGGCAAAAGAAGATTTTTTAATATGTTATAAATTAAGTACTTTTTAACATATTTTAAGTATGTATTAAATATTTTTTAAAACATTTCTCGAAATGAATTATCAAAACCCTCTTCTATTTAAATAAATTATAATTTTCTTTTTTTAATAATTTGCATGGTATATATTTTTGCATGTCATTTCTAATAGAATGGAAGTAACCTCCTTGGGGTTAATGTACATGCCACATAATCACTACAAGCTCAAAAAATGCAAGTAAATTAAAAAAATACAACATGATATTTTCATGGATTAGGGATTAAACCCTTATTCATAAAAAGGATTATGCCCCGCCATAACTTTGATAATATCTTACATGCCACGACCACACACAAGACAAAAGATGCCATAGATGCACACTTTTTTTAAATGCAAAGAAACCAAGGTATACAATACAATGTTCTTAAAGGGATTGAACCCTAACCAATAATTAGATTTGACTCAACTATAGTTGAAGGTGACTTGCAAGCCATGAGACCATACATCATTAACAAGAATCATAGTTTCAATTACAACAAGCAAAAGGAATAAGATGGATTTAAAGGGGTTTCAACTTTGAAGTCTTTCACTTCACTTACATAGAATCACAAAACATTCAGAACTTGAAATGAATATAAACCAATTTAAAAATAAATAAAAAATCACCATGCATTCATATAAAAACCCAAAAATTGATGATTTCAAAATCATTACAAAGATAGACTTGCACTAAATGAAAAATAAATTTAAGTATGTTGCCCCTAAAATGCACTACAAATCCACACCATACTAGCACTTGTTGGTCCACAATCTTGAATGGCATTATAGAATAAAAATGCAACCAAAGAATAACATTTCTGAACATACATCCTAATGACCAAATCCATATGAATTGTGAGACAATTTCTCAACTTATTTTTAAAATGTGAATTAAGGTTGAGAAGGTGTGTTTGTCCTTTACAAAACTTATTGTGATTACAACATAAATCTAAATGAACTTCAAAAACTTCAAAAATATTTCCTTCAATATGTCATTGGCCCTTAACCTTTGCCACAATTGAAATGTTAGGTTATAATTAAAGAGTGGTAACATGGTAGAAATGTAATTGTTATTCATTACGACAACAAATAAAAGATGTTTACTAATATGATTTCAAACCATTCAACAACACTAGACACATCACATCATCTTCACTAACTTCCATTGGGTGATGGTATTGTGCTTTGAGCAAGGCAACATGCCCAAGAAACATTTGCTTGACATTAGGCTACAACCAATATTGTGAATAGATTATTCCTATAACATTCAAAACTTTTTGAGCAAGGAATCTTTTGTTAAACTCATATATCAACAACAACACAACTTGAGTGCTTTATGATTTCACCTCTTGCATTGAATCTACCCAAGTTTCTTGATTGACCATGATGTAGTCATTAGTCACCTTGCATGTTTTGTGGATGTTATACATTATGCCATAATAAAAAAATGTTACATTTTATACACCAATAACTAGATTGTTCCACCACAAAATATGCAAAGGATCAAAGGCATGTTCAATGAAATTTTCAAATTGGGGGAAGTTGGTGCAATTGTACTTTTCCTCATTGCAACAATACATGTTGTGCAAGTTACCTTGGCACAACTTCACATTACTCACAAAATTGCATATGAAAGTCTTTCAATTTAAGCATACTTGCTCAAACCTTGCAAAGCTTCCAACATAGGGATCATACAAATAAGCCCCATTATGATCTCAAGGTCACAAGCTCGTAATTCACAAATATCAACTCATTAATGACAACATATTATGGCCCATTTTCACCAAAAGAATCTTGAATTCTTCATGAACTACCTTATTTCAAACAACCATGTCAATCCATTGAATCTTAATAAAATTGCAAAATCTTGAAACCTTTTGTCTCCATCAATTTGGTCAATTTCCAGCTCTCAACATTTCATTTTGGACTATGGTTGAAATAGGCATACACACCAACTAACAATGTTTCAATCTTTGTTATTATGGAAAGATCAGATAAGGTGAAGACTACCAAGTTGATCCCATGAACCACACAATGCATAGCAATACAAAAATGTGAGGACTTCTTTTTTAGTTGGGTTGAAACTCCAATTGTGATGCTTTGAAATGTAGTAGCACCATCTACATTGAAACAAACAACCTTAATAATCGATTCATGGTCATTGTTTAGTGTGCAACTTTTTATCACCCCTTCCAAATTCACAAAGATTGGTATCCTCTTGAAATCTTTGACAACAAAAACATGCACAAAAATTCATGATTGGTTATCTATACTAATCACCTCATTGCAACTTACATTAATGAATTTTATTGTTTGGATGGCCATTTTTGTGGTTACCAAGACCATATTATTCATGGATTCTACCATGCCCCAACCACTAGTGTATGTCCAATGGTTGTTAAGACTGGTAAGAGTTCCCAACCACCTTGCTAGGACAAACTACGTTACAAATTTGCATATCACTATGTTTAAGGACAAATAATTTCTCCCTATGTTCAATTATGGAATAAGCTTTACATTAAACCATGTGCATTTTGCCATTTGGTTTACCAACTTGTTCAACACAAGGAAATTTTGTAACACATGTATCCTATAAGCTTTTATTTAACTCCCATTTAACCTTTTGCTTTTTCTTTGTACTTACAAATGCTTTCTCACTTTTCTTTTTCATCTACAATTAGGTCAACAAGGTCAATCTTAGAAATTTTGAAATTGGTCATTAAAGAAGTCCCATTGACAATTGCCTTCACATTAACATTAGTAGCATGTGTTTTGCCTTTTGTTGGAACTAGAAGACATGAGGAAAATCAATTCAGAAACGCAAAACCAAAGTTTACAAAAAGTGAGATAGAGCAACTAAAAAATAATCTATACCTAAAGTTTGATGGCAACTTGAAGGATGGCATGTCTTGAAATCTTGTTTTGCAATTCAATGGCCACCTATAAATCCCAAGACAATTCTCTAACCCCATTCATTACAAATCAACCCATGATGTTTTCAACTTGTTACGAAGACAACTACCAGAATGTTTAGAGCATAAGCTAGATGGTGCTTTACTCATAACTAATAGAAACAAGTACGATAACAGATAATAAAAATGAAGCACAAGAAGGTGGCAAGCTTGCTTGATGACATAATCATAATTAGTGAACGCCTCCTATGAGAGGAACCCTAGCCAAGACATGTACATCTCCATAGTTACTCTAGCTAGCAACATGTACATTTCAATAGTTGTTGGTTTTGACGATAATTCTTGAACATTGGTGGATTGCTAGGTGAGATACAAAGCACTTAAAATAGCTTTTTGGCAAAATCATTGCCACAAACCCCTTTGTGGGTGTCGCTTTTTACAATCTAAGATTGCGCAAAAAAAACAATGGCACCACATGTTCATGAAAATAATTAATCTCACTTGGAATGCATATATGTTCAATGAAATGAACATAATTAGTTTCATTCCAATTGCATGTTCTCTCAATGCAAGAATTAATTTCATTCCAGATGCACATCTTCAATGAAGTCACTAACCTCATTCCAAATGGCATATGTTCATGGATTAATTAATCTCATTTTGAAATGCATATGTTAATGAATTAACTAATCTTATTCCAACTGGAGATTAGTTTTGCATAGGAACAAAAAGCCCCAAGGGATTCCAACCTGAGCTACCGATACTTTGAGATTTTTGAACCAACCAAAATTGACAATTCTATGATTTTTGAAATTTTTTTTTAAAAATTTAAAAATAGTGATTAGACTTTTATAAATTCAAATAACTTCACAACACTAGTTCAAACCACTCCCTGTTGAATATATCCTACTGTAATATATTTTTGGGACTAAAAAAATAATAATGTCACCATGACCCAAGAATGGGGAGTACTAACCAATGATGGGTCAATACTCTTTGCTTTGGTGGGTACGAACCATCGGTTTCAGTTCCAGTTAGTAAGAACAGGATCTGAACCAGTTCTACTTTTCAAAACCAAAATGTGAACCAGAAATGCTTCAAAACCTTGAAGCTCATGAAGAGCGGGGAATGCTGCACCAATTTAGCTGCAAAACTATGAGAATCTCGTGAGTGAGTCAGGAAGATGGGTTTTGAAACACACATTTGAAGCAAGAGAGCTGAACTGTGCGAGGACCCTAACAGCATGCATCCACAAAAGTGCACAAGCACAGACCTAGCAAAATGGGCATACAAAAGTGAACAGGAGCTGCAAACCCTTAAATCCCCATTATTTTTTTACCCTATATTTCCTTCATTTTTCATCTGTTTTGAGCAATCTAAACGATTGTGGGTGTGGCAAGCAAAGCTGTATGTATATAAACTTTTTGAAGTCTAAAGACAACGAAGCAATGTCTTAAGAATTATGAGCTCCTTGAAAGCTTAAATGTTCGGTCGCCAACTGCTTACTGTATAGGTAGTGAGCATCATCCTAAACTAGATTTAGGATTTATTCATGATAGTTTTTAAAGAATTCTTCAAAGACCTTTGGAGCTAATTTTTTTTTAAATTTTTTTTTTTCAAAACCAAAAATTCCCCTAGTCATTTTGATGAAAAAACCAAGCATCTACAATAAAATATTCCTATTTTTATTTGTATTCTTTTCATTGTGATGTGAAAACTAGTCACCCAAAAAGTTATTACCTCGCCCCCACCCACACATAAAATATTAAAATATTGGACAATATATCGTACTACCTTGGCCCTTTCAACACATGTTCATCGTATAATTAATTCATTTTGAAAAATTCATTTCAACAAATGCAATATTCCTAAATATGCACTATTATCCTTCACAATATTTTTTGATTTGAAAGAAATAATTTTTGAAAATTTCAACATTTCTGAAAACAATATAATTAGTGTCAAATTGGCCAAGGTACTAGGGTATATACCTTGTGGATCATTTAAATGCTATAGCCTACAACGTAGATGCTATCACACTGGCCAATCAATGTGAGTAAGAAATCAAAGTTCATCAACAAGGTTTGGAGAGGGTTGCATGTTGTTGTTGTGAGCATCTTGTGCCCATTTACATATCCAAACTCAGTTTCACATTATTTAAAGCCATGGAACTACATGCCATGGTACTACTACCAATGGAGGACTCTTTTATAAAACTTTGAACCTCTTCAAATTTGAAAGTTGGAACAATGATCCATCATGTTACACGCATTGATGTCGTTTGGTGAGCATTATTAGATGCAGGAAATGTAAGACTTGAAAAGAATGCAAGGAGAAAAAAATTGGTGAGAAGCCCTGAAAACCTGACATAACACTGAAGAAATAGATCAAGAGTAATGGTTTTCAGGCTTCACTATAATACATGACATAACTCTGAAGAAACAGATCAAGTCAAGACTGAAATGTCCATGCTTCAAACACACTGACATGGTTAATAATTCAATATGAATGTCAACTTAGATGGGCACAGATAAGTGGGTGATGGGTGAAGCATATCTTTACCCTAAAAAATCTACAGGTCTCTTGGGCCATGCAAGCAATGCGTGTGAAACAAGGAGCTCTGAATCTACAGTAAACAAACAGAGCATGTAAAGAATTTGCGAAAGGATCACAAATAAAGAAACTGCAACAACTAGGTGAGATAATCAAGCCAAAACAGAAACATCAGTACACATCAAAGGTCTTCAGGTGCTTGTTGTGCCTGTAGGCTGGTGAGAGACCTAGATGGCACATGACAGTGCAGCTGCTCCATATGCAAATTGGAGATGGAAAGCAAAAAGTCTGAAAACAAGTTGCCAGGAAGTGATAGTGACAATACACACCAACTCCACCACCACCATCTGTTCATCTCGTTTGTATGTGTTTGAGCACAATAATAATAATGGCCAAGAGAAGAAATGGCAGACATCACAGACAAGGACATGTTTGAGTCCTTTGAGGCCATCAGAATGATAAAGACAATTCACAGGATCCAACAACTCCTAGCCAATTCCAAGGGCAAATGAGTGCAAGATAATGCCAGTTTTGTGAAGATCAAATCAACTCTACCATCTCCCAGACAACCATGATCATATGGGTCCATCAAAACTCAAGCTCAAATAGCTCAATCAGCTACACTACAGACCAGAACATTTGAAAGGTGTGAGGAGGGGACTGCAACAGAGTGCCTGCCAATGATCATGACTTACACAAGCATACAGAGCCTGAAAGAAGTAATAGCAGAATCTTCAGCCAACCCTGGAAAAATGGTGGGAGAGAACAAGAAGATTGCAATGCACAGCATACTCACTGTAAGCATTCATGCACAGCTCATGCAGCACATATGACACACCATCTGTATGCTTACAATGGGTGCAATAATCTTCTACAGAAAAATTACCAAACAATTTGGCCATCTAATGCTGTCAGGGGTGTAAACATAATGCCATGACAGATGCAAAAGGGTCAGGAAGGGAACATAGGATTGCAGTTTTGAAACAGGAGAGAATGAACCATTCCAGCGGAAGGCCACCCACAGGCAGGGTGACAAGCACATCATGAAAACAACGAGAGCAATTCAGAAGATATATTAAAAAAAACTGCTGAAAGCACAACAGATCTTCATAGAACCAAACTGTCAACCACAAATTCCCACACAAACCCTAAAAATATGGACCATATTGAAACTGATGCATTTGCACATGACCGCTTCAGACAAGACAAAAACTGATACTCCTCCCATCTAGTTGCAATGCGAGACGAGGTGCATCTCCAGCAAATACGTGATACTTTACTCGTGATATAGAACGTTCACATCATCATCATAACCAGTTACATCACGGAAAACCCTAGAACAGATCCAGAAACAGCGACAGTCGAACACAGAAGACGCATGTCACAGAATCATTTGAGCAGAAGAACCTCGACGACACTCGTTAAGCATATCAACGTAGAACTGGCACTTCGCAATATCACTGCCGTTGGCATTCAGACAATCCTGAAAAGCCTTGGACTGGTTCGCACACGAATCCACGGACCCCGAAGACGCGACCGGCGCTGCAGACCCTGATCCCTCCTGTTGTGCATATTCGTGCTGAACGGTGCGCGGTCCCATGATGGAATCCACGGCTCTATGCGCCACGGCACTTCCTGTCCCGAACGCCATTCCTTGCGCGATGGTGCTAGCCAAGCCTCCAAGCATCGATCCTCCACCGCCACTCTGCTGCATGGGCGCAGGAGGCGGAGCGTTATGCACCGGTGCTGGCGGAGGCGCACGACGCCCCACCGGGCGAGATGGAGCCCGTCCTCCTGCGCTCCTTTGACGAGGCATTTTCTTTCTTGCTTGCTTTCTTTCTTTCTTTCAAGCCGCTTGCAAAAGTGAAGCGAAGTTGAATACCTAGACCAAAATGCACAAGAAAGAAACAAGCGAGAGCCCACGACAACAACCCCGCTGTCAAATCCACAAGCGATGGAGACGACAACAGGAAATGCGCACCACCACAAGAGTGCGAAAACAGACTTGAATCAAACCCTAACCCTAATTTTGTCTCCTTTTTGGAAGCCAAGGGAAAGAATCTTTTTTGCACATCAAAAGGAACCGAAGTTTCTAGTAACAAGCAGTGACATTTTAGTGTAATATATGTCACAATAATTAACTAAATAAATAAATAAATAAATACCCCAGAGTGACATTTTTATGTAATAATATATGTCACAATAAATAAATAAATAAATAAGTACCCCAGGTTGTTATGGGGGGTATTAGCTGAGATTGCAAATGGGGAGGGGCAATTTTACGAGTAGAAATTATGGGTTTCTGAGTGAAAGATTCAGAAAATTTGTTGGAAGCTTTTGTGAATAAGTATTGCTATAGGAAGGTCTGATGTACAAAGGCCAGTCTTGGGGTCGAATGGAGGATTTTTTTCATTTTTTCTTTGTTCCTAACATGTTCCTTTTCAAGTTCCCAATGGGTTCCTATTACATTCTCAATATATTCCTTAGGTTCTTTAGATGTTCCCCAAGGGTGTTCCCAATAGCACCTCGCTTTAATCCCATATGTTTTGCCCAAAGGCCTCCCCTTCTCACCTATATAGGTGGGCTGAAAGGGGAGGCATTCCATCTTTCCATAGAATATTCTATTTTGGGGAGGTTTCACAATTTCAATTTTTTTAAGGATGGGCCAATCACATTGGTTCATTGTCAAAAAAAAAGAGTTGGACTTATGAAGCACCTCCAACTAATTAATATGAAACAAATTAAGTACCCCCAATTTGACACAATAAACATCACATATTGTAGATTGTAATTTACGAAATCATGAAATTTATCTCACACAAATGTCATGGGTTGTCAACTTTTTGTGAGAAAAACCTTTTTTTTTACACTATTATTTTGTTTTACTAAACCAGAATCCACCCAACTTCGAAACAAGGATCACAATAAAAACTGTTGGCCAGAACCATCACATGGAAAACAAAAAGAAGGCCAAAGAAAGGCCAAAAGACCCACAACCTACAAGAACCAAAGAAGGGAGAAAGCTATTTTTCCTCGTGATAGGAAGTTATCTCATCCACAACCTTTCTAATGTCACTTGCATGCAATCATGAAGTCTAATAGTAATAAAAGGTCTACAACAAGCATCTCCTACCAATGAAATCTTCCTTTTTATATTAGAAGCAAAAGCACATTGAAAAGCAATACTAACACACTGCTTGAAAAAATTGAATGCAAAAAAACAAGGATAAATGACCTTTCGATCACCTGTCATAGAAAAAACAAGCACACTCCTTGATGAAATGATCCATATCACCCATGTGTGCCATGCACCTCAATGGCCATCGAAATAAAATGATGTCCTTCATGAAATCCTCTATACTTGCGAATATTAACAATCATATATATTAATTCAGTAAGTCTGTCAATCTGTCCAGGATAGTATATTTTGAATTCATGTGAATAGGGTGTGGTTTTCGTGTTCAATGTGCCTTCTTGGACATGTCTGTCTATCTGTCTGTGTGGACAAAAATTGGGCAGTGCCTGGAAGATTTTTCCAATCACTGCCCATTCCCTGTGGAGCATTTGGTCATGATTTATTTTTTTTCGTGGAGGGGGGGAAGGGGTGGGGGTGGGGTTCTAAGGGTCTTAATAGGTGGAAGTGAGAAAAAACACATTGTAATATTATGTTGGGGAACACATTGGGAACCAAAGAAAAATGAAAAGAAACCCTCCCCCCACCCCCGGCCCCTCCTCCCAAAATTTAAAAGGAATAAAAGCAAGGCACCTTGAGTGCACCCTTGGGCCTTCCATTGGTTGCATGAAATTTCTATTCCCAAAAGAGTTCGTCACCGTTTAAAACCGGAGTGGGAAATGCGAAGGACCGGGTGGGGGGGATCGACAAGGTGCATTATGCATCAAGTTCACACTAGTAGTGTTAAATTTCGCAATTGCACCTACTAGTCAACTAATGACACTCATAGCCACCATATCCCATGTCGGGTTAATAATCACCACAGCAGTAACAGAAACTTGGTATTTACAAATCATGTAAAAATCAGTTCATAATGAAACTCCTAACATAAAGGCATACCATTTGTTTTTCCATAGAACATGCCCACTCTCATAAACAAAAACATACATGATGTTTTTAATGGCATCATGTGCAGCTATATGTTGACCTCCAAATGGACAACATGTTAAATGCATGTTAGATGCATTTAACCCATGTCCACATTCACACATGAAAAAATTAGATGCTGAAAGCCGAATCAAATCAAAATGAAAACGCAACACTGAGGTGAAAATAAAATGTGTGATGTGGAACAAAGGGATAAATGGCCTAACAATCAACCATAGCCCCGCCCCCTTGTCCAAACAAGAATGCGAACTTTGGATGCTAAAGAAATGGAATCATCCTTCAAAATAAACCTAAAAGATGCATCGTGGTGGATGTCCATCAAAAAAGCTTGCAAACCTGGGGCGCCAGTAACTACCAAACTTTCAAAAAAAAGGTGCATCTTTTTAGTTGCAAGAGGAAAGTTATCCCAAGTTACACAAAAGCATGATTAAAGGAGGTGGGGGGCCCTCAACCTGAGAAACATACTCCTCCAAGACGGGTTCATTGAAAGTATGAAACCTAGAACACATATACAAAGCCAACAAAGCCCAACTCCCCAAAAAAATAGATGGTGCACAAACCTCATAAATAAAATGCCTATACCACCAAAAGATATTGGTAGTCGAACCTGACACCTCACTTAAGGGCCTTGAATAGACTCCCACGACCTTAGACCCATAATGTCCCTACATGCATGCATAATTTTCCAATCAAAACTCGCCAAAAAAAACAAGAAGGAAGAAGAAGGTGGTATTGTCCAAATGGGATGAGAAGGTTGACAAGTCACACATGAGGACAAAATGCCCAAAGAAATTTGGGTGTCTCTCAAAAAAAAAAGGTCATCGATATGTGCCACATCTTGAAATGAAGTTTCATCCAAAAAATGCATGACAAAGTCTTAAAATCCACTAGCATACCTAAAATGCGCAAGCCATTTGTGACCAAAGTGCAACCTTGAGGAATATTTATGCTTGAAAAAATCCCTAATGGACTCCAAAGCTTGCACTTTAACACCTTAACCTTAAGCCCAACTAAGGTTAATTAAGTTGAAAGGTGGTCAAAGGCAAGGATAATCTTACTCAAAGGGCCCACAATGTGGGTATCGTCCACTAAAGATGGAAAGACACGACTAAGGGCCCATGTAATGGTCGCTAAGAGTGCTCAATAATGGGCTAGGGCAAATAAAAAACCTCTTAGGGGGTCACCATGCCTCATGTTTTAAGATGATTCAATAATGGGGATTTCTTCCTCATGTTGCCCATGCTGATAGAAAAGTGAATAATGAACACTATAAAACATCTTAGTAAAGGGGACAATGTTTGCCAAAGGTCCCCTAACATCTCATAATTTTTCTAAAATAGTAACTCAAAAAACATTAATTTGCATCACGACCTAAGCAAGGTGTAAGTTGAAAAGGGCTTTGATGCCAAAAAAGATGGTCTCACAACCTCCAAGGGTCGATACCTTGAACTGATGGGGGGATAGGTGTTCCTGAAACAACCTCCAAAACTATAGGATAATGGAACAACTAATAAGTTGAAGAAACACTTCGCCTATGGCAATAGAACAAAAACATTTAGTGTCCTTTACCAATGCCACCAATCTATTAACCCCTAGTAGTAAAACCACCGACCTAGGGATATCCCCATGGGCAACAGTAGACACAATTTGGAATAATTTTGAAATTTCTAAAAATGGGTCCTCCAATTTTAAACATTTCTAAAAATATTCATAAACCATCCCAAATAGCCCACCCGAAGACAAATGGGGGGCAATAGCTAAAACATGTGCAAACAAAGTTTTATCCAAGACAAAAGTGTGTTCTAACTTATATTCAAAAATAAGAGGAAGGACATGGTTTGATGGAAGGGGGTGCAGTTGACACAGAGTTGCAACAATGTCTTCTAGAAGAATAGCTAGCACCATGGGTTGAAGGACTCTAACATCATGACTGTACTCTCCAGCTCTACCCAAAATTAAACATTGGCAAAAACGAATGGTTGAAGAATCATCTAATGAACGATGGGAATGGGGAGTATGCAAAGCATGAAAGGACTCCTTTTGAAAAGAAGGCTAGTTACCTACCATAAACCTCCTAAGGTGGGCAAAAACCTTTCGTTGACTTAAACAACCTCCTTGAGTGTAATGCAAACACCAATGTGGCAACAAGAGGAAAAAAAACCATGTTAATTCATCCATCGGATCTCGAGCAATTCAGTCAAGGGGTAAGTGAAAAGTCTACTTAACCTTGTCATGGATTGCTCAAAGGATCCTATGAAACAATCAAGGACATGCAAAACGAGCTTCAAACAAACCCAAGATGAAGCCAAATTGAACTTAAAGCCTACTCCAAGAGGCAAGAAAGATAAAACCAGGGGGCAACACAAAAAGGGAAGACGCCTAAAAAAAAAACGACTTAGCTAACTTGGGAAACAAGGCTAGCATGAAGGTGAACACTTTTGACATGCCTCGAAAAGTCACCTAAAATGTAAAGGCCAGAACAATGGGGACGAGGGACATCATGAATTGATAGAGGATACAAAAAAGGAGCCATACATAAAAGAGCTACACCCCAAAACACTAGGACGCAAAAGTTCAATCAAACCCCTAAAAATAAATAAATAATTTAAAATAAACCCAAAAAAAGAAAACATTTTCTTGGAACATGTTAACGATGGTGGACTTAAAGCACCACTCAAAAGGCACATTGGACTCTGCTCCCATTACTCCTTCAATCTATGCGTTCCATCGCACCTATTTTCTTGTTGACAAGGCTATTACTTCTTTGTGTATGTTTCATTGTGATGGTTGGTTGGTGTTTGGTAGGTGCAAGCAAAGAAATTCCTAGGCCATGGCAAACACTAACATCGTTGCTTCCAAGTGAAGTTTTGACAATGTGCATCTTCCTTCTCTTATCTTCCAAACACTCCTTACACCTCACCTATTTTTTAGTTCCCTTTTGAGCATCATTTTCTTTGTTCACCCATTCGATAATTCTCTACAAATCTATGTTGCCATTGCTTACGTTTTATCTTCTACCTTCATACTAGCAATAACAACAAGCTCCCAAGCTTCCAAATTTGAATACCAAAAGAAAAATTGACAAGCCAAAATGGAAGGAAAAAATAAATTTGCAACTTGGTCCACCCAACTTACCTTTGATTGGATGCATTGAGGGGTTTGTATTGAAAACACTTCGAACAATCACAAAAGATAGCACCCTAAGTCATAATTTGGCTTGATGAAATGTGCAAGAGGTGTTGGTGCCATTGAAGTCGTTTGATCTTCCAAGTCATTAATTGCAAAAGGCCTTCAACTTTGTGGCACACCACACCATTTGTCCATCTTGAAGTTATTTGCAAAATAGAATTTAAAGAACATGAGCAATTGCACACATGCACAAATTGCAACCAAGTTTCTTTTCCTTTGGTTTGGTTGCCAACATTCTATCATGTTTTGTGGAAAAAAAAATTAATGCGACACAAAGTGTATAGACTAGAACAATATACAATTTCAAAAAAGCAAGATTCCCAAAGGAAGATAATTCGAACAATTCCAACATTCGAAAAGGTGAACGCATGAATGACTGGACCAAAAATGGTAGATGATAATAATTTTGTAAGTTCTTTTCCTTTGTATTTTGTCAAACACAAATATCACAAAATAGTGAGGGAATGACAATCCATCAATTCCAAGAATTTTTTCATTTATGGATGGTCCAAAATTAATTAGAATTCACTATTTTGTACATGTGTCACAAACTCAAAAGATGTATATATATTTCAAAATGATATGAATTTTTAAATGTCAATAATTATCATTAAAAGTTCATAATTATAATTTTATTAAAATATATTTTTAAGATAATCTCATTTTTAAGTTGGTCACGATTTATTATTAGGAATATTGAGTCCTCAATAATCATTTTGAAACAAAATCACAAAATGAAAAGCCGTGTATATAAACCCAAAGTTATGATAAAAGTTCAAATGTTACAATCTCAAAAGTTCATACAATTAACTTTAGGTCATTAATTTACAATATGATCACATGTGTATTTTCATATTTAAAAAACCGATGTTCATTGGATAGAATATTTACTTTGGAATCACATCAAATAATTGTGAACAAATCCAATTTGCAAAAACATTATTGATCCACCCCATAATAAATTGAACAACTATTTCACCTTCACCTCACACCCACCCATTGTTGCATTTATAGTTTTTCCTAAATAGAGAAGAGGAAGAACAATAACAAAGAAGCCATTTGCAAAACCTTAATGCATGGTAAAATAACACGATACAAAAAATCCTAAAGATTATGACTTTGTTTTTACAAGAAATACCCTTCAAAACAAATGATCTTCACCTTCATCTCCTTTCTTGCAATGAAACAAATGTTGTAAAAAAACATGCAAAAAGAGAAAAAAACACATGTCTAATAGAAGTTTAGGGTTAAAGATTTTATACCTAGTGTAAGAAAACTAACAACTACTTAAAAATCAACAACAATGAACAAATAAGGAAGGAGTCATTGAATTTTGAGTATTTTTATCGCTAATTTTTTTAGTTCAATATTTTAATGAAAATTTGAAGTGAAATCTTGACAATTTTGGAAAATCTATCTTGAATATGTGTGCATCAAGTTGGTTTTGTAATTTTAAGCGCTCTAATGATGTGAAAATAATTGAAAATTGAGTAATTTTCAACACTAAATATTCAATAAAAATGTATATACTTTGCGAGATTGCATTACAATACATGTTCAAGCACAAGCCACAATATAATATTACTAGAACACAAAACTTGCACAAAGAAATAAACAAAATGAAATACATAACTAATGAACAAGAATACATTTTTGAAACATTTAGTGAATTATCAAATCATTTGCATCCTCTTACCTATGTCTAGAGCTTCAAATTTTGACCTTGTGAGCTAGTTCCAAATTTTTAAGTATCATTTATACCAGTGCTTGAAGATCAATTATTTCTCAAGACAAGGTCCAAGATACACATATTGGTGTAATGTGTTTTAGCCTCAAGTGAATGTTTAGTCCTTATAGGCATTGACCAATAACATGGGGTGTCTGATTTATATGAAAAAAAAAAACATTGTCCATCCATCCACATGAAATGAAAATTTCCATTTATTTTAACTCTAAAATGGAAACATTTAGTTTGTGGAAGAGTCTAATTAGAATTGTGAAAGGCCCTTTCCATTTTATTTTGAAGCTTATTATTTCCATTTCAAAATTTTGCCAATTACCACTTGTTAAGCCTTGACTTAAGGCCACTTTAGATGAGGATCCAAGGTCCAATGAGATAGAGCAATTCTATTGGATGAAAGTCATAAATTCGACCCATAACCTTTAGATGAGGGTCCAAGATCAAAAAGTGGCACATCTAGGCTAAACCTACATGGCACCATTTTGGAGGAAAGATCAATTGGTTCAAACCAAAAAAACAAAAGAACTAAAAAGGAGAGCTCATGATTTGAAGAACCAAGATGCAAGCTAGGGCCCAAGGTAGGGTCCAACTCAAGGACTCAATTTGCTTCAAATGAGTCCAAATTGGTTCCTAGCCGACCATGGACCCACCTCGGAGCCCCATCCAAAGTGGGCCTTATTTATTTGTTTGGCATGTAGGTAGCCAAATTAAGTGGTGTTCAACCCCTAGGCACCCACATAGTGTTTTTGGTCAATTAGTTTGGATTCATAGTCACAACATATGTATTGGTGGGTTCAATTCTCAATTGGGCCATGCATACATGTTATCTATCACATTTGACCTCAATGGGGTCCCAAGGTCCACCAATCAACAATAACCATGTGACGATTATGGTAGGCACACCGAATAACCTTGGGAAGGTCCCAATAATTATGTTGCTTGAGTTCTAGGGTTAGAAATTGACCATGTTGAAGAGGAAGCAATAGCTCTATATAAGTTAAACTGTATATCCTAATTGTGCAACATTAGTTTTGAAACACTTGTGAATTTAAAAAAATTAATTGTAAAGTTATTTTTTAATTCATGGGTATGGCCAAGGAAAAGAATCTTTTCATTGTGGGTATACATGGCAATTTGGAATATCACTAAATATGGTGCACACTTGAATGTTAACATGTATATGTCAATTTGGTAATAAAAGATGTGTAATCATTTGATTATTTGACACCTTTCACAACCAAACATCATTTTTGTGGCAAGCCAACTTTGCATATTGTATTTATTGATTGCTCCATCATGTTTCTGATTGGGTAGATAGTTTGATTGATCCAAGTGGGTTGCTACCTACTAGTAGGTCTCTGGCCTACTTGCAACGCTCCGCGGTCCGCTCCCTAAAAGCGTATCAGAAAGACCGACGGTTTTCTACTCACGATGCCCCCTTTTCTGATCGATTTCTGAGCGCTTGTAGATGGTAAAGATGAATCTTCATTCAGAACCTGAGGATCCTCATCTCCAAAGGCTCAATGAATTTCTTCTTGTGGCTGACAGGATTCAGAAAGCCGGGCGTAGCGCGCAGAAAGGACTCGGAAAATTCAAAAAACCGAGCCCTAACGATGGCGGCGCTCGATTTTCAGCTCCGACAAGCAACAAGAACTCTCTCTTCACCAACGGCTCTTTTGTTCCACCGAGGCAAGGATCCCACGAAGCTCTCTCGACGTCGAGCTCTCCTCCCTCAGGAAATCCTCTCGGCAAGGAAGAAGGAAGCGCGATCCAAGCACCGGAAACCTCGGCCGCTCGCAACATTCAGACGGAATGTGAGCTCCTAAGCAAGAATGCGCAAGTGATCTCAGCGAGGAGCGATGGTGGGGAGCACGAAGGACACCTCCAACGGTCACCTTCCACGCTCATCCACCAAGGCATCCCGTCTTGAGCTCAAATGAGCACGGCTAAGGCGCCAGGCGAATCCTCTCACACTCAGGTACTCACCAAACACTTTCTCCCTCCTTCCCGCATTTCAAAATCTCTTTCTATGATTGTCGGGCAAAGGCCGGGAGCAGAAAACAAGAACGCCGTCACCGCAAGGCAAGTGACGAGGGAAGACGCCTCAGACGCCAGAGCAAAATCATCAAGTAGTAAGAACGAGGCCATAAGAAATCCGACCGCCCCCACAAAGGCCCCCCAAACCCGAATTTGATAACGCACTCAGAAAGCGGACCAGGATCAACCTCCCCCCCAGGGCAGACAACCAAGGTCCATTGCCAGTGGATCTCAGTTTGGAGCTGGAAGCGAAATTCCCAGAGGAGTTGGTGCTCGAGATGCAAAGCAACGCTGCAAAAAAAATGCGCCAAACAGTTATAGGACGGACGTTGGGAGGGAGAA
>Ga0209208_10005757_pt1 | contig 17197 bp, 16 predicted proteins | sample S1TSphfallax_3_FD_187694 | JGI IMG/M metagenome (GOLD analysis project Ga0209208, IMG submission 187694) | Host-associated microbial communities from peat moss isolated from Minnesota, USA - S1T2_Fd - Sphagnum fallax MG (SPAdes) (version 2) | ecosystem: Host-associated > Plants > Peat moss >...
TTTGTTGGGCCCTGCCCCTACAAGGATGAGGACTATCACATTGGATCGAACTTTTGGAAGTTTTATTTTATCAGAATCAGTTTCACATTAAGTGAACCGGTTTTTTTGGTGGAAGTGTTTAGACTGTTTAGATTGGAACAGATTGTCTTGATGTTCAGAGTGTGGACACAGCAGGTAGATGTACAACATTTTATCTATTGGCAAGGCCAGCATGTTTGTGATGCCTTGTTTCATATCACTCCCACTTCATAGTGGAATGGAAATTTTCGTTTCAGGGATTGTCCAGAGTTTTGACTTTCAGAAAGGTCTTTTCCTTCTTAGGCCGATCAATCAATTTATTACAGAATAAAATTGTACCCTGAGCGGAGCCTCCCTCAACTAATTAATATGAATCACATTAACTAATATCCATTATATGTGAGGATATATGCAGCCAATGAGAAGGCTCAACATGCGCTCGTGTGAGGTCCAGTTCTTTTCTTTTTGGGGCGAAGGGGGGAGGTGGAAGCGTGGGGAGGGATTTTTTCCCCTTTGTTCCCAATGCGTTCTCATCATGTTCCCATGAGGTTCCCTCAAGTTCTCAAGTTGTTCCCTCAGACATTCCCAAGAACACCTCAGTTTATCCCTTACAGTTTTGCCCAAAGTTCAACTCTCATGTATATAATCTGAACAAGTGGGCCATAGGGGAGCATATTTGTTTCTATTTTGGGACTGGGGCTCCAAAGAGGTTCTTCTAATGAGGAGTGCCCAATGTTCCAAGAAAAATTGCTGATGGGCCAATCAATATGGCCCCTTCCCAAAAAAAAACAATAAAAAAGTGTGAGAGCACCCAACAACAAATTAATACGAGTCACACTATGTACCCAATGTACTATAACCCTTAAAAAAGAAGTTAAGCCCATTTCAAAATTAGGATCAATTGTGGGCAGTCATGAATTTTTAGACAGTGCCTTGAGATCCCAATTTGAATTATGGGCAGTGAAGGAATAAAATTTCAGACAGTGGGCAGCCTGTAAACAGTTAGAAACATAGGGGAGCACTTTTGGACCTCCAGCCGGTTACCAGACATAACCAGTTCTTTCATGCACTTTATGCCCTGTGGTGTCATGTACTGGATGCAAGTGATGGTGCTCAGCCAATCCCGTGCGAATGGAAATAGTGGAGACGAGTTATGGGTTGAAAGCTGCGTGCAGGCAGCCACTGGGGTGCGGACATGTCACCCAGGAAAACCGGTTATGTTTACAAATGTCCAACATGGGGATGCTTATTGGACACATGAATTTTTGAAATCCATGAAAGCATGGTAGGTTACCACTGCATGTAATTGACAGGTTACATTTGCACGTTCATGAAATAGACTCTCAAGAGTAGTTAGTTTTAAACAGTCCTGTACATTCAAAACATCATTTTGTCAATCAAATAGTTGATATCTCATCATAATGTATGCATGTTGTATGTATGAGCAAACATTTTGTAGGATAATGCCTGATTTTTTAATTTATTATTATTTTATTTTTTTGGTGGTAGCCAAAGTGGCGATCATCGATATAAAGATGTGAAAAGTGGCAATCATCCCTAGAAAGGTTTACCAAAATCTGGCTATAAACCAAAAATAAAGCACAAAACTTCTATCATCCTTCTATATTGGGATTAATCACAATATTGGCCCACCTATTCTCTTTCCAAGAGGACAATGTTTTGGCAAAGAATATTGGGACAAAGTGAGGTGCTATTGAGAATTTGGGGAACATGTTGAGAACCCATTGAGAACTTGATGGGAACACATTGGAAACCAAAAAATCCAACAACCCCCACCCCCAAAAAAGAAAAAGAAAAAACTGAATTGAGTGCATGCTGGCTCACCTCATTGGCTGTCAGAAATGTCTATGTCTTACCTCTGTTCTTTATCATTTTTGGCATAGGCTAATGTCATGGGCATCAATTCTGGGACATACCTACTATAGCCTAGGGTCAGTTTCCACATGGACAAAATGAATAAAGTTTTTTTTTCAAATTTTTTATTTATAAGTTTGAAATTATTATTATTTCATGATCTAGTGATATCTTCATCCGAGGAGTGAAATTATTCAGATTGTAGCTGCTATAATTATGATGGTTTTCAACATCTCAACTTCATATTTTCATGGAAATTCGTTTTTCTATGTTAAATATTATTTAACAACAACACTGACCCTAGGACATAGTAGTTAATTTATGTAGTGTTAGTGTGATCCATATTAGTTAGTTGGATGTGCCTTCCAAGTTCAGATTTTATTTTGTTTTTTGCTGATGAGCCTCTCTTTGATCACAAAAAAGCTCTGAATCTTTGATTTCTGCACAAGTTCACTCAAAACACAGATACGTTTCCCAATGTTTGTCAATCTAAATAGGTTCAAGAGAGCAACAGTGGACAAAAATTATGAATCAAAAGTGAGGTGCTATTGGAACATGTTGGGGAACACATTGAAAACTCGAGGAACATGTTGACAAACCCACTGAAACTTGATAGGAACTCATTGGGAACAACAAAAATCCAGTATGCCGCATTTAAAAAATGGAACACCCACTGTGTCAAAAAAAACAAAATGCCCACTTGTTTCCTCTTTTGGTGACACCCCCCAAATAGATGAAAAAATATGCTCGGTAGCATGCCCTCCAGTTATACTAAAACAAAGTGCACTAAGTAATGTGTTAGAACCTTGTCTGGAAATAGCTATTAGCGTAAATCCACCCATCACTAAACCAACATTTTATTTTATTTTGTGTGTGAATTTTTGCCAAAAGTTGAATTAAAGAAGGTGCTTGCGAGTAGGAAAGGGGAAAAAAATTTAAACTACATCAGAATTTTGCAAGATTTTGCAAGTTAATGATGAAAATGCACAACATCTGGACTTTGGGTTGGTTGTTATGAGGTTGGAGCTATGAAGCTATGTAATGTGAACATGGATTTTGAACTATGGACTTTGTATAGAGCCTTGGAAGTTGTTGAACATTGTTGACACTAAAGTCTAAATAGTTTATTAGCATCGTAGGTTCCATGGCACACCACTAGTGACTATTCATCATCACCCATGATTCATCATTCATGAATTTGTTCTTCATGATCAATTATAAAAATGCAAATCCTCAATGTTCATCATTGATTGTATTGGTTTTTTTCTTCATCATATTGTGGTTCTGGTTTAGGGCTTAGGGTTCATTAGGGTTGTCATGATGTGCAGTTGCTAATCCATTTCATGTTTGTTTAATTTATTTTGATGTTACAAGTGGAAGTCCATTGCCATTTTTTTTTATTGTGTTCATGGTCTTGATTTTCATTTTGTGTAAAACCTAAACAACATTGATCATCATCATGGTGCGATAATTGCAAGTGCCCATAATTTTTTTTATTGTGTAAGCATCACCATAACAATCCATGATCCATTGTTAGGCAACAAACTTCCATTGTCATTGATTTTGGGTAACATTCCATGATCCATGGTTTGATCGTCATCTTGGTGTAATGGTGCCCAAGCAATTGTCCATTGTCATCACCTAGGCAATAGGCCAATCATCATGCAATAATCCATCATCATTATTGATCACCTAGGTAGCAATGCCACAATAACCTAGTGATCATCATGGTCATCTTTGAAACTTGAAGTTCTAGACCAATGTTGCAAGCTAATTGTTGTGTTTATGTGTTGCATGCACTTTGTAGTGCATCCATCGCTATCTCGATGGTCCTTGCAAACCATTATTACAAATCAACATCCCCATTCCATCTTTGGTTTTGAATTTTGAAAACCAAACCTAATTGTGGTGGTGTTGTGTGCACTATAGACCATTGCAATTGCCATTTGTGATTTAAATATGTTTTTTAATTTATTTGAAGTCCATTATCATGCTATTGGAATCCATGTTCATTTCATGATTATCTTATTGGTCTTGGTCCTTGTGAAATATTTCATGTAACATCAATCCACCACCATTTTGTTTTCCATGTTCTTGGCCATCCTTTTGTTTATTGACATGTCAAAAAATACAACTCCTTAAGAACTTCAAATAAGATTTTTTTTTGGTGACAAAATTCTTGCCACTAATGCTAATTTTTTTAATAATTATTCACCTAATGATATTAGTTGATATTGGGAGTTTGAATTATGCATGATTGTGGATCCAGCATTGACAATTGAAAACATTGAAATTGTTTTTTAAAAAAGGCCTATGAATTGAATAGGCACTTCCAAGATAATTGGGCAATGAATCTTCCATGGGCTGAATTTGTGTTAGGTTCTTATGGGAAAGTTGTTGAAGTGTGATGTAAGATTTACGCACAAATTGAAATCAAAGATAAGCTTTTGGTTCCAATGTTGGATTTTTTTTTTTTAAAACATGTTGGTTAGCCATGCAAGGGGTGAAAGTGGGGGATAATTAGTTTCTAAAAAAAATCTCTTGTGGCCAATGAGAAGTTTCATTTTTCTAAAGGTTTTGAAACTATGTTGTGGCAAATAATTCATGTTGTAATTCAAGTTGACAAGAAGAAAGAAATTGTGCAATTTGCTTTGATTTTCCACTTGTTTAATCATTGTTGTCCCATGATAGATTACATAAAAATGCATAAATTCTTTGTTTAGCTAAATGTTCCTAAACAATTTAATGAAACATTGGTTTAATGGGGCAAGTTGGAAGATGGTAAATTTAATTTGTGTTTTCAAAAAAACTCAAAATTTTGTGGCTATTAGGAGGTTTCTTTATTTAAGTACAAATTAGGTTACTATGTTAATAAATAATTCAAGATTTTAATCCATGTGTACGTGATGCAAGCATGGAAAATGGTGCCTATCCTCCTCACACTTTAGTGCATTGTTGAAAGGGGCACTATAAACAATTTAACCTTTATTACTACATAATCCTTAATGTAGCAAGGAAGGTTAATTAGAAAGGAAGTGGGTGAAAGGCTAATTTGCTTTGGTGCAAATGGAGTTTTTGTTTTTCAAAGATGCCACACTAGAATGACATCTTAGCTGAAGGATATAAACATTATTTTTATAGGATGGGGCAACATTGTATGGCCCATAAAACAATTCTTATAATGTAAGCTTTGTCAAACTTGCCAATGGTGTCCAAGTTGGAAGAATTGTTCTAGTCCTTGTATGCTTGCTTTTTTAGCTCGCCTAAGTGCCATTTGGAATTCATTAAGCTTGCCAAGTTCTTAAAAAATGAGAACTTAAGATTTTGAAAAATGTTAAGATTTAATGGATTTCAATGTTGGATTTTCTTAAACATGTCCTAACATAATACAAGACACGTTGATTGTGAAGATGTCACAAGACAACATAAGTGTTGCTCAAGTAAGATTGAATGTCAACCTCCTTTGTGATCTTCACACATTGTTAACCTTGTCATGTTTGTTGCCATTGATGGAAGTAGTTAATGTTTTGATCAAGTTTGTTCAAGGAAGGGATGTTTTCATTTGCAATTTTGTAGCAACCATCAAGATTTTTCAAGTTGGCCTTTTCATGATGTATTTGATCCATTCAGAAGCTATGAACATGAACATTTCCAAGTTTTTTGTGACATTGTGGACAATAATTTTATTTTCATCACCCAAGATTGGGTTATTAACCTTAACAATGGTACGAATTTTTTTTTTTAATGGCTGGTAACTCCTATCAAGCTCACATTTTTTATGCAATTATTGGGGTAAATCAACATGTGTGTAGGGATGTTTTTTGGCATCCATTGCACAAGTGAAATGCCAATGTGTTATTGTAGTTGAAATTCTTGTGACAAAATTAGAAAGCCATTTTCATGATTCAAAGTTGATGAATGCCCTTGGCATTTTGTATCCTCAATTTTGGATGCAACCAAATGTAGAATTATGTTTTTCTTTGGATCTTAGTGTCATCAAGAAACAATATTGTGAATTGAAAAGGATGGAACTTTCAATATATCAAGTTGTTTAACCTTTGAATGTTAATTTCCTTGACATCTAACAATCCATGTTTAAGCTCACTATGAAAGCACAAGCAACCAAAAATATTGTTGAGCCATCTAATACGAATCCATTTAAAAATCATGGGTGACAATTACCAACAATTTATTGTTGTGTCAATGTTTAAATGAGTATACGAAACTAGCAAAAATAATAGTTGTTTTTGTGTTTGGTTCATTGGAAAATGGAAGTACTTATCCACTCTTGCATTCATGAAGGACAAATTGTGCAATTGATTGGGGCCACGTTTGGAAATGATTGTTCACATGTTTGTACAAAAAAAATTTACTCAAAGAGAATTTCCTTTATAACGAGGCCATTACAAGTTGGAAAAAACAAAAAATGTGAATTGGTGCTACCACTTAAGGATGGGTGTTAGGCTTTAATTAGTCTTTTATGTCTTAATGTTTTTGTTTCCATGAATTGGATAGCATGGTGATGTTTTTGTTCAAAATTCATCAAGAAATTTACTAACATTTGGGTGTGGTGGGGGGATTTTGAGTTGCATTGTGCAAAATTTATTGTTAAATTGGGTTCAACTCCCCTTCACAATTTTGATGTGTTATGTGAAAATTTGAAATGATGCTACTTTTATCTCATTTGTGTAGCCAAATTAGTCCTTTGTGATGAAGGAAGTAACCACACACATGCACAAATTTTTTTAATAAATGCTAGTTGGATTTAGGTAAAAGAATTGGATTCACCACTTTAAATTTATTTTGAAAAACTTATTTATGACAAAAACATATTTACCAAGTGATCAAGGGGCCACCTATTCCTATGACAAAATTTTCAGGGAAGTCATTTTAGCAAACAAAAGGAAAAGAGTGATGCCATTTGTGCACATTTTAAGATTTATAAAAAAAACCTTACACAAAACATGTACCTATCACTAAATAGTTTCTAGCAATTTTTTCATTCTTGAACCAGATTGAACAATTTTTTTGTTGTTGGATGTACAAATTGGAGGGTTGTACATGTTCCTTTGAGCATGAAAAGTAAAGGAAAAATGCAAAAAACATAGGAAAGGGATGAATGATAATTTGCTTCAATTTTTTTGAAAAAAAACTCTAAACCCCTCTCTAATTTCAATTTCATATTTTTCATTTTTAATATGTTTTGAGTGATTTAAAACATGATGGGTGCACCAACTAAGGTTGTACAATACTTATATGTATTGTAAAAACAAAGATGCAATAATCAAATAATTTTTACTTAAAATTTTAATATGTTTTAATCCATCCATCATTAAACATTAAATCCCCCTTACACCAAATACCCCATATGTTTCCCATTCCTTTATTGAATTGAACTATTTTTGCAACATTGGAAGTGTTAAATGGAAGGCCACAAATGTTTTTGGAGCTTTAAAACCAAAAAAACAATGTGTGAACATTTTACTTCCTTTGAATTCTTAAATGTTCATTCACCAACTTATCTATCCTACACATTGAAATGTTATTTCATTAACTTGATAATTAAAAAATGATAAAAGTTGCCAATTATGAATAAAATAAAGCACCCAACAAAGGGGGAAAAAGGTACAAGATGGAAAGACCCGAATCTTAGCAAACAAAGAATCTTCCAAAAAGGGTGAATTGTAAAGGAATAGGAACAAATCAAATGCCCAAACCTCTCTCAATCGTGAAAAGCATATCAAATAAGGAGAGGGGAGGAACACATGAAAAAAATGCATAGCTTAAAAGAACCTTCAATTATAGTAACAAAATGTTTCAAAATAAAAGTCACCTACATTCGTTGTAATGCCACCAACACCCTATGTTTATAAAATGAATGTAAAACTTAAAAAAAAAAAGGGCTTCCAATGGCATTTGCTCTCCACGCCATGTTAACACATTGATGAAAAAAACCATTGACATGTTAATGCAAACACCCAAAGACCTTTATGGCTAGAGGGAGAAACATGCCCACCAAAGTATTGATTGTGATAAAAGCCATCTTTAAAAACCATGACTATTGTGATAACCCATGAAATAGAATTGCATTTGAACAAATCTACTCAAGTGAATGGGGTCATCAATGATGCAGTACCAACATTCGGACACCATCCACCAAAATCACAATGTCAACCCATTGATGTGAAAATTGAAGGGCAAGTGGTGGAAAAACATAGGTCTATTCATGTAAAACATGAAATTCCGCATCCTTCACAATAGATTCAAAAAATCCCACACAACACCATGAAAACCCATCTTTACCCACCATGGGTGTAATGAAAAAGGTGGATCCCTAGAGGATCTAAATGCTACCCACAAATGCAATGTGACAAACCAAGGGTTAAAAGATGGGGGAGGCCCAACCAAGTGTGCAACATAATAGAGAATTTTTTTGAAACTAATTGGAAAAATAATGATCATTGGGTGAGTCGATAGCCATGCACCCACACTCAACCCCACACAAGATATCAAGTGTGCTTTATGTCAATCAAAAGGTAAAATAAAAATGATGTTAAAAAAAAATGGTCATGTAATCTTTCTGCAATATTCTCTTAAAACCAATTTGCTCCTTTTTCTACCAATTGTTCAAATGGGGATATACACACCACTACCATTAGGGAATAAGATCCTATGACAACCTCCCACACTGACCTTAGATGTGCTTAAAAATTTAGCAAACTCAAAATTACTTGTTCCTATCGCTTCCAATAAAAATGCGCAAAAGTCTAACAAGAATCCAAAGGATATGATGGGGGGCAAATAAAACCCAATTCTTTAAATAGGCCATTGCAATGCCTTTCATAAAAATAAAGCTTAAGCTCCATTATAAATGGGGAGGCACTACTGATAGATTAAGGGAGCCTACAAGCATTCCAAAGAGCCTAGGCTTAAAAGCCTTTCAAAAACTCCCAACATAATTGAATAAAAAATGTCAAGTTGGCATTGAAAACCCAAAAGAGGGGGGGAGGGGGGGGATAAGAGAGCAAATAGTGAGGTCTTTGAATGAAACACCAAGAGAAGCTCTCAAATGTTACATGGACATCCCCTAACCTTGAGAATGCATTAACATGGTGAACATCTTCATTTAAAACATCTTGCAAATAGGATGAGGATAAATAATTGGAGCCAAAATGGATGTTTGAAATCCTAATGCCATCAACATGGCAACATAAACCAATTGGGAGGGCAAATCCAAGAAGCAAGTTGAAAGGGGCCCAAGTTGAACACTTGTAAGGTTGAATAATCCATAGGCCAATTGGGAGGCAAAATGATCAAAGGCAAGGGGAACAACATGGGTAGGGCTGAAAATATGGATGTTACTGACTTTGAAGGGAAAAAACATGAATGAAAAACACTTAAAGAACACATAAAACGTAGAAATGAATGAACACAAAAAGAGGCTTAACATGCTTTTAATTAGGGGCGCACACCTTGACGTGTGCCCTTAATTGAAAGCATGACAAATAAATCTCCTAAGGGGAAGTGATGCTTAAAAAAAAATGAACCTAAAGGGCCTAAAAGGAACAAACAAAAAAGAAAAGATAAAACAATTAGCCTCTTATCATTCGAAACTCTTAGAGGATGGACCTATGCAAGATGGTGTTAAAAGTGTTCATTATGTCCACCTAAAGCACCACCCAATTGGGATGAACACTCAAAGCAATTTGAATGCCATGGATCACTACTTTGTAACCACCTTTAACCACCATGTTGAATTGATGCAATAGTTTACCCATCAACTAATAAAACGCTTTGCCCACTACAATTGACTAAATGCCACTTGAGGGTTCAACCAAAGCTAAAAACCTAATGACACCAAAAATGCACGTGATGGATTATGGGATGTGACCATAAGTCACATGGGAACTCAATTGATGAAACTGAATGAAATCATTAGTTGAATCTTCAAGGTCAAAAACATCTTGGAAATGTTTGAAGACCATGCCTAACAAACTGCATGTTGACAAATGGGACATGCATAAAAAACAATTGACCTAAAAGAATTTGAAGAGAGCTCCACATTTATGTTTGGCTAAAATTCCATCAAGGAGTTTGAATAGGGGGAGTCTGAATCCAAAGGATGCAAGGCTTGCAATGTGCAAATAATCCTTGATGATGTTGAAGTTGAAACAAAAGGGGTGAAAACCCTAGCAACATGCATAAACTCCTTAACACGCCCAAAGGTTTAACTATTAGTTCATTCAAGATAATTAAAAAAGAAAAAGTTCAGACCATCAAATCTAACAATTTGATTGGCCATAACATTTTTTTTCTACACACCTACACACAATCCTATTTGACGCCAAGCTCTGTATATTAATATTACTAATATTATAACCCTTTTTTGTATATAGGCTAGTGTTTTTCTTTCCTAATAAAATTTCGCAATCTTTGGACAAAGAAATTGAGAAAATTTTGGAAATTTTAAATTTCTGATGTAAATTCACCTAATTTTTCCAATTTTTAGATTTAAAAAATGACCAAAACACTGATACAGAAGGGTCAATAAAAATCAGAGCAGGTATAAAAAAATGAATGAAGTAAACAAAAGAATTGAAAAAGTAAAAGAAACCAAGACAATGAAAGACAACCAAGGTGAATTTTTAGAAAACTTTACTGCAGGAATGAAATGTGGAGGGTAAGAAAGTATGGTGCAGAAGGTAAAAAAGAAGCCCGTGCAAAAGGCAGGGCTTTGCAGAGGCACCACCAGCCTTATTTTTTTGCAGGCTATATATAGCCAAAATGCTATATTAAAACAAAAAGAGCTAAAATCATATGGTTTGAGCTATTTTCGATAGCCAAAATTCTACCAAAACATAAGAAAAATCGAAATATTTTTATAAATAGTTCAAGTAACTTTAGCCAAAATAATAATAAAATATTATATATATATACTTTCATATTTAGCTTTTAGCCAAATCTGGCTAAATGTTCCTTTGTATCATCGCCACTTTGGATATAACACAAAATTGCCCCCAGAAAAAGCACTGCTTCGCTCTGCACATAAGTTTTCAACGAGCCTCTGTCGCGGTCAACCGCGCGGTGACTGTGTATGTTAACTTGTTCACCGCGGGCCGTCTGGGTGGTCTTCTTGCAGCGCAAACGTTTTCTTCTTCCTCTCCTCTGCGGCTTACGTCTCTTTTCCCTCTCTCGCTCGCGCGCTCTCTCTCGCTCTCTCCTCTCCACGGTTGTAATAGCCTACAAAACTCAACGGATCCGACGAGTTCCTTCAGAGTTCTTGTAGTTTTTTGTGTTTTTGTTTTCTTAGTGTCATTATTTGTTTTTTCATCAGTTGCGGGTTCCAAGAGCAGGAGGATGTTTGTTGCACATTTGCCGCCGGATGCTCAGAATCATCATTTCAGGTATAAATCGGGTACACAGACAGACAGACAGACATTCCTTTGACGCTGCTGCAAGTTAGAGAAGGCAAGTCGCAACATCAAACTTCTCAGGTAACGCTCTCGCAAACAATCAAATCCTCTCCTCAATTGCAATGTTGTTTTTTGTTTCACAGCCAACAAGTATGCATACACATGTGTCATGTTAGAATGGAAAGGACCGAAGTCGCTTGTAAAACCTTACTATACAACAACAGAGACGCAACTGAAAATTTTATATACTGTGTTGACGAAGCCAACAAGCCGATAGATCATAGTGCTCATATTCTCTCTAGAAGAGGCACGGTGTTCAATTGCATTGTAATCTCCTTTTACATTAGCAACCTTTCCATCACTTCACTCCCCCTGGATGACGTATTGGTTTTGAGGGTGGACACTCTTGGATTTTTCCGTCTTCTGAGGCTAGAACTGGATTTTATTATACAGGAGGAGGAGAACTAAAAGCCAGCAGCATGTATGTCTCTATTGGCAATCATGGAGTGTTTGTGTCACAGCAACAACCAGGTCATCATGTTCATTCTTAGGTGCTTTGAACATACATGTCTCTATCACCAATGGAACTGGTTCAATAGTTATCCATCATCATAGATTACCATTCTGAAGGGAACTGGATATTCTGAAGGACCAACCAGCAGATGAAACTTTTCAGGAAATACTCCTGTGTTGGTTTTCATTTGGGTTTGGCTACAAGTCATCATTGGGCACCAGCACAGAGACTTATTATAGGAGACGGTGATTCTTGAGGATTCTGTGATTTCTATTTGACTAAGTATCTGGAAATATGTCAGCTGCTCCAGCAGGGGCATCCCCACTGATTCCTGGGAATGCAACACCTAGTCCCTCATCTCCACCACCCTTGGGTACTCAGCCATCTGCAACTCATCCTGTACTTTCACAGCCTGCCCTTTCACCTACTGTTCCTCCCCCACCCCCACCAGTTGTTCCATTGGCAGCTCCATCCCCAGCAGTCATTATATCTCCTCTGGCACCTTCAAATCCTACAACTGCACCGACCCTCCTGAGTCCTAATTCTCCTCCCTCCTCCCCACCACCCAGTTTGTCACCTTCCCCACCCCATGCTCCTAACTCCCTTGCTCCAAGCATTCCCTCACCACCACCACCCCCCTACTCAGCTGTTAATAGTCCTCCATCTCACAGGAACCTTGCTGCTCCCCCACCTCCTTCAAATGGGATTGCTTTGTCCTCTTCATCATCTTCATCCTCACTTCCACCAGCAGCTGTGATTGGAATTGCTGCAGGAGTAGGACTGGTTACAATTATCTTTCTCCTAATGTTGATCTGGTGCTGCTTGAAGAAGAAAACCAGGAAGGCTTATGGCACTGGTGGTCAAGGGGCACTGCATCAGGGGCCTGTAGGTGTGGGTGCTCTTGAAGCAGGTGGTAGGAAGTACCGTTCTGACCCTTATGATCCTCCATCTGACCCACAGCGAGGCTACAATTTGGCAGCAGCAGCAGCAGCAGCAGGTGCTGGAAAAATCCCACGACTCCTACAGAACTCACCAAGTGTAGTGAACTCAAGATCATGGTTCACTTATGATGAGTTGAACATTGCTACCAATGGATTTGTGGCTTCTAACCTTCTTGGAGAAGGTGGGTTTGGTCGTGTTTATAGAGGACACTTGCCGAATGGTCAAGTTGTTGCAGTGAAGCAGCTTACTGTTGGTGGTGGTCAGGGTGACCGTGAATTCAGAGCTGAAGTTGAAATCATTAGCCGGATTCATCACCGTCACTTGGTGTCTCTTGTTGGCTATTGCATTGCTGATAACCAGCGATTGTTGGTGTACGACTTTGTTCCTAATGGCACACTTGATGATAATCTTCATGGTGAGTGCATAGATATTTGGTGTCTGAGCATATGCTAGAATCTGAATCTGCATGAGGGGTGGCAAAACACTATACTCTGGTTCAGTGTGAAGGAAAGGTTGGGTGTGCTATGTGGTTATGGGTTTTGTTGGAACTTTGGGTTATGCAGGCAAGAAGCAAGGGGTTGTGATGGACTGGGCCACAAGAGTGAAAGTTGCAGTTGGAGCTGCACGTGGACTTGCATACCTTCATGAAGACTGTAACCCCCGTATTATCCACCGTGACATCAAAGCCTCCAACATTTTGCTTGATAAAAACTTTGACGCTCAGGTATGCTGCTTGAGGAATCAATGTGGATCTTACCAACTGCATGTTTTATCCAAAACTCAATCCAAACAAGGCTCTAGTGAAGATATCAAGAATTAGGATGCTCCCATTACTTCAGATTAAATCATTATGACCACTGATTTACTATTCCAATCTTGATTCTACTCACAGGGGTCATGTCAGGTGGTTCTACAACTTTGAGATATGTTTTTTGGTCAGTGGGCAGTCACAAAGCTAGTAGGCCAAGTTGTTGGGACTCATGGCTGCATTGCAAGTTGTCACATCTAGGTCAAACCGGGGGTGAGGATTAGGCAATAGAAAGTGACCACCTCTAAAATGAAGGTAGTAGGTACATAGTGTGAAGAGCCAGTCAATAGTGTACACGGTTGGCAAACTAAGTGCCTCCCTTTACCTGTTTTAATTTTTGGGTTCAATGGGAGTGCAGAAGTGTGGTGCTCTATGAAAAGACGCATAGAAAACTTGAAGAACATTTCTGAGCAACTCAAATTTCTTGGAGACATCTACTGAAATCAAGATTAGCAAATTGGAAAGAAAGAGCCTCCTGGGGGATTGTGGATAATGTCTCCAAATGATACGTGTTTTAACAGGTTGCAGATTTTGGACTTGCAAAATTAGCTTCAGACGCAAATACACATGTGACTACCCGTGTGATGGGAACATTTGGGTATTTGGCCCCAGAATATGCAGCGAGTGGAAAGTTGACAGAAAAATCAGATGTGTTCTCATTTGGAGTTGTGTTGCTGGAACTCATAACAGGGCGAAAACCTGTTGACCTAAGACAGCCAATTGGGAATGAAAGCTTGGTTGAGTGGGCCCGTCCACTCATGACAGTCATGTTGGAAGATGGAAATGTTGAACAGCTTGTGGACCCAGAACTTGGAAACAATTATGATGTAAAGGAGATGATTTGTATGATTGAAGCGGCTGCTGCTTGTGTTCGCCATTCTGCATCCAAGCGTCCCAAAATGGCTCAGGTTAGTCTAGTTTTCCATTCCTGCATCATCCTCTCTCAAACATGTTACATTCTGCTGTAAGTTATCGTTTCTGGAAAAGTAGTTCTCTGATTTTAACTTCTCATCTGATCTTGGAACAGGTTATTCGAGCTCTGGAAAGTGACACAGATATTGCTGCTTTATACCAGGGCTCAAAGCCAGGTCATAGTGTTGAGCACAATTTTGTCTTTGGTGGTAGCCACTTTGGTGGAGGGAGCTCAGATTATGACACTCAGCAGTATAATGCTGATATGCAGAAGTTGTGTAAAATTGCACTCAACAACCAGAAGCTAGGCAGTGAGTACACAACAGGCATGTCAATTCAATATGATGCCAATCTGTCCAGCACAGAGATGCAATCTGATTTGAATTCCAGAGAAGGTCTTATTGATGTTAAAGAAGAGGGATCTGTATCAGTTAGAACTGGGAACAGAGAGGAACCAGGGTCAACAGGTCATTCACAAATGACTGATAATGCAAGTGGGGATCCTGTGCATCAGAATGCCCTGGTGAGGCCAGTGCATCAATGGCAGCAGGCTACTGGGTAATCAGAACTGAGAGTATAAGGAGTGATCTAACTACTTGAGCTCCTCCTGACCCGTTGGGTTACTCCAGCAACTACAGTGGTGAGTATTCACCCATTGATTATGGTTCCACGCCACATACCAGACTAATGGGAGATAGAATTGAGTAAGGCAGATAATTAGATAGTCTAGTTACCCCTACAAACAGTGTGATAATCAGATGTCTGTGTGTGGGGTGAGGACTTTCTGGTTCCCTTTAGGGTCACTTGTATTTGTCATAGTTGAGACAATGTTCTGCCTAGAGGCTTGGTACAGGTCAACAAAAACTCTGATAGAATCTATTTTGTAGACCCAGGAGTGTACTGAAAACTGACATATCTGTATATTTGGGTGGATCAAGATGCTGGCTGCCCACCATAATTGTACAAGTAGCATTCGTTCATCTTCATCATTAAAGGGAATGATTAGCTGCCATTACTACCCACTGACTAATCAGCTCTGAAGTTTCAAAAGTGGGAACAATTGTATATGCTAATTTGTCAAAAACCGAGTGCAAACAATTATGTAACAATTTAACTGCATCTGGAATATTTTTGTCACATTTCCAAAAGTGATGGCAAGAGTTTGTTATGATATAACCTTGCACCTGTCGAGGGATGAGGTAATCATAGATGGTGTGGACCTTCTTGCACAGGTGCATTAGCTGCTTGCAACATCTTGTTTGAAATTCCCTTGCGAGTCATGGAAGGAGAGAAGTCTGGTTAGGGCTCCTATCTCTGTTATTAGGGTTCTTCAAGCTGCCTGAATGCTCTTTTTTTGACCTTCTGTCTTAGGACCATTTTTCATGAGCATGTTCCTTCTCAAATTCCTGAGTTTGTTATCAGTGAGCTTTAGAACCATCTTCAAGAGCTTGTTCCTTCTTGAACTCTCCAGTTTGTCATCACAAGCTGGCTTGTTCCTTCTTGAAACTCTCCAGTTTGTCATCACAAGATTGTTTGATAGGATTTGATCTACCCCTACTTTTCTGTTCACTACTCTGGAGCACCAGCTTTGGCTACATCAGGGATGTTCCCTGTTTGTTTTTGAGACTGCATCCTTGAAAACATAGTTTGCTGGGTTCTGGTAGTAAAATCCTGAACTCATCTACGTAGAAAACTTGGAGTGGTCTATTAACACCCAGCTTCAACAATTTCTGGCAATGCAGACTTAGTATGAATCTCATACACCAAAAGAATCCTGCCTTCCCGAGTTGCTACAGGCCAGAGTGAACCAACATCCAGTAGTACACCATGAGGAATGGATGGTGGGTGGACAGGAAATGCTTTTCCATTGGGTTGCTATGCATTAGCTAACTAGGGTGGTATCTCAGTTTCTGTTTCAACTACCTACCTCCCTACTAACAACCCACCCTTTACCTGTGTACTAACCATAGTAGTCACCTCAAGTCCTACCTTATATGTACCCTCACACTACAAACGGAACTACCTATGTAAGTGGATAAGTATCAAAGGTAAGTATACAAGGGAATCAAATTGTTTACTATGTAGAAAGGTAAAGTAGGTAAAGCACTTGTTGGCCATTGCACAGGTACACCTTGGGTGATCCAGCACCCACCCTGGTACCATGGTAAAAACCATTGCTTCTAAATATTATAAATTTCTCATGCTTAGACTAATCAGGTCCAAATCTAACATTTCTTGGGTTTAATTTAGCCTCTAAGAGGCCTCACATAAGAAGGTGAAGGTACTATGGTTAGCTATGGCATAGGAATACATGGAAAAAGTGTTTCTTGTCCAAAGAGAGAGAGACTGTGCAGCAAGTGTATTCAAAGTTTTCTCCCAAAAAATCCAAATAACAAACATTAATGACCCAAAAAAGTCCTCCTCAAATGATGAGTTCAAATAAGACTAGTGTAGGCTGTGCCGTCAGCTGAATTGTGAACATGTTGAGGGCTCAACTGATTTTTCCTTCCAAACCCAATTTTTGCAATTTGTTTGATTTTCCAGTAACACAATCCATTCAAAAATCAATATCTTCCACACCTTCCCTCTGAAAATTGTGAAATAAACTCTATTAAATCTAGCTCACCAAGGGCCTTCCAACAACACCAAGAACACCCCCAATTCCAATACAGTTTTCAGATTCGATTTTATTTAATTTTCATTGAAAAAATGGTT
>Ga0209208_10005758_pt1 | contig 17194 bp, 9 predicted proteins | sample S1TSphfallax_3_FD_187694 | JGI IMG/M metagenome (GOLD analysis project Ga0209208, IMG submission 187694) | Host-associated microbial communities from peat moss isolated from Minnesota, USA - S1T2_Fd - Sphagnum fallax MG (SPAdes) (version 2) | ecosystem: Host-associated > Plants > Peat moss >...
GTTAGTATAGAGATAAGTTAGGATATCCCTCCAAAAAATAAATTGATGTAGAGTGATAGCTATCACCAAATTCTATGTGGTTGTGGACGTGGCATTCAAAGTTAACTCAGAAATAACTCAAAGATAGAAAAATATGGATCCAACTTCAGATCTTCCAAATTGTTAGATTTCAGGCGAAAATGGCTACAAGCCTAGAAATTTGATATTTAAGTCAAAGATATGTATCTCTTCCTGCTTGACACTACTAGTCCAGGCGCAACATTGATTTCCAACATTCTTTTCTCTACACTCTCTCACAATTGGGCTACAAGTTTTCTAAGGATTAATTTTTGTGTTTGTCTAGGAAATTTTTTGTAGCAACAGTCCCAAGAAACAAGATCAAAAGGAAAATGAAAGACCAAATAGCCCAAAGAAACGAGACTACAAGAAAAAAATGACAGTCAATGTTGCATGTGGTTTGATGACATGAAAAGATTGGTTGGCATCAAACGTTTGGTAAGTGCATAATGGGGGTGGCCTTTATTTTTACTAGCAAAATTTCATCAAAAAATGAAATTAAATGTCAGAAACTCAAGGTTTAAGTGCTTTCAAAAGTTTTCAATCGCCACAAGTGAGGAAAGAATAGTAAAAAATTGCCAAAATCTTGTTGTGGAAAAAACATATTGTAGTGACATGTGAAACCTTGCACTTTTTGAAAAATGTAAGTACTTAAATTTTCCCACATAACTTTTGCACAACAATTGGAGACAATTTTTTGGTTCTTACACAACCTTTCATTAATTAATTTGTGACTTCATAGATTTTTTTCCACCAAAATAATAATAAATGGAAAATAAAAATATAATCCATGAGAATCAATCCACCAAATTTTTTTTAGCATGATGACAATACAATTTTGTTATTTTCCCACATAAGGTTTTCCCATAAAAGGTTCAAGGATCATTGTTTTTTTTCAATTTGTGATGTTGCTACATTAACAACCATCCACATTGAGATTTAACCACGTTTGGTTATAGATTAGCTATAAAATTAGAAATTTATTCCAATCCTTTTATATCTTGGGTACTTGCTTGAACAATGTCTAAAAACATGGCAATTTTTTTAAAATTTTTTTTGAAAAATAATAATTTAAAGGATTATTTAATAGAATTTCTTTTTTCTTGAATTCACCATGAAAGTTTTTGGTCTAAACAATTAAAGTTTTCTTGCAATCCTAAAACCAATTAATATTGTGAAGGTTTTAATGTGGCACTAAGGTATTAGTTTTTGTTCAAGCTTCATTTTTTAAATTAAACTTTTGAAACAAGAATTTAGAGAAATATTTATTGTCAATTCATGGCCTTTCAAGTGGTTTGACTTGACTAAAGTCTTCGCATTGATAAAAAATAAAATGCAACATGATTAATGTAATAATGTGGCCATATGTTTGTCAAATAATATTGGGATAGAAAACCTATTAGTTTTTTCGTTTTATAACAAAATGCAAATTTAAAGCATGTTCCCTAACTCCCATAGAGAAAAGGGGCATTGGAACTTTAAAATGTCATTAGTTTGAATTCAAATAAGTCAATTCAAAGATAAACCAATTTGTATAAACCAAGAAAATGATGATTAATGCATGAACAAAGTCACAAAAAACATACACTCACATGACTCACAATGATCTAAACTTGGGAGAAATCGCCATTTTTATATAAAATATAATTCATACATAGTGGATGAAATTACATCAAAATGGTAAAAATTCCCAAATTCTTGATTTGGCCAAATTATGAGTTCTATTTACTATAGTAAATTATAATAGTGAACTATGTTAACTAGTAGTGAAACATGATGTCTACATAGTGATATTATAGTGAAATAACTTTCAATAGGGTGAAATTAGTAAAATGCAATGAAGTTATTTCACTTTTAAGGTCCCATAATGATTAAAGTTAATAAATTGCACCCCACTTTGGTAGTAGTGCAATGATCGATAATCAATCATGAGTGAAAACATGAAAAAAAAGTTAATCACATGAAAGTTAAAATTGTTTCCAAGAGGGTGCAAATGGGATAACACGAGTTGCACCTACTTGCTTTTGGGACTACTTTTGGTGGAATATTTTCTGAAATATTCTTTACAAAGTTTTTCTATTTTTTTTTGCAAAATCTTTATAATTTTTCTTTATATTATTATGTCAAGGTTTATGTAAAAGATTTCAAAATATGTGTAATTGTCAAAAGTTTAGAATTTTATTTATAAATCATTTTAATGTTAAAAAACACACACATTATAATGTTTAATGAGTGCTTTTGAGAGTTTTTTATTCATTGGATATTTTTCAAATTAATTCACATGTTCTAATGATATATTATGAACCTTATTATATAAAAAAATCTTATATTTTCAACACCAAGCTAAATTATCGTTTTTCAACGTGAAAAACTAAGCACTAATTACATTTTGCTATGACTTGTGTTAGTGCGATTGCACCCAAGGACTGTATTTTCCACGTGGAAATTTTTTTATTGGTTTATATTGCATTTTTCACATAATTTTTAAAATTGAACATCAAATTTGAGGTCAAATATGACATATAATATAATGAAAACTCAATTTTTAAAATATCAAACCTTACATTATAATCAAATCTATAACTTTACTTTGAACCATGATTACAAATTCAAAACTATAACAATGTTTTAAGACATTTGAATATTAAAATTTAAAAGGGTATATGTATTTTTATTTTTAAATGTTTTGAACACATGGATTGATTCTTTTGGAATATATTAAAGTTCACAAAACATTTGAACCAAATTTGGTGAACATTTGATAAAGGAGAAAAACTTTTGATTTAAAAAAACATTTGTCCACATGTTTTTTTTGAGTGTTTTAAACATATTAAAGGACTTTTGAAACATGGTGAATTTTCATGAAAATTTTTCAATTGCAATTTTGAAAGTATAGGAATTTATTTTAAAAATAAAACAATTTTTTGATATATAGTGTTCCCATGTGATTTTTCAAAAATTAAAAAAAATAGTTTTTAAGGATTGTCCACACACTGCTTGGTACTTTTTTTCTTGCTTTCACCTTCATGCATACCCATATTGTTGAATTTGGAACTTGTTGGTTATGTGGTGACGCTATTAATAACCTGACCAATGTGATCCTAAAACCATTAATGGTTAATGGGGGCCTGACCATGGAAGAGATCAACAATAAATAATTTTTTTTGGTTTTGATCAGGTTGTTGTGTTTATAGGTGTTCATAGTGGTGTGACAACACAAATCACCAAAAAGCGAGCCCATTTCATGCTTGTTGTCCATTAGTTTCACATCGGACAAACCTAGCCTTGCAAGCATTTTCCACGTGCAACCCTTGGTGCATAAGCTTCAAGGTCTTTTACAAGCCATATATACTCCTATTTTTTCTTTTCACCCAAGAGGCATTTGGAGTAGTGCAAGCTTGTATAGTTGCTAGAAACAAAAGAGAACAAATTGTTGTGCAATGTAAAGACTAGGTGAATATTTATGTTGTTTCATGCCAAGAGGGTGCTTGCGGAGTATAAATCCTCGGTGGTAAAAATGAATGATGACCTTGGGATGATTGAAGCTACATCTTAACCCACTTTTGAGTTTTTGTGTGATGTTGAGGTAGTCTTGGGCTTCATGTGCATAATGCCCATGTTGGAGGTTCTCCATGACCTAATCAAATTTGTTCAAAGTCATGATATATTTGGGTGTGACTTTGTGGGGGTAGTGAAAACATTGTGTTGTGTAGATTTGCACGCATTATATTGTGATCTAAAGAAGAAGTAAACTAATGAGTAATTCAAGAGTTTTATAAATCTAATTGTAACAACGATGGGATGCTCACAGTTTGGTGGATTGATGCAACCACCAATGTTGAATATGTTATTTTTTAGTTCCAAGGCTAGTGGTACCATTTATTCCATTCCAAGTGCCCCTCATCAAGGCTTTTTGTTATGTGCATTCGTGATGCTTGGGTTGCTACTATAGAAAGAGTGAAGGAACAATGTTTGGTTGTAGCTGCTAGCCTCATTGAAGAGCTAGCTTAGAGATTTCCCAACCAAGAGTTCATGAATGGTATTGCTCGATTATATGGACCTTAGTATTGGTTGAACTCTAAAACAGAGAACATGTTCCCTACCCATTTAGCTTTGTTGAAGGCACAATATTATTTTGAGACGGAAGCTAATGTTGAAAGCTTAAAGGTACCAAACCCTACTCAATGAACAAAAACTTGACATGGGAGTTTCCTTTTTCAAGGTCATTATGCAATCAAATTGCAAACATGTTTTTGAATCTCTTGTGAGCTATAATCTTGTGACCAAGTTGTGGTCCAATCTAGCCTCCAATGTTATGCTACAACATTGACTATCAAAATATTTCAAGTTGGTGGAGATTTTTGTAGTGATGGCATTGGGAAGTGTGGAAGACAAGCAATGCTGTTCAACTTGTCCTTCATGAAATCTAAGCTTAGAAATTGGCTCACAATTCATCTTGATTTGGTTGTTAGAATGTTTGCCCAAGATCATTACTCCATGAGCACTTTCCCATTTGGAGATGCCATTGAGGAGTGGTAGGATAGGAAACATAAGTATGTAATGGATGCATAGATGGAAGTTTCAATGTTGCAATACATTAGGTGTTTTTGCACACTATTTTGACCTCAAGTTGCAACTTGTATGCAAGCACTAAACAACAATGAAGACAAATTTTGTATTATAGCTGGATTTTTCCTAATTGGTGTGATGTGTTATTTGAGTGGCCATGATGTAAACCTAAACCTACAAGTTTTTTGAGTTCCTTCAAATGTTGACTTGTTAATTTGAGTTGTTTTGATATGCACATAATTGCTTTCTGTTTTGTTGATTATTTTTTTGAGCAAACATGGGTTTGCAAGGAAGGTTTTAATATGTGTTACTTGTGCAGATCTGACTTGGGTTACAATGGGCAAGATCCGAGAGGATTGGGGTTGAATCCCTCCTTAAGCCTTTCATTTGAAGCAAAATTTCTTGATAATTGCTTGTTGTTAGAAGAAAGTTTTGCACATGTACAAATTGTTTGCAAATTGTTATTGTTGGCACTTGGATGTTGTAAGGATCACCATATTTTGCATACTAGTATTGAAATGCTCGCCATTGCACATACCTAGATCTTGAAAGGCTCCCCAGCTGTCTTACACCTAAAAACACATTGTAGCCAATCTGCCATTCTTCAAAAAAAATGTATCGCTATGTAGAATTTTCCTTGCATGCCACATTTTGACTTTTATTTGTTACAAGGTGCTAAATATTTATACAAAAAATCCAGAGTGGTTGCCAAGTCTGCCTCCAAGGGCCGATGTGTGTAGCCAACTAGGATACCTCGAGCAAATTTTTAAAAAACACTGGTACATGACCTAAAGTATGGTCTTGGAAATCTAAACTATTTTCTACTAAAGGGCATTAAAACCTGTATGGATGCCCAAGGAGGCTACAGATAGCAATTCACATAATTAATACAAATTTGGAAAATTTAACAAAGATATAACCTGTTTTCTAGAAGAGGATCCTGGATGAGGATTCAGGAGTCAGGACTGAGGAGCGGAAGGGAAGACGTTAAATAAGCGAAGGGTCCTTATTGCAGGTAGTACAAAAGTACTGGCTGGTTGTTTTTTTCCCTGGCTGCACATTATAGACTTTGGATTGAGATTACAAACACCTACTATCTGTTACAGGACCAGAATGCCCATAACAGAACACAGAGTCTGTAATGGGCAGTACCAAAATGCATCTGGGCATCATCCATCTTGAGAAAAAGATGGATCAGACTAAAGGGCAAATAAGGAAAGAAAGAAGCAGCCAGTGCTGTTGTACTGTCTGCAATAAGGACCCTTTGCTTATTTAACGTTCTCCAGAAGCCTGGACTCTGAGGTCCTTTGGAGAAACAAAAATGGAAAACCAAAAGTACGTCCATTAAATGATGCATGGAGTGTAAAACTGGATTCACATGTGAAAGCATACCAACAACGTACACACATTAAAGTTTCTGTATCCCTCCTCCTGGCAATGGGGTAAGGCCCAGGATCAGTTGTAAGTCAGGTTGGGCAAAGGTGACATAGTTGCTAGTTCTATTAATTAGCTTGGGGGGTGTATCCCCAAGTTCAAGTTTTTTTTTGCAATGTGCCACTGTCATCGGCACATCAAAAAAATAATTCTGAGACTTTGCAGTGACACCTCCCCTAATTGAAGTTTGCAATTCCAAAGTAGAACTGAAGTGCTTTGGTTTTGCCTCCCTAAAAACATTATGAGAGTTAAACTTTTGGGGCCTAAGGTTAGGGAATATAGTATGGTGCAATTCGGAACAAATTCGGAATATGATGTGAACACTTTGAAAACATTATGGGAACTTGGTGGGAACACACTGGGAACATCAACATCCCAAAAATCTACTGTCATCCAGACTTTTGACAAACTAGATCTTATAAAAAGTTACATTTGTGAAGGAGATAATTCACAGTCTTGCAAATTCCCAAACATCTGCCAATCAACCAACTTGGAAGGGAAATTGGGACAACAACAGTGCCATGATTCCTGAAATGTGTTGTTCTTGCATTAGGCTAGGTGGCTGATGGGATAATGTATACAAACAAACTGTACATGTACAACATTTAGCCTGGTGATAATTAATCATATATATCATCACCACTTGACTTACCCTTACCAAGAGGTATACTGGTCACTGACCTTCTTCAACTCAGATCAGCGGACGGTATCCCTTCCAATAAGGATACCCACCTCCCAAGCAGAGACAATTTGGTTTTGTTTTCCTTTAGAAACTGTCTAGCAATTCAAAAGAATCAATCTAAATCTTTTCCAGCATTGGGTTGATCATGCTGATCTCTCTCTCAGAAAATCATTTAATCTAATTGGGCGGTCCAGAAGGTTTTTAAAGTAAATTTGCCTAGAGCCACAAAAAATTTCTGAAGTTAAATTCTGTATCTAAACCTAGCTAGCCAGTCCTAGGGGCTATTCAGGTGGGCGCAACTCAAGATGAATTAGGGTTGAATGGTTCAAGGGGAGGCGGGGAGGAGTGGGAATTTAAGGGAATTCACGTCTTGAAAAGATGGGAAGAAATGGAAGCTGGAACCTTGATCAGCTCAAGCTTGGTGAGCCCGGCTGTAGTGAAGAACCATGACCATATCCTCTGAAGAAAGCGAGTATCCATCGGGGAGCTCTATGCGAGACCTTCCATCTGGTGCAGCAGATGACGTGTTTGGTAAATGAATAATAGCAGCAGAGGGATCGAACATTCGTTGCCAGATGTTTTCTCTAACATACTGCAGAGAAAGAGTGGGCTGCAGAACTAGTCCCCTACATGATATCTCCACCTGCAATTGTCAACCCAATTGCAACGCTTTAGAAATTACCCAGATCTTCAACTGGTCTATCTAGTTCACTGCAGGAAATCAGTTTCAGTTGGTAGTGCAACACATGAAGTCTGTACAATATACCAAAATGCAGATCTAGACTAGTATCATGTAGTTCATTTAAAGCACTACAGTGGATCATCTCATTTAGATGTATACTATGATTATTATATGCTTCTTCTTCTCCTGTGCATTGAAGAACGTACAGCTAACTCGTTAGAAATCTATCATGCACAGGGTTGCCCCAGGTTTTAGTAAATCTAGATGTTCTTAAGAGCTAGCAGCACACTTAGATAGTTGGATGGAAATCTGGGAGTTCAACCTATCTATCTGCATTTCACTGCAAGAAGATCAGTAGGACTGGGGAATTCATTCCCATACGTATATATATGCTCATTAATGGTTTTGCAAGACTGATTTTAGTCGGAGAAAAGTTGCAAAAGATAGCTTTTCTTCTAGTATATGTTTTGCTATGATAGTTGGTTATTGTCTCGAACTTGTGGCCAGTGATTCGGTCTGTTGTGTTATATATATCAGCATATCTTAAAAGTTAGGAACACTAGTAACTGTTAAAGGTGTGGTCATCTTTCGTGCCCAGATCATAATGGAACTCGAATCATGAATGTCTTCAACTAGTGATCAGAAGCTTTGAGCATGCAATGCATAATAATGTATACCTCTGACTCGTGTTCAAGCCGAAGCTTCGCCACTAAGTATCTCCTCACCATAGAAACTGTCATATTCTCATCCCTGCCACACCCCAAGGTGGAGAACATCCTCCCTGTTGTCACCAACTATGTATATGTTTGTACTTATGATCAAGCAAATTCACATCTTTGTAGCTCAATGTTTAACGCCAAGTTTGCTAAATGTGAGTGTGGAATCGAACTTAGGATGATATTGAAACTTAGAGCATTTGTAAATTATTGGTATTTCTGCAGAGTAGACTCCAAACAATATATAGGTATATATATGTGAAAATTTATAAAATCGGATGCTTGCAAAAACCCTCGCCAGGTGCATGTTAAGAGTCCTTAGACATAGCTGTTTTTTCAAGGAGCCCTATAAAAGTCAGGGACTGAAATTCTCAGAGTGAGAGCACTTACTTCACTCGCAAGAAAGCCGTGGGTACTTGCTCCAGTGTTTGAACCCCGTTTCTGTAAATCACAGAGTTCAATGCATACGTCAATTTAATTATACCAGCTACCAACACATGGAGATATTTTCCCCAAGTATTAATAAGAAAAAATGAGAAACATATCCAAGTAGTGAAAATTTACTTGAGTGTCTTTTAACTCTGCAAGCTACAACCTCCATCTGGACCATTTCTTGTCATAACAAGTAGCTCGTTTCGTCATGGATCTGACCATTATGGCAAGTTCATTTGACCAAAATCCTAAAGTTAAAACAGCAAATGTGAACCATCATGTATTTCACAAAAAATGCTCACAGTTGTTCACAGTAACAACTAGTGAGCAATCCTCCAAATAGGGGACGAATGAAAACGACATAAAAGTTTCCCTAGTCTCTCCCTCACAGGCAGAGCCAATTAAAGGAGATTAAGTGACCCTTTTTACCATGGAAGCTAGGGCCTCTGACCATTTTTATATTTGACTTTTGTTATTATAACTTGGAGACACATCATGTCTAGATAGAACTGAAACACTAATTATGTTTGCGAACTAAGCGTGAGTCTCAAGTGTTCTGAACCCATTAAGCTCCATTTAGTCAGAGCATTTCAGACAGAGTTGTTTACAAAGGAGTGAGTTCCTTAATTTGTTTGTCAAGCAAGCAAGGGTTGTACAGATTGTAAGTTAAGTGACTACTCTTTCACCCCTGGGGCCTGTACTAGCTAACAGGCACACTTCAAATTGAATTCCTGTTACGCTAGTACCACTTTGTACTTGATCAGGAATTTACTGTTTGGAAATCAACTGGAATTGTTACTAGGTCTAGACTTACCTTCCACAACTTCTTGAAGGGTTTAGGGTTTGACAGATTACTGAACAATATTCATCAGGGCAGCAGAGACAAGTTCAGAGAGCAATTGTACATGTACATAGAGAGATAGATGTGTGATCAGGAGGAAAGCAAAGTGGTGGTGACAAAGAAGAAGAAGAAGAAGAAGAAGATGATGATGATGATGATGAAAACGAAGAAAAGAATGGAGGTTAGGTGCATGTAACTGGTTCACAGCTGCCTGGAGTCGGAACCAAAGACCTGCAATATTTGACGATCTTGGCAGCCGCTGCAATACTGCGCCGCTACGGCTGGGACCAGCTGTTGTAGGTGGTGACAAACTTATGAACGTCCGGAGTACTGGTGAATCCCAGCTGCTGCCCGGCTGAGCTGGAAGAGTAATATGGCCGCCGGGTCTTGCCTGCTCCAGCTGCAGCTGCGTCTGTTGTAGTCTATAGGAACTAGACGCTACATCACCTCCCGCATCCACTCCATCAAGCTAGTAAACATTTTGTGCATATACAAATACCCCACCCACCACCAGTACTACTGATTGTGAGGACGACTTCCCACAAAAATCAATGGATATATGATCAGGCCGCCGGGATTAGAGAAAGGAATCGTATACGGTAAAGAAAAGTTTGGTGGACTTCAGAATATAATAGTGAGTTTGCTGCAGGCTTAATACACACTAGCTAGCCTCATGTGTGCTGCATTTGTTTAAGGTGAATGCAGCGTTCACGCACGCACTAGCTGTTTTAAGCGGATTATTAACGCAGCAACAAGGGCTCCAGAAAGTTTTAAATCTGTTCTAGAGACACGAGCGCTCCAAGAGATGCATGACCCATGTGAATAACGTGTAGGTTAAGCTGGCTGGCCCTGCTGCTGCTGTCAGGGCATTACGCCCCGGGAGCTGAGGGCAGATCCCGAGGTTCAGAGCGTAATGCCCTGATAGCAGGCCCTTACCACCCAGCTTAAAGCACGAGGCAGGAAACGCAGAGTTTCGAGGCAGCTGGTTTTTTTACGTAAGCAGTTTACACCTACTTTGCAGGCGCAGGCGGCACCCTACGCCTATTAAGTAGGTGTAAGCTGCCTCCTCTCTCTCTCTATTCTATTCAACAAGGCTATATTCCTCGATTTAAGATGTTCTACGTTTCCACTAGAAATCCTAGCCGAGTGCTTTACGTATTTCCCCTGGTTGATCGTGCTTGCCGGTAATTATATATTTGGATCAACATTGCACCTACTGCCAGCAATGACGCATCCATGTGCACATGAAATTAGTTACGAACTACATTTGTTGATTGCTCGACACCATTGATTTTTTGAACAATCGGAGCTTCAACCTCATTGAATTAGCAATAGAGTTCTAGATTTGGGGTTTCGCACTGAATGCATGTAACTTACCCGAGTCGTGTTCCATGGTTGTAGGCTGGACGTCGTTGATCCCGGAATCGGGCTATGGAACAGCGGAGGTGGAGCAGCACGCGGCCTACTGGGAGCGGCCGCCTGCTGCTGCATGTGTATATCTTGAATGGTTGGCGCTGTTCCAGGTGGTTGTAACGGAACTCGGAAGCTGGACATGTTGGTTGGACCCACGCGCTGGAGCAGCCTGAACCAAGAATCTTGCGGTCCGGGTAATTGTAACCCTCCCTGGGGAACCTGAGGATCCAAAGCTGCAGCTGCTGTGCTGCTCATCAGTCGCTGATCCAAAACTACTCCTCTGGTGGTCGATGTAGTTGCTGCTGCAGGGATTTGATCACGCGGCCAAGGTAGTCCAGAAGTCAACTGCTGCAATAATGGAGTGCTGCTCGCGGAAGGTTGTTGTGGATTGAAGCTGCTAATTCGTGCAGGTCTGCCGAAAGACTCCGGGGTAACTGTAGTACTGGGCCCTGCAACAGCTTCCCCTGATGATTGCATCATATTCCTCCGAGACCCGGAGAACAAATCTTCAGATTCGGAATGCGCAGGCCGCATTGACGACGGCGACCTGCTGGGCAGCTGAAAAAATTCTATAGTACGAGACTGGTACGCAGGTCCAGCTTCACCAGCTGTTTGAAAGCTATAAGCAATATTGTGCCCTGCTGATCCTGCAGCTGGCTGTACTCTTGCATCATCTCCCATCCTCTCTAGAAATGGAAATCTTCCTAGGTCAGTTACTCCATATTGCACCACCTGCTGGCTGCTAGTAGTCTGGGAAGTTGCAGGTTCTTGAGGAAATCGCATGCTAGATGCTTCTTGCAGGTATGGAGGTAAAACTTGAGGAACAAGAAAGGCGGATGGATCAAGCTCAGACACAGCACCTGTTGTTCCAAGTTCAAGTCGACGTGCGGAAGATGGTCCAGGATCTTGACGCGACTGAAAGGAGGGAGAGAAAAGGGTTGGCTGCTGGGCCCTCCTAGTGTAGCCCTGACTAGTCGAGGTCTCACCAGCTACTGGAGGAGGGTCGAACCTCCGAGTTGCTGCTTCATCAGCCTCCTGCTGCACTGTAGCAGCTGCACCTGCTGATCCTGAGGCTTTAAGCTGGGAGGTAGTCCCTAATCCCAACTGTAACCACGTCGAGGGACCTGCTTCTTCTTCCTTTCGACTGGTAGTGTCCTCGTCGACTGGTCCTCGTCTTGATCCAGAGGATTGGCGAACTAACCCTCTCCGTGATGACGATGGATTTTGTATGCCCTGGAACTCCACCCGCTGCTGCACCGCAGGCACCGCGGGTAGACTAGAAGTTCCAAGTCCTGCTGCTGCTTGTGTTCGGTGAATTTCCTGTTTGGGAATTTCGCTAAGTTGCCTGCTTCCCCTAGTTTCCAGTGCCAATGGTATTGCTGCTGTCTGAGGATAGAATTCTCTCTCGGGGCCCGCAGCAGGTCTACTACTCCTGCCTGCTAATTCTAGCCCATGTGAAGAAGAAGGCTCTACATTTGCTGCTGGAGGGAGAGGCCTAATAGTATAAGCTATAGCACGCGGTTCAAGAAGTTCTTCTGAAGGCGGCAAAGATTGTTCAGATACTGATCCTGGCAGTTCTCCTAGCGATTGTTCTTGTACCGGGTGGTCAGGATCAGGAGGACCAGCAGCTGGGCTGGAAACTCGGGATCGCGATTCACGGAGGGGTCCAACAACCTCGTCTACGGAGCTGGATCTGCTAGCACCGGAGCCCTCCTCTTGATCAGCCATAGGGAACTGTGGCGGCTCTGACGTCAGATCCGAAGTTCCAGGACTCAGATTCTGAGTCGAGCCTGCTGCACGACGTTCCTGCTGCAACAAGGAATCGTCGTAGTACTGATACACTTCTAGATCTTGGTAATTGCTTGTTGTTCGAGGTATTGACGATGATTCCTGACTCGTAAGACATTCAACTGCCGAACTGCCCCGGTGGCGAGGACTAGAACTAAGCAGCGGCAGCGTACAGCTACTCTCGGCCTTGCCAGATGATCCAAAGCTGCTGCTGCAGCTGCGCAATATTTTCCTTTTCTTGCGTTGTGACCTGCAGCTGTAGTTCATGTAATGGGGTTTCTGCTGTACACGAGGAGCTATAGTTCTGCAGGGCGCATTCAGAAGTTCTCGCCCTTGAAGACTAGTAGTACTGAGGTCCACGAGCGAGCTTGAATCAGTCTGCATGTCATCAATCTGCCGGCTCTCCGGCGTCGTCAAACATCGAGAGTTGGCTTGGTCACTCAGAGCCTGGTTCACTGTTTGTGAGATGATGATGATCTGCTCAGGCGGTGCTGCTGCCGGTTCACGAGCTGAGTAAAGCACCTTCCATCTAGTTTTGTTTGGTTTCTGCTGGCGATGGGAAGAGGAAGAACCTCTGCAGCGTGACCACCCATCTACTACCACAGGTACTGGGGAAGAACTTGCTGCAGAAGAGGAACAGATCTCGCCACCTTCATGGTCTAGTCTACAAGCTCCAGCTGAACCAAAACGCAAGGTGCTTGGCGCCACTAGGCTGTGTTTGATCAGCTGCTCAATCCCCTGACAGCCAACCAGACCAGGCGAACTGCATGTACACAAAGTGCATAACATTAAGTCTTTCTCCCGAGCACCCGACAAGAAATGTCGAGGGCTCCGAGGAAGAATCGTCATAAAAACAAAGCTTTGGTCTCTGAATGGATACCGACATGTCTAGGCACTTTAGACTAACCACAAAGTTCTGGACATAGATCTGTATACCATCTCGATCACAGCGATTGTGAGCCTCTTCTGTGCTGCATCCACGGGTTTTTTGTGGCAGCTTCTCTCATCCCATTCTGTGGGTTTGGTTTTTGGTTCAGACTCCAAGGCGGAAAGACTAACTATATCATTTTCCTAGGAAAAAAAATCCTACCTAGAAAGCAATTCTAATAAGTTCTCGTCCGAAGGTGATCAGGGTTCGACCAGCTTCTTGAACATGAGTTAAGATATCTAGATCTGCGATGATCGAACCCTTGGGGACCGGGGGTGTTGCTGGCAACTTCCAATTGTAACACCACCATATGTATCTATGTATGTTCAATGCAGGATCAATTCCGACAATGATAGCTGTAAGTGTTTCTGACTGTATTGGTTTTGCAACACGTAGCAGCGGCAGCTTGGTGAAATCTGTTCATTACAACACGGGGAGGCGAACCGTGGTTCTTATATGACGATGTTCTACGAGATGACCCACTTCCAGTTCTAGATGTACAGGTCGTTTTGGCCGAGCATATGTTATCCTACCCGGGTGGGTCAACAGTCTGGCTCCTGAAGAGCACTAACCTAGAATTTTTTCTACTATACGCATTTGTTGCGACATTTCTGCACAAGGTGGTAATTTGTGACGGCGGTTTGGAAGCATGGCCAGCTGCCGCTCCAGTCTAGGACGACATACGTGATTTCGTGTAGAACTTAAGTCTTCTAAATGCACAGATCTTCCAAGGGTCACTAGCTCGGAGCAGGATCTCAATGATTCATCTTGCTTTCCAGAAGCTACCGGGAATGCTTTGACTGCCAAATTTTTCTTGTAAACGTGGCTGGAAAATTGTACAACTAGGAGACTGCTAGAATGAGGTATCTAGTCAGATAAATTAAGAGCTCTTTTATGCCCAGATGCCTATCCAGTTCTTGAAGGCTTTACAAAGAGGACTTACAGTATAGTGGTGAGATGCACCAAGGAAGCCCGAGAAACACTAGTGTCGAAGTCGCGGTCGTCGCATTGCGAGAGTAGTAGCCTGGCGTCGTCGTCAATATTATTGCTGCGGCCTCGACGACTCAAAAAGGAGCAAGCAGCAGCGCTACTTGGAGCTTGCTTCCACATGCTGTAGGTTGACGAGAATCGCACTCAGCGGCCATGTAATGCACGCACTCATCAGGCTCCCCCAGGCGCTCACCGCTTCTTCCCAGGCTACTACGACCGTGACCTCTTCTGCCCACATGAAAAGATCCTACCTCGCGGGGAGGGCTCTCCTTGCAGCTTGCACCGTACCAGTTTCCTTCTTATCCAGGACCCGCCTTCTTCACATTCCGCTCAACAGAACTCCTCAACGTCGTCAACCTTTCCAGAATCTGTTTCTTCTCAACCTCATGAATACTTCGAGAAAAATGCATACAGCTGCGTACGTCCCAAGCCTTAGCTACAGAATGTCTCTAAATTTGTTCTTGAAACGCTTCCAGAATGGATGATCTGTCAACCCAGTTGAAGATCCAATATATTGTCAGTGCCGACCTTCTTCTCCACCATAATGTTTTCCACGACTTCTGAACTCGTGGAAAGCAATCAATACTAGGGTCCCCTGAGCAGCAGGTGCTTCCGGATCAAAAAACCTTGCAACCGGTTGCTCCCAAATTGTCGCTAGTAAGACATAAATCCTGGCCGGATCATTATCTGCCAACAGAACAAAGTTTTCTTGAAGCACCAGACCAGACTTCCAATCCATTGTGTAGGTCGAAGGAGAAACGTCGACTTTGAAACCACTAGGTTTTGAAGATCCTGGCTCAAGTGCAAAGCTAGACTTGTTCCGTCACCTGGCGGAACCAGCTCTCAAGCTTTCCTGAGAGGCTTTGATCTGGTGTGACCTAGTTACAGCTCCCTGCAGGAAAATATTCTCTGCAGAGTCCGTGACAGCTACAGGATGGGCTGCACATCAAAGATCTGAAGCAGCTTGCCAAATACCCATTAAATCGTCTCTTCAGCCCCGTCGAAGATAAAATTGCCGATTAATGGCCCTAGTCCCAGAGGCTCTCATCCCGGCAGCTTCACACTCTCAAAACCTCTCCAGGGAAACCAACTCTAGAGTCTGAAGAGAAGTCACCACGCACTTCACTTATGTATATGCGCAGAAAAATAGCCGCCTGCAGGCCTTCAAACTACACAGTTTTCCCAAAACCTGACGCAGCTGACCCAAGTGACTGAATCCTCTGGTGCAGCTCTACAGCTGAATTGAGAGCCTGAGGATCATAGAGTATAACTTCCATAGTACTATGATCTTCTAGCATGGCCCTGGAGGAGTACACAGGCGCAGCATCATAATCTTGGATCAGCAGACTTCTTCCAAATCTTCCCCGAACCCAAAGGCAAAAAAAGAAAAGCTTGAGCTGCTGGCTAGCTTCTTTTGCAAAGCAATAACACCACACATCAATCAGTTCCCTGCAGCAGGAGGAGCAGGGGTGTTAAGAAAAAATTATGCCTTTCTCGACACTAAAGCCAAAAGAGCCAAAGACAACCACCAGTTCTATTTCGTCTTACCAGCTCTAGAAGAGCAAAAGTTCTGAGGAGAAACAAGACAAAAAAGGTTATAAAAGCATGGTTCATTCATTCAGCTCTAACGCGGGGCATGTGTGTAGCAAGCACTGTACAACTGTTGTTCTCAAGTGTCCTGGAGAGCTGACTTGAATGTACACATATGATGTTCTTCTGTCAAGCTTATTTACTACTGCTCTTGCAGCAGAAAAAAACACACTTAGAGTTAGATGATGGAAGGCTTTCTTGCTAAGTTTCCCTCCTCCTCCTCCTCCTCTACACGCCACATCGGTAACATCTAGCACCCATTTAATGCGGCCTGCTGCCGGTGACGACGCCACGCCGGAACCGACTTACAGCACAAGACTCAAGTACAACGTGACCACCCACTTGTTTCATAAGTAGACTACCCTCGAGAGCCAACCCGGCTGAGGCGGAATCTACAGCGTTTCCACAATAATCATCACAATCATTTCTTTCTAGCACGACTTTCCGGCGACACCATTGCAACCTGAGCGCTTCACTTACTCCCAACCTCCCCACCCCTCTCTTCCCCCGCTCCCCCCGCCCACGCACACTCGAGCACATGAAGAAGAAGAATACTTAAGATGGCCCGGTGATGCAGCAGATGTCAGAGAGAGATGGAGCGGAGACGAAGAAAGAAGCAACAGCTGGTATTGCAGCCATTAAGAAAAACAAAAACATATAATCTGCTACTGCTAGAAGTCTGCCACCGCTCATCAATCAATCTCTCCTGTACTGCATAGGCTAACTACTTGGAAGAAGAAAAGAAAAAACAACAACATCAATACCACTCCCGCTGTGCAGGCAGGCAGGCACAGCAGCTAGCGGACGGACGGACAGACGGACGGGCGGGGCGACACAAAAGCGGACCTTGCGGAGGCAGCAAGCAGGAGGAGGCACAAGACTTGCTACACCGAAAAGAATTACGAAAAAGCCACTAGTGACCACGCCAGTAGGCCGTCCGTCCGTCCATCCGTCCGTCGTGCTGAGCTGAACAAAAGCAACTGGTTAAAAAATGATAAATATTATTAAAAAAAGCCAGACCACAAAACAACAATAATAGTAGAGTGGCGTAGCGAGAAAGGAGAGGAGGAAG
>Ga0209208_10005759_pt1 | contig 17193 bp, 13 predicted proteins | sample S1TSphfallax_3_FD_187694 | JGI IMG/M metagenome (GOLD analysis project Ga0209208, IMG submission 187694) | Host-associated microbial communities from peat moss isolated from Minnesota, USA - S1T2_Fd - Sphagnum fallax MG (SPAdes) (version 2) | ecosystem: Host-associated > Plants > Peat moss >...
CAAATCCGCCCTCACTGAATTTAAGGGCCGCTTTCAAAGCGGCGCAAAGAAGGCATAGCGAATAAACGATGCCGAGCTTAATCGACATCCGGCGCCGCATCCGCAGCGTCAAGAACATGCAGCAAATCACCAAGGCCATGAAAATGGTCTCGGCCGCCAAGTTGCGCCGCGCCCAGGAGCGCGCCATCGCCTCGCGCCCCTACGCCGAGATGATGGGCCGCATTCTGTCCAACATCGCCGCTGCCGCTTCCGGCAACACCGAGGTGGCCAATCTCCCGCTGCTGCGGGTGCGCGACGAAAAGCGCACGCAAGCCATCATCGTCACCAGCGACACCGGCCTGGCCGGCGCCTTCAATTCCAATCTCCTGAAAGTGGCGCATAAATTCGTCGACGAACGCCAGGCCTCCGGCGAACTCCGCATAGAAGCCGTCGGCCGCAAAGGCCGCGATTACTTCCGCAAACGCGGCTACCAGGTGGCCGCCGAATACATCGGCGTCGTCGACAAACCGGAAATTGCAAAAGCGCGCGAAATCGCCGCCAAAATGATCGACCTCTACAGCAGAGCCGAAGTCGACGCGGTCTACATCATCGTCAACGAATTCAAAAGCGTAATGGCACCGAATCTGGCCACCCGTAAGATTCTGCCAATCGAACTGCCCAAAGCGGAAAGTGCCAGCATCGATTACATTTACGAACAGCCGCCCGAGGATCTGCTCGCCGTTCTTCTCCCGCGCTACGTGGAAATTTCCATTTATCGCGCCATGCTCGAATCCATTTCGGCTTACCACGCGGCTCGCATGACCGCCATGGATGCCGCCAGCTCTAACGCCGGTGATGTCATTTCAGACCTGACGCTGCACCTGAACCGGGTGCGCCAGGCCAGCATCACGCGGGAAATTATCGAAATTGTCAGCGGCGCAGCCGCCGCCTCCTAAGGAAGGTCTTTTTATGTCCGGTGCAACAACAACAGCAGCCGTCGGCGTCGCCGAAGGCAAAGTCATCCAGGTGGCTGGCCCCACCATTGAAGTGCAATTTGCCGAAGGGCACATTCCCAAAATCTACAACGCCATCCGCATCACCAGCGAAGGCTACAGCGTGCCCACGCCCATCGACATCATCGCCGAAGTGGCCCAGCACATTGGCGAAGGCCGCGTCCGCACCATCGCCATGGAAGCCACCGACGGCTTGGTGCGCGGCATGAAAGCCGTCGATCTCGGCCAGCCCATCACCATCCCCGTCGGCAAGCACACCCTCGGGCGCGTGCTCAACGTCCTCGGCCAGCCCGTCGACAACATGGGCCCCATTGATGCGGATCACACCCTGCCCATTCACCGCCAGGCGCCCGCTTTCGATGAGCAGGCCACCGAACTCCAGATGTTCGAAACCGGCATCAAAGTCGTCGATCTTCTCGAACCTTACTTGCGCGGCGGAAAAATCGGCCTCTTCGGCGGCGCGGGCGTCGGCAAAACCGTCATCATCCAGGAATTGATTCACAACATCGCCATGAAGCACGGCGGCGTCTCCGTCTTCGCTGGCGTCGGCGAGCGCACCCGCGAAGGCAACGATTTGTGGCTCGAAATGCAGGAATCCGGCATCGTCGACCCCAAGGACTGGTCGAAATCCAAAGTCGCCCTCGTCTACGGCCAGATGACCGAGCCGCCCGGAGCCCGCCTGCGCGTCGGCCTCACCGGCCTCACCGTCGCTGAATATTTCCGCGATGAAGAAGGCCAGGACGTTTTGCTCTTCATCGACAACATTTTCCGCTTCACGCAAGCCGGCTCTGAAGTCTCGGCGCTGCTGGGCCGCATGCCCTCGGCCGTCGGCTACCAGCCCAACCTCGCCACCGAAATGGGCGACTTGCAGGAGCGCATCACCTCCACCAAAAAGGGTTCCATCACCTCCGTGCAGGCCATCTATGTGCCCGCCGACGATTACACCGACCCCGCCCCGGCCACCACCTTTGCCCACCTGGACGCGACCACCAACCTGTCGCGCGCCATCTCGGAAATGGGCATTTACCCGGCCGTTGACCCGCTCGCCTCCACTTCGCGCATTCTCGATCCTGCCATCGTCGGTGACGATCATTACGACGTCGCCCAGCGCGTCAAAGGAACCCTGCAGCGCTACAAAGAACTCCAGGACATCATCGCCATCCTGGGCGTAGACGAATTAAGCGACGAAGACAAAGCCGTCGTCGGCCGCGCCCGCCGCCTGCAGCGCTTCCTCTCCCAGCCCTTCCACGTTGCCGAGCAGTTCACCGGCCGCCCCGGCAAATACGTCAAGCTCGAAGACACCGTCCGCAGCTTCAAGGAAATCGTCGACGGCAAGCACGACGCGCTCCCCGAAGCCGCCTTCTACATGCAAGGCACCATCGAAGACGTGCTCGAAGCGGCCGAGAAATTGAAAGGCTAACCGCCATGGCCGACACATTCAAATTGCGCGTCGCCACCCCCGAAAAATTGGTCGTCGACCAGCAAGTCACCGAAGCCGAAGTCCCCGGCCAGGACGGCTACCTCGGCATCCTCGCCGGCCACGCCCCGCTCCTGAGCGCGCTCGGCGAAGGGCAGCTGACTTACTCAACCGGCGGCACCAAATCCGCCCTAAAAATCGACGGAGGCTTCGTCGAAGTCTTCGAAAACACCGTCAGCATACTGGCCGACCACGCCGACCCCGTCACCGCCAGCTAAGTCGTTCGGACATGTCCATGGACATTGACTGCATAGCCACCGACCAGTACTCGAGCGAATCATCCGCATCTGTCCCATTACAGCAGCACCCGCACCCCGCGAATCGGCCCCACCAAAAACTGCGGAGTAATCGCTTCCGACATCGGCAATCTCTGGATAAACGGCTTCAGCACAATCAGCGTCCGGCTCGTGGTGTCGCTGCGGTTGTTGTCACTCACCAATTGATTCAGCAAAGGAACGCTCGAAAGCCCGGCCAGCCCATCGCGGCTGCGCGTTTTCGAGCTTTGGTCCAGGCCGGCGATCACCGCCCATTCGTCCGGCAGCAGCGTGACGGTTCCCGTGAACTTGCGCTCGGCCACGCTGGGCACGGTGTCGATGGTTTGCGTGCCCAGCGTCTTGTAATCGGCCTCAATGTCCATGCCCACTTCGCCGTCGCCCTTCACATGCGGCGTCACCTTTAAGAGCAGGCCCAAATCCTCCTGCGTCACGCTGCCAATCGGGTTGTAAATGGAGCCGGCGGTTTGGCTCGCTCCCGAATAAAGCGCCGTCGGAATGGGGTATTTCTCGCCGACATGCAGGTTGGCCGTTTGCCCGTCCGCCACCACCACCGTTGCGTCGTAAGAGACATTGGTGATGGATTTCGAATAAGTCGCCAGCAGTTGAGCGCTCGTGATGCCGATTCCGAACGTCCCCGCGCCCCCGCCGAAAGCAATGTATTCGGCGCCGCTCACCAGCGTCGGCAAAGTGGTCTTGAAGTTGAAAAGCCTTTGCAGCGGCGACACAATCTGAAACGTAGTCTGTGGCGTGATGCCCCACTCATAGGAAACGCTGTTATCCAGCGACACAAACTGCAATTCCAGCGAAATCTGCGCGTGCGGAATCAGCAGGCTTTCCAGCAGCGATTTCGCCAGGTGCGCGCGCGTGAAGCGGTCGCGAATCATCACCGTGCGCGTGGCTGCATCCCAGCCAAAGCTCTTCAGGTTCAGCACGCTGCGCACTCCGTTGGCCGCCTCAATCAGGTCCTTCTCGGTCAGCGACTCCGGCAGCGACACCGTCAGCACAATGTTTGGCTCCAGCTCATTGCGCTTGGCTTCCGTGTCTTCGGCAAAGAACAAAACCTGCGGCGCAACCGGAAAAACAAACGTGTTGGTGACGTCCGTCAGCCCATCCATCGCCGTTTTGAAGTCGACATCCGTCATCCGAAACGTGATATTCCCGGTCTTCGGCAGCCCCGGATCGTTGATGGCGCGCACTCCATAAACCGAAGTCACCTGCTGGATCAGCGTGGAAGCGTCGCCGCGCAGGTCGAAATTGTGGCGCTCCGTGCTCGCTTTGATGTGCGGCAGCCCGGCCAGGCTGTTGTCCAGCCGCCAATCCGCCCCAATCGCCTTCACCGAAGGGTCGTCGCCGCCCAAAGACTCCATCCGCGCGGCTTTCAGATCGGCCGAGATATCCGGCTTCTCCAACTGCGAACTTTGCAGCAGATTCGCCACCGGCGCCAGCACATTCGCGTTTTCCCGGTAACTCGGATTGTCCGGATAACGGTTTGCCGCCGCGTTGTACAACAAATACGCCCGCACCGCTTCTCCGGCTTTGCGCGCGAGCTCCGCGCGCTCGGCCAGCCGAACCGCCACGCTCGCATCCTCGCCCGGAGTCGCTTCCAGCGTGCTCACCTTAATATCGTTCTTGATGTCGGCATCTTCCAGATGCTTGTCCACCAGCATCCGCGCCAGAGGTTCCAGTTCGTCGCGATTGATCCGGTACTGCGCGTTCAGCGGGTCCAGCGTCGCCGCTTCTTTATAAAGAAGATAAGCGCGCACCGTGCTGCCCGCCACGCGCGCGCTGGCAGCACGAACAGCCAGCCGAACCGCAACATCGGCGGGCAACGGAGTCGTGACCGCCTGGGCAGCCAAATAACCCGCTAGCAGCGAAAGTACACACAAACATCGCAACATCTAACTCTATTGACGGCGGAAGAACTGAAGATGTGTAGCCAAGGTTTTTCCGAGCGCCTAATGCCCCGGAGCCACATACCCCGGCGGATGCGCCGCGCCTTCGCCAAAGAAATACTCTTCCATCTGCTTCAGCAAAAATTCCTGCGCTTCCGGCGTCCCCAGGTTCAAGCGGTATTCGTTCATAATCATCTTCATCTGCTCCACCCACATCCGCCACGCCTCTTTCGAAACGTTGTCATAAATGCGCTGGCCCAGCGGGTGCCCGTCAAACGGAACTTCCGCCAGACCGGGCAAATCTTTCCCCAACTTCACGCAGTGGACTATGCGCTCCGATTCAACGGCACTGCTGCTCATTCACCATTTCTCCTCTTCTGAGAATAGCGGAGACACCTTCATTCCGAGCTGTAACCGCCCGCCAGCATCGCCTCCGGATGCGTTTCCTTCGCCAGGTGCGTCCCCGCAATATCGTCAGCAATCAGCTTGCCATGAAAGCGCCCGTTTTCAATAAACACTTCGTTGGTGTGCATCCCGGCCACAATCACGCCCGCCAAATACACGCCCGGCCGCGCGCTCTCCAGCGTTTCCGGATTGGTGACCGGCTTCCTGGTCGCCGCATCCAGGTGAATGCCATGTGCGTCCATGAACTCAAAATCCGGCCGGTAGCCCGTCATGGCGAAGGTGAAATCGTTCTTCACCGTCACCTCACCGTCCGGCGTCGCAATCACCACGTCATTTTGCCGAATCTCCCGAACCGTGCTGTTGAAATACATCTTCACTTCGCCGCTCTTGATGCGGTTCTCAATATTCGGCTTAATCCAGTACTTAACGCCGGCGGAAATCGCCGCCCCGCGATGCACCATTGTCACGCGCGCCCCCGTCCAGAACAGCTCCAGCGCCGCAATGCACGCCGAATTCTTCGCCCCAATAATCAGCACATCGCTGTCGTAATAGGGATGCGCTTCCCGGTAATAATGGATGACCTTGTCCAGGTCTTCCCCCGGAATATCCAAGCGGTTGGGAATATCGTAATAGCCGCTGGCCAGAATGATCTTCTTCACGCGATAGCTGCCCTTTTCCGTCGCCACCGTGAAGTTGCCATCGCTCCCGCTGAAGCCATTCACCTTCTCGTACTGATGGATATTCAGCTTGTAATGTTCGGCCACGCGCCGGTAATATTTCAGCGCCTCAATCCGCCCCGGCTTCTCATTCAGCGAAGTCATCGGAATATCGCCAATTTCCAAAAGCTCGGGCGTGGTGAAGAAAACCAGGTTAATCGGGTAATGGTAAATAGAATTCACCACGCAGCCCTTGTCGAACAGCACGCTGCTGATGCCGCGCCTGGTCAGTTCAATGCCGCAGGCCAAGCCCGTGGGCCCCGCGCCGACAATCGCCACGTCGAATTGTTCCATTTAAAGCAAAGCCCCCACTTTTTCATAAACGCCCGCCAGCGCGGCCGGGAGCGCGCCCGCGTTCTTGCCCGCGCCCTCCGCCATATCCGGACGGCCGCCGCCTTTGCCGCCAATCGCCTTCGCCAGTTCGCCCACCAGCTTCCCGGCCTGCACCTTGCCCGTCAAATCCTTGCTCACCGCCGATATCACCGACACATTGCCATCGTTCACCGCCGCAATCACAATCACCGCGCTGCCCCATTTGTTCCGCAGCGTGTCGGCAATTGTGCGAAGCTGCTTCGAATCCAGCCCCTCCAGCCGTTCCGCAATCACCGTCGACCCGTTAAATGTCCGCCCCTCCAGCTTCTCAATCTGCTGGTGGGCAATCTGCGTCTTCAACTGATCCACCTGCCGTTCCAGCGCGCGCTGCTGCTCGGCCAGCTTGTCCTTCTCCTCATTCGCCTTCTGAATCGCGCCGCGGAAATGCCGCAAAACCTCTTCGCCGGTAATGGCTTCCATGCGCCGCACTCCGGCCGCGCTGCTGCCCTCATAAATAATCTTGAACAGCCCAATCTCGCCCGTCCTGTGTACATGCGTGCCGCCGCACAGCTCGCGGCTGAAATCGCTAATCGAAACCACGCGCACGCTCTCGCCATACTTCTCGCCGAACAGCGCCATCGCGCCGGTTGAAAGCGCCTGTTCCAGCGCCATAATATCGGTCTTCACTTCCGCATCTGCCAGAATCTGGCGGTTGACAATCCCTTCCACTTCCTCCACTTCCTCTGGAGTCATGGCGGCATAATGATGAAAATCAAAGCGCAACCGCCCCGGCTCCACCACGCTGCCCGCCTGCTTCACATGCGACCCCAGCACCTGGCGCAAAGCCGCTTGCAGCAAATGCGTCGCCGTGTGGTTCCTCATCGTCGCCGCGCGCAGCGGCTGGTCCACCACGCCAATCAATTTGTCGCCCGTCTTGATCGCGCGCAGCGCCTGAATCTTCGAAACAAACGCCGCCGGCGTCGGCTTGTACGCGCCTTCCACGATCGCCACGCGCTCCCGCGTCTCCGCATCCAGCAGCCATCCCGTGTCGCCCACCTGTCCGCCAGATTCGGCATAAAACGGCGTCTTCGCAAAGAAAACTTCCGCCGTCCCGCTGTCCACTCGGTCCACAGCCGCCTTGTTCACAATCAGCCGACCCACCTCCACCGGCGCCTCCAGCCGTTCGCGCCCAATAAATTCCGTGGCCGGCAATTCCTTGTAGACCTCGGCAATCTGCGCCTTGTCCGCGCCGCGCCAACTGGCCCGCGCCATCCGCCGCTGCTTCTCCATCTCGGCGCTGAAGTTTTCATGGTCAATGCTCAGCCCAAACTCCCGCGCCATCTCCTCCTGCTCATCCAGCGCCAAGCCGTAAGTGTCGTAAAGCTTAAACGCCGCCGCGCCCGGAAGCACGCCGCCCACCGCCGACTTCGCTTCGTCCTGGAAAAACTTCTCCGCAATCTGAAACGTGCTCACATAGCGCGTCTCTTCTTCGCGCACAATCCGAGCCACGCGCCCAATGCTCTCCTGCAATTCCGGATAACCCGGCTTCATCAGCTCGGCCACAAACCCGGTCAGCTTGTAGAGATAAGCCTCCGTCGCCCCCGTCAGCCGCCCATTCCGCAGGGCGCGCCGCATAATCTTGCGCAGGACATACCCGCGCCCTTCGTTCGACGGCACCACGCCATCATGAATCAAAAACGTCGTCGCGCGCGCATGGTCGGCATTGATGCGCAGCGCCGTCTCAGCCCTGTCTGATGAATGCCGCTGCACATGCAGCAGCTCCGCTGCCCGCTGCACAATCGGCTGAATCAAGTCCGTCTCGTAATTGGAAAGATGTCCCTGCAGCACGGCCGCCAGGCGCTCGAGCCCCATCCCGGTGTCAATCGAGGGCCGAGGCAGCGCCGTCAGCGTTCCTTCGGCCGAGCGGTCATACTGCATGAAGACCAAATTCCAAATCTCGACGAAGCGACCGCCTGCGTCCAGCGGAAACTGCTCCTGTTCCCGCCCCGCCGCCGCCGCTTCCGGCCCTAAATCAAAATGGATCTCCGAACAAGGCCCGCACGGCCCCGTCTCGCCCATTTGCCAAAAATTGTCCTTCTCATCCAGCCGAAAAATGCGCTCTTTCGGAACCCCCGCTACCTGCTGCCACAGCTCTTCCGCTTCGTCATCTTCGCGAAACACCGTGACATAAAGCTTGTCCTTCGGCAGCCCATACCACTGCGGGCTGGTAATCAGTTCCCACGCATAGGCAATGGCATCGCGCTTGAAGTAATCGCCGAACGAAAAATTCCCCAGCATCTCGAAAAACGTGTGATGACGCCGCGTGTAGCCCACGTTTTCCAGATCATTATGCTTGCCGCCGGCGCGCACGCATTTCTGCGACGAAGCCGCGCGCGCATAATCGCGCCTCTCCAGCCCCAGAAAAACCTCCTTAAATTGGTTCATCCCGGCGTTGGTAAACAGCAGCGTCGGGTCGTTGGCAGGCACCAGCGACGAACTGCGCACCACGCGGTGCCCTTGTCCGGCAAAGTATTCCAAAAACTTCGCGCGGATTTCATTTCCAGTCATTTTCTCCTATTTTCGCATTGGAGGCAGCTCATGCGGCTATGATCTCAGGCTAAAGCCCAACCCGCAGCCCGTCGATAGTTCGGGTAGCACGGATGCGAACTCTTGAGGTCCTATGCCTGGCGGCTCTCGCCGTTGCTGATAGCAGCGCACAACCCCTCTCGAGCATCGCCCAAGTCCTGAGCCTGACCAACGCCGAAGCCGCCCAGCACCATCCCTTCCGCCTGCGCGCCCAGGTCACCATCTACCAGCCAAAGCTCTACCGGTACTTCCTCCAGGACGGCGCCGCTGCCATTTATTTCGCTCCGCGCGGCCATCACTTCTCCTTGCAACCCGGCGACTTCGTGGAAGCCGAAGGCTTTACCGCAAAAGGCCGCTTCGCGCCCACGCTCGAAGTCCGAAACGCCCGAATCTTAGGCCACGGCCCCCTCCCTAAGCCCCTGCGGGTAGGGGAGGAGCCAATCCCGGAGGCCGGCAACGTCTGGTCCGTTGCGCGCGGCCGCATCCTCAGAGCCCAAACTTCGCTCATTGCCCACAGCCAGGCCATTAACTTCGATCTGCGGCTGGCCTCGGGCGAAATCATTGTCATCCGCGTCGGCTCCAATGAGGGCTGCAAGCTCGAATCGCTGGTCGACGCCAAAGTCGCCGCCTTCGGAATTATTACCGACATCACGTACCAGTCGCAAAGCTCCTACCGCCACTCCAATGACGAGCTGGCGGTTTCCAGTTGCCGCGACATCCAGGTGGTTTCGCCCCCGGTGGAGGACTGGTCCCTCCCGCTCATACCCATCAGCAGCCTGCTGGCCTACCGTTCCGGCGCCAAGATCGACAGCGTGGTCCACGTCAGCGGCGTCGTCACGCTGAACAGCGGCGCCGACAGCTTTGTCATCCAGCAGGGCGACAGCGGCGTCATGGTGGAGCTGAACGTGCCCGGCCCGCTGCCCGCCATCGGCCAGAGCGTGCAGGTCATCGGCCGCATCGCCCAAGGCACGCGCAGCATCCGGAGCCTGGTCTCGGCCCAGGTGCGGCCCGCGCCCCAGCCGGAACACTTCACCGTTAAAACCCTGGTGGAGTATGACTTCGCCCGCTTCTCTTTCTCCGGACTCCTGGAGCAAGTGGAGGCGCGCGTCGTCTCCCGCAATATCACTCCCGATCACGCCCAATACATTCTGCGCGTGGGACAGACTGACTTCACGGCCGAACTCCCGTTCCGCTCTGACCATCCTGCGCCCGCCGATCTGCCGGAAACGGGGGACCTGGTGCGCCTGACCGGCGTCGGCGCAGCCCACTTCGACACCGACCGCGGCAGCGACGACATCAGTTTTGAGCTGCGCTCGCCCGCCGATTTCGTCATTCTGCAAAAACGCCCGCTCTTCGAACGGGTGCGTTGGGAGCGCCTCACGCTGGCGGCCGCCGGCCTGGTGCTCTTCGCTTTCTGCTGGATCACCAGCCTGCGCCACCGCGTGCTGGCCCGCACCCGGCAATTGGAAGAAGCCAACGGCAGCCTGGAACAGGCCCGCCGCCAGGCCGAAGAGGCGCGCCTGCAAGCCGAAGAGGCCCGCCTTCAGGCAGAAGAGGCGAGCCGGGCCAAAGGCGAGTTTCTGGCCAACATGAGCCACGAAATTCGCACCCCCATGAACGGCGTCCTGGGCATGATTGAGCTGGCGCTGGACACCCCGCTTGCGCCCGACCAGGCTGAATTAATTGAAACCGCGCAGTCTTCCGCCAACGCCCTGCTCACCGTCATCAACGACATCCTCGACTTCACCAAAATTGAGGCCGGCAAGCTGGACCTGGACCTGATCCCCTTCCGGCTGCGCGAAACCATTCACCGCATCCTGAAGCCGCTGGCCTTTCGCGCCGAGGAAAAAGGCCTGGAACTGCTCACCAACATCCGGCCCGGCGTGCCCGACGGCATTGTGGCCGATCCCACACGCCTGGCCCAGATCATCATCAATCTGGCGGGCAACGCGCTGAAGTTCACCAGCAGCGGCGAAGTGGAGCTGTGCGTCGCCGCCGACAAGCTGGACGGCGACCGCGCCCTGCTGCATTTCTCCGTCCGCGACACCGGCATCGGCATCCCGCTCGAAAAGCAAAAGACCGTCTTCGAAGCCTTTTCCCAGGCCGATGCCGCCACCACCCGCAAATTCGGCGGCACCGGACTTGGCCTCACCATTTCCTCGCGGCTGGTCCGCCTCATGGGCGGAAACATCTGGGTCGAAAGCGAGCCGGGGCAGGGAAGCTGCTTTCATTTCACGCTGGAAGCCGCCATCGTGCCCGCCGCGCAACTGGAAACAGAGCCCGCCCCGGAGCCTGTGCCGCTGGCCGGGCTGCCCGTCCTGATTGTGGACGATAACGCCTCCAGCCGCCGCATTCTTTCCGAAGTGCTGGAGGCCGAAGGCATGCTTCCGGTGGAGGCAGCCGATGCCAGCCAGGCGCTTGAACAGTTGCATCGCGCCGCGCAAACGCAAGCCCCTTTCCCGCTGGTGGTGCTTGATTGCTATATGCCCGACGTGGACAGCTTTGAGCTGGCGGCGCAGCTTCGCCGGACGCAGCCGTTTTCCGGCCTCACCATCGTCATGCTCACCTCGGCCGGCCAGCGCGGCGACGGCGCGCGCTGCCGCGAACTGGGCATCAGCGCCTATCTCACCAAGCCCGTGTCCCCTTTCCAACTGGTCAACGCCATTCAACTGGCGCTGGTGCGCCGCTCTGAGCCGGCCCGCGCCGCCCCGCTGATCACGCGCCATTCTTTGCCTTCCAAGGCGGGGCCTGCCCACGCAGCCGAATGGCGCATCCTGCTGGCCGAAGACAATCCCGTCAATCAGAAAGTGGCGCGCCGCCTGCTCGAAAAAATGGGCCATTCCGTCACCGTCGCCGCCACCGGAAAAGAGGCGCTGCTGGCCCTGGAGCAGCAGGCCTTCGACCTCATCCTGATGGACGTGCAAATGCCCGAAATGGACGGCATCCAAGCCACCGCCGCCATCCGCCGAAAGGAAATGGGAAGCGGCACGCGCATCCCCATCATTGCCCTGACCGCCAACGCCATGGCGGGCGACCGCGAATTCTGCCTGAGCGCAGGCATGGACGGCTACGTGGTGAAGCCCATCCGGTCCCAGGATCTCTTCAACGAAATCAATCGCATCCAAAACCAGGTGGGGCAGACGGTTTCGCCCAATGCTACGGGACGCTGAAGCGGCGATTCCTGTGCGGCGGGCAGCGAAATACGGGGACAATCAACTGTGTCCACGCAGGCCAGGTGACTGTCCCCGTATTTCGCTCAGCAGCGCCTTGACATAGGCGGGCTTCAGCGGCAAGCGGCGGGCCACTTTGCCCGTGGCATCCAGCAGCGCTCCGGCAATGGCGGGCGCCGCGAGCGCATTGGCCGCCTCCGAACCCTGGCCATAACTTCCCACGCCCGGATTATTCACCAGAACCACTTTGATCTCCGGCACGTCGGCCATGGTGAGAATCGGGTAGCTGCGCCAGTCATTCGCGGTGATTCCGCTTTCATCGAACGCCAATTCTTCCAGCAGCGCCATGCTCACGCCCATCACCGCGCCGCCTTCCACCTGGCGCTTCAACTGCGCCGGATTGATGACAATGCCGGGGTCCACCGCCACCGTGATCTTTTCCACCTTGATGACGCCGGTGCCAGGATTCACGGCAATCTGCGCAACGCAAGCCCAATATGTGCCGGCGCGAAACATCACGGCCACGCCCTGGCCGCGGCTGAGACCGTCGCTCCCGCCTGCGGCGCGCGTCTTCCACCCGGAGCTGTCGCGAACCGCTTCCAGCACGCCCAGCAGCCGCTTCTGGCGCGCATGCTGAATGCGAAACTCCAGCGGATCTTTGCCGGCCAGAAACGCCGCCTCCGTGATGGCCAGCTCGCGCGGAAAATTCTGCTGATACTGACCCGGCGTCCGCATGCTGTGATCGCGCAAGCCCGCACGAATCGGCGAAGACGCCTGCCCCACCTGCCCCGTGCCATAAGCGCGTTCGAGCACGGCGGGCGTGGCTTCATACAGCCAGGGGTCATTCATGCCGTTGGCAATGCCAAAGATCGATCCCTTCTCATCCGGCGCGGGAATCGTTGGCAGACCGGCCAGCAGGGCGCCCACCAGCCGGTCATCCTGCATCGCCGGCATGTAATGGCTGATCTCGTACCCGCTCAAGTTTCCCGCCGCATCGAGGCTCAGCCGCACATCGGAAAGCGCGGCCGGCGATTGCGTGGACCATTGCAGATCATCCGGCCGCATCCACTGCACGCGCACCGGCTGGCCCACCGCCTGCGACAAAATAACCGCTTCATCCTCGGCCCCGGCGTTGCCGCCATTGGAGCGCCCGTAATGGCCGGCTCCGGCGAACGTGCGCACCACCACCTTGTCCACAGGCGCGCCGAGCATGAAAGCAATGCCGGTGCGCAGCGCTTGCGGATTCTGCGTGTGTGTATAAACATACACACTGCCATCGGGACGAACATCGGCCAGCGCCATGGTCGGCCCGATGGGCGCGTGCTTCAGAAACGGCAGCTCATACGTGGCCGCCAGCGTCTTCGGCGAACTGGCGATGGCGGCCGCCACGTCGCCCTTGTTGGTCTTGGCGGCAGCCACGGGGGCATTTTTCCAATCGGCGTCTTCCTTGAAATAGCGAAACAGCCGCTGGTCTCCCGGCAAGCCTTTCCACTCCGTCCATTTTGTGCCGGAGGCCACCTGCTGCGCGGCCTGGATGGCTTCCCATTCGGTGGGCGCGACCACGCCCAGCAGGTTTCCCTTCACCACCAACTGCGAATTCGGATACCGCGCCTTGTCGAGCGCGCCCGCTGAAATCAGCTTCGAACCCAGCGTCTTCGGATGAATCACGCGCCCATGCAGCATGCCCGGCAGGCGCACATCCGTCACCCACGTTTCCTTCGCCGTCACCTTGGAAACAATCACCGAATTGGGAAACGACTTGCCAATGACGCTGTACTCGCTCACCGCCTTCAGCGGCGGATTCCCGTCCACCGTCAGCCCGAACATGCTGTTCAAATCGCCCTTCACCGGAATGGTGAGGTTCAGCTTCTGGCCCTTCACCAGGTCGCCATAAGAAACGCTTTGGCCCGCGCCCGAAACCACGCCGTCTTTCGCCACAAGCTGGTCTTTTGCCACGCCCAGGCGCTGGGAAGCCAGGTCCAGCAGCGCCTGATGCACATACGCCGCCGCTTTGCGCACATTCGGCATGCCGCCGCCCAGCAGATCGAACGTGCCGCCGCCGTCGGGAGTACGGTCCGTGTCGCCCGAAACGACCGTTGTGATGGCCTCAAACGGCGCGCTTAATTCCTCAGCCACAATCTGCCGGTAAGCCGTGAAAATGGTGCCCTGGCCGAAATCCGATTTGCCGGTTCGCATCAAAATCGTGTTGTCTTCATGAATCTCAATCCATGATCCAAATAATGGCAGCGATTCCGGCAGCGCCGGGTTTAGTACATGGGCACTGGCCTGTCTCCCCGCTAAAGCAAAACCGGCCAGCAGCGCTCCGCCCGCCTGGACAAAGCCGCGCCGCGAGAGGGACGCGCCAAAAACGTTGGTGTTCATGCATGGCTCCTTTTGCTCGTGGCGTTCGACATGGCGGCTGACGCCCGCTGCACGGCCTGAATAATGGCCGTGTAACTTCCGCAGCGGCACAAATGCGGCGAGATGCCGCCGGTGAACGCGTCTTTAATTTCGTCGACCGTCGGCGCGGCGTTTTTCTCCAGCAGTTCGGTCGCCTTGATCATCATGCCGTTCTGGCAGAAGCCGCACAGCGGCGTCTGTTCCTCAATCCAAGCGGCCTGCACCGGATGCAGCGCCGCCCCGGAAAGCCCTTTCTGCTGCGCCCAGCGCGCCGAAAGACCTTCGAGCGTGGTCACTTCCTTGCCCGCCACCGATCCGAGCGTGGTGATGCAAGAGCGCACTTCCTTGCCGTTCAGCAGCACCGAGCACGCGCCGCACTGCGCCATGCCGCAGCCAAATTGCGGGCCGGACAGCTCCAAATTGTTGCGCAGCACGTAAAGCAAAGGCGTATCGGTCGGCGCCTGCACTTCGCGCTTCACTCCGTTGACAACCAGGGCGGTCATAATGCTCTCCTTCGGTCCACTTGATTATCCTGCATTTTGGTACTGCTCGTCGGTGACCTTTTCCATCCAGTCGGCGGTTTTGCCGTCCAGCGCCTCCTGAATGGCAAAATGCGTCACTGACGTGGTGGGCGAAGCGCCATGCCAGTGCTTCTCTTCCGGCGCGAACCAGATGACATCGCCCGCCCGTATTTCCTGCACCGGGCCGCCCCAAAGCTGAATGCGCCCGCAGCCCGCGGTGACAATCAGCGTCTGGCCCAGCGGGTGCGAATGCCACGCGGTGCGCGCGCCCGGCTCAAAGGTGACGCACGCGCTGACCACGCGCGCGGGCGCGGGCGCAGTCATGAGCGGGTCCACCCGCACGGTGCCGGTGAAGTAATCAGCCGGCCCTTTGCCGGCAGGTTGTGATCCGTTTCTTTTAATTTCCATTTGTCTATCGTCCTGTCAGGGCCTCAATATGCGCCGGATAGCGCGCGCCTTCCACGGTAATTTCCGATGCCGCCTCCTCAATCTGGCGCAAATCGTGGGATGACAGCTCCAGCGCCGCCGCGCCGTTATTTTCTTCCAGCCGCTTTCGCTTCGTGGTGCCGGGAATCGGCACAATCCATGGCTTCTGCGCCAGCAGCCAAGCGAGCGCAATCTGGGCCGGAGTCGCGCCCTTCTGTTCCGCCACTTTGCCCAGCAAATCGACCAGCGCCTGGTTTGCTTTGCGCGCCTCCGGCGTGAAGCGCGGCAGAAAGCTGCGAAAATCGCCGTCTTTGATTGTCGTGTTCTCGTCCATTTTGCCGGTGAGAAAGCCCTTGCCCAGCGGGCTGTACGGGACAAAGCCAATGCCCAGCTCTTCGAGCGCCGGCAGGACTTCGGCTTCCGGCCCGCGCGTCCACAAAGAGTATTCGCTCTGCACCGCCGTCACGGGCTGCACGGCATGCGCGCGCCGAATGGTTTTGGCCGCCGCTTCCGACAGGCCGAAATGCCTGACCTTGCCCTGCTGAATCAAGTCTTTCACCGCCCCGGCGACGTCTTCAATGGGCACATCGGGGTCCACGCGGTGCTGATAGAACAGGTCCAGCGACTCCACTTTCAGCCGCTTCAGCGAACCTTCCGCCACTTCCTTAATATGCTCCGGGCGGCTGTCCAAACCCCGGTTGCCCGGCTGCGCGTTGGGATTCAGCTTGAACCCGAACTTGGTTGCGATGACCACCTGCCCGCGAAACGGGGCCAGCGCGTCGCCCACCAGTTCTTCATTGATGAACGGCCCGTACACTTCGGCGGTGTCAAAAAACGTGACGCCGCCCTCCACCGCGGCCCGGATCACGGCCGTCATTTCCTGTTTGTCCTGCGGCGGGCCGTAGCCAAAACTCATTCCCATGCAGCCCAGCCCGATGGCGGACACCTCCAGGCCGCTGCTTCCCAGCTTGCGTTTTTGCATTTTTGTTCCTGACTTTAGCGTATGGCCCGAGGCCAGAGAGGCGCTATCCCGATCCTTCCGAGTTATTGCCTATTTCTGTCAAATTGTTGTTCGGATGGCGTGGCGGTTGCGGGCGGGAGGGCGGGTATGTGATTGGAAAGATTGGGGAAAAAATTGTTCGCAAAGGCGCAAAGGCGCGGAGACGCAAAGGGAGCTTGGGGGCGGAAGGGCAATGAAATGAGTGATTTGCGAAACGAACTTGGGAAATGGGTTCGTTCTTGAAAATTATATTTGGCTGAATAGTTCCGCGATCGGGAGTTCGATTTGGCCGCAGCGCAACAGCGGCTCCCGTGATTCGACCGCGCCGTTTTCCGAGCAAATGAAGGCGCGCCTGGTGACCGGATCGAGAATCCAGGTAGTCTGCACGCCCAGGGTCCAGTAGTCCCCTGCGCGTGTCACCAAATCGGGCAAGTTGTCGTCGGGGGAGACGACTTCGATGCAAAGCAGAGGCGGTTCTTCGATGACGGCAGGGTAGGACGCGGCTGCGCGAAGAACCATGACATCCGGCACGCGGTACTTGCGCGCGCGAATCTTCAGCCGAACCTCGATAACCGCATGAATTTGCCATTGCCGTTCGCGCTGGAACAAATAGGCGGCAATCAAAGTTTGCAGCCGTCCGTGCGGGTGTGTGCCCAAATTACGCTCCAGAACGAAGCCGTCTACGTAGTCGCGGTCTGGCCGGTATGAGGCGCGCAGGTACTCGTTTTCGCCGATCCCATGCTGAGGAGCCGTGGCCATCTGACAATTTCATCACAAAAGTTCCAAAAAAATTTTAGCCCTTTGGTTTCAGTTATATAGGGGTGGCTGGGCGGGTTGCTTTGACTGGCCCCGGCGGCAAGATGAAGCCAGGAATTATGGTTTACGCCAAGACTCTCATCATGGACAACGAAAGCGAGGCCGACTGGCTCGAACTGCTCAAAACGTGGCTGGAGGGGTATCAGAACCCGGCTGAAAAGTCGCTGCTTTATAGCTTTGTCCTGAAGACGGCGCAGGCGGAATG
>Ga0209208_10005760_pt1 | contig 17190 bp, 11 predicted proteins | sample S1TSphfallax_3_FD_187694 | JGI IMG/M metagenome (GOLD analysis project Ga0209208, IMG submission 187694) | Host-associated microbial communities from peat moss isolated from Minnesota, USA - S1T2_Fd - Sphagnum fallax MG (SPAdes) (version 2) | ecosystem: Host-associated > Plants > Peat moss >...
GTGTAATGCATGATGCAAATATGTATCAATCAATTTTTTTTCAAGATTTTTAAAAATTGCAAAATTCTTGTTATTTGAAACAAATGCATATGACTTTCAATTTTTTTTGCTTTTCAAATTTTTAGTCAAACCATGCAGCAAAATTTGTGTAAGATGCCAAAAAAAAATTAAAAACCCCTTGTAAAGTTTAATAGGGGTGTTTAAAGTTCTCCCTTTTCCAATATTAAATTTTTTTATGGACTAATATGATTACTTTGTATACTTTACAACTTTACTTCAATCTTGGGCATTTTTTTATTTGTATGAACCTTTGTTCTTGCTTTTAGAACAAACTAGAATGGTTTGAGTTCCACACATTTCATGTTTTGTCCTTCAAAAAAACGTTTTTGCTTTCAACTCTAAAAGTCAAATCTAGTTATGATTCAATTTTGGATAACCCACTAGAACATGTGGTTAACTATGGGTTAACCTCCAATTTGCCCTTGATTCAAGGGGTTTTTTTTTATAAAAAACTTTCAAAAGTCTCACTTCTATTTCCACATATAAATAGAACTAGGAACCCAATTTTGGGTCTAGTCCTTAAATATTATTTTTTCACTCGTTCTAGATTCAAAATCCATTTTAAAAATCAAATTCAATTCCAATTCAATTTTTACTAATTGGATTTAAAATTAATTCCAACCCACCTAACCAGAAACCCACCTAACAATATTTTACACCAATACCTTAAACCTTAAGTCATCAATTATGCAAAAGTGAATTTGGGCATCTTGTTGAAAAGGAGAAGCATTTGGTGTTTTACATTATTGGGTGGCGGTGTTATGCGAATTTTAAATTTGGGCCATCTCATTGTCGAATAGGTTGGATGCATTGCCTAGCTTACTTGGTGCTTTACCCAACATAATGGGCAAGGGCTTGACCATTCCATATTACATTTTTTTATTCTAATATTGATGTTTTATAAGATCATCACTAGGCAGTTGGGAATGATGATGCTTAATGTGACATATTCAAAGATTGAAGAGTAGCAAGGAAAGTAACATGTCATTATTTATGACCAAAGAAAGGGCACGTATGGAAGGTGAAATTGGAGAGAATGTTGATGACTTGCTAAAAATCTTGTCTATACTTTGTCATCCCAAACTATTCTATAAACACAATTAGCACAACTTGTTGTTGAATGGACTTTATTCATAGGAGTTTAAAACATTTTCATAACATCTTGGGGTGTAGTGTATTCAATGATAATGGGAGAAAGGAGAGCTCTCTCCCACTCCTAGATGATGTTGCAATTTATACCTAGGATGATTTCCTAGTTTTTTACATTAGGAAAATATTTAGAACTTAGACAAATCTAGGAATGGCGAGTGAGTTGATAGGGGCAGGCAAATTTGCAAATACAATGCACCAATTCCTATGGTGAGATCAAGGATCCAAGAAAGATTTTTCCAGTTCCCTTCACAACATTAATTTCTATAAGTTCATAACAATGTTTTTTTTGTCTCTTGAAAATTTTGGCTTTTATCACCATTGAATCAAAAGTTTTTTTGAAGCATGTGTTTTCAATTCTCTAAATGGGTTGTAGGTTCAAAGCCAACATTGTGCATGCTGGCATCATTAATACTAATTATGGAGAGCAAGCATATCTTTCAAAGCCATGAAATTCAAGTTGAAAAAAAGAAAACAAACTTCATCCAACATTGAGTTTTGAAATCCAAGTCAACTACCACAATACATAAGCAAATTACCCAAAAAATAGAAATTTTTGTTGTAAAGTTTTTCCCTTTCTTTGTTGACAAAATAGGGACAATGGGACCACCGTAAATCCTAAAACAACATAGAGATTCAAGGTGGATCAATTCCTATTGGAACATCACCATAGGGTGTTTGCACATTATAGTGACTTTATATGGACGTCACAATGGCAATTTTTTTTGTATTCTTTAAGTACAAGAAAATAAATAAAATAAGATCCATTGAAATGATTAAAAAAAAAGGACTCACATATCTAAAGCTTTTGTAATCAACCATTCAAAAATGAAAAAATTAAATCAAAATCATGGATAGCCAATAAGTAATGGACTTTTGAATTTTGTCCACATTTTTTGTCACACTTGCAGAACTCATGGATGGTATGGACTTTTTAAAATTCCAAAAACTGTAATTATTTTTTGAAAAAATTAAACATTTAAAAATAATTATTTTAAAATATTTTTTATATGTCTTATAACATCATAATTTGAAATTGGAAATGGAAAAAAAATGTTATTTTCAATATCATCTAAATATTCATATTTTAAGCCACACTACAACAAAAGGTGTCCATGTATGCTAAGTGTTTTTCACTAGATTTTGAGTGAATTCACTTGTTATAGTGAATGGGGACTAGTGGGGAAGCAGTGAATTCACTAGTCTAGTGAACGGGGACTAGTGAACTACACCCACATTTTGTAGTAGTGCCAATTTTCAACTACACTAGAAAAGGACTTTGAAATTATGACACCCTAATGTGTTTTTGCTCCATAAGTGAAAACACCTTCAAAAGCAAAAACAATTCAAGCCATGCCCTCTTATTAACATCCTAGATGACTCATGGAAATGATGACATAAAAAATTTCAGTGCATCAAAGTATATATCAATTCATATTGATGCATTGCCATAAGGCAAAACATGATTCAAAACATTCAAAGCATAACCAATTTGAAGCCATACTCTCTTATCAATTGTATGAATGAAAGTTTACCTACACATTTGGATTGTTTGGAATAGTGCTCCAAAGGTTTTTCCTTTTCGTAAAAGAAGAATATGATGCTACCAAGATTGTAAAATTCAGTCAAGGCTCTTCTTCTTTCACTTATAGAAAACAAAAAAGGAGTTCACACAATAATTTTAAGTAAGAATCATCCCTTAAGCACTCCAATAGTTACTTGTTTTATGGCAAGTTAGTTAGTATCACACCAAAAACCCTTTGGCACTCCACAATATGGTCATTTTCTAGGTGTGTCACACATAATAGTACATTTTCTATTTCTTGTTGATGAAATATCTATAATGGATCAAGTGATAGACCAATGGTTAAGTTAGCTTAAGCCCAATGGTTAAATTAACTTAAGACCAATGGTTAAGTTGGCTTACAAGTTTAGCTTGTATTCCAAAGGGTGCTATCACTTTCAATTTCTTTTCAATCTACTCACAATCATGCACATGGGGTTTCCAAAAAGAAGAGAAGCAAGCATGACACTAAGGCATGTCTAAGCAGCATCACTCACCACCCCCCACATGCACACTTGCATTTATGACACTAAGTATTTTACCATTGTCATTCCATGTTAATCTTTAAAAAATATAAATAGCCACAAGTCAATGGACTCCAATTGGCAAGCTATGATAGTTTCATGAGCTTGAATTGCTCATTAATAAACATTCATAAAAACAAAAATTAGTTCTTACAACTTGCATGTGTGAGTAAATTTTCATCTATCACCCACCCCATCAACAAACATTTAATAAGTCATTCTTGAGGGCCAAGTAATAATAGTGTTTTCCCCAAACTTTCATAGGTACTAGCTAATCAAGAAACAAACTATGACTATGTCAAAGGAGTATACAACATGAAAGCATTTGTGAAAACCCTCTTGTCAATCAACAGAAACTAACATTTGCATCATTATTGAATTCATGTAAAATTGAAGGGCTACAACAACATTAGACATGACTATTCTTTAAGGTGTTGCATGAGAAATTCATAGTTTTTGATCATCAACGTACAAGGGTCATGAAATTAGGGTTGATGCACTACAGTTGGATCTATTCACTTCAAACACAAAAAAGTTACAATTTGTGAAATTGCTTCAGACACAAGTTACATCATCAAACTATAACCAAAGATCATAGACTCCTAAGTGGGGAAGGTTCCCCATTCAAAAGCAACACATGCACATCTTCTTCCTTATGAATATACAAAATGATAAAGCATTTTTAAATGGAAACTATTTAATAGTGTGCTTAGTATTAGTATTAACTACTTTCATAGTTATGGAAGTTATTGACAAGTTCGAAAAGTTGACTTCCAAACATCAAATAATGATTCAATTCAGATATTTAAGCAACAAGGATAATCAATTCACAGACTAGATGTAATTTTTCCATTCGTGAAATCAAAATCCTCTACCACCCAAAGAAAAGTAACCTTTGAATGGTGTTGTCTTGAAGGTTTGTACCACAATCCTAGATCTATTTGAACCTAGATGTAAAATTGTTTCAACCACCCTTTTCCTTGAGGTTTGAACTTGGTTACTTCATATGGTGGTTGTCGAATTAAGGTCAAGCCTCTATTTGTTGTTAGTAAATTTTTCAAATTTTCATTTTGAGAGTTGCACAACACATTTGATTTCAATCTGGTAATGTCATGTTACTTACAAGTTCTAATCCATCTTATAAAGCCCCATAAGTTTTTTTTGGTGTAAATGGAAAGCATTTTACTTCATGAAATTTTACATAAACATAGCAGCAAGGTCCAATCCATGGAAAAAGAGTTATAAGGGTTGGGGTTTGGTGTCAAACTTAAATTGTCTTCATCATTTTCTTGTATCCCAACAATTTTGCCGACCTAATTTGCTCCATTATAGGGTATCTTAAGTTCTAGGGGTACTAAATATGCCAAGCCTAGAAACTCATCAAATGACTTAGAAAGAAATGGGCCACAATTAGTTAGGTAGCTAGGCGAAAGGGAAAGAACCTCTCATACCAAATTCATTTTGGGTTGGAGAACCTAACATATGGTCCACATCCCTAAAATTTGAAAAATAAATTCACAAATGCAAGTTTGCACTTTGATATGATATTTTTGTGGTGTTTGCAATCCATTTACATTGTGTATTAAACTCGAGGGGATCATGTCAAGATGATTGATACTTATAGCCCTTGAGGAACTTTGTCATGTTAGAATGACTTCAATTTGATCACCAACAAGATAAGTGAAGTCAACCAAAGTCTGGCCACTCTTAGAATTGCCCCAAAGATTAAATTATGCGTTCTCGAACATTACCCATAAATTGCTATGTGGAAAATGTAATCCTTAGAAAGGACTTTAACCTTGGCATGACCAGTTCCTTTTTTCATGTTTTCACCCCACATAACGTAACATAAATGAAGCCATTTGCACAAGTTTGCAAGTTAGACCCCTTGTCCTTAGCATAGGCAAGAATTTTTGTTGTAAAAAAAAACTTATATAGTAGCTTTTGGAGCTTAAGAATCATAGCTATGCCAATAGTGTTTGTCACCTTAGATAGTCTAATTATCACATGTTTTGCCTCTAAGGCACTTAAGATGAAGTTGACAACAATAGCAAAGATGCCATGTGCCCCTTTAGACATCCAAAGGTTAAATGTACGAGTGGCTAATAAGTAATCAACCCATGGGTGCATTCATAGTAAAAGGAGCCAAAGCAATTGTCAAATGCAATGTGATATTGTACCCTGTTTACTTTGTTCAAAATACAAGTTTGTGTATTTTATTTATTCAAATTACTTTTTTCTTTTTTCAATTGTATTTATTTGTTAATAATCTTGATCTTCCACAAATTCAAAGTCATTTCGTTAAGTTTTGAAAGTCCTTTCATGCACATAAAACACTTAAAATGTAGTCATCAAATAATGTTTTTAAATTTGAATGTCCTTTTTGTTTATCAAATGTGCACCATTTGTTCCCTAAATTTGAGAAAATATTCATATTGATGATTTAAAGTGCAAAAGGAGTTGAGATTAATAAATAAAAAAATCTTACAAATATCCACACATTTGGTTCAAACGTGCTTTCGGCCGTTTAAATTACAAAATTTGATGATGTGTTTTTAACAAAAGTTATTCATTTTTATATGGTGAAAGGCATGGATAAATTTTTTGAAGGAAAAAATATTGATTTTTTATTTCATTGATTTCTATCAAGTTGTCTTAAAAATGCATAAATTATGTTCAAATTTCAACTTCAATATGTTTTTTAAATGATTTTATGTGATAAACTTCTTCCAAATAATGTAAAGTTCAATTCAATATACAATTTTGGGATGTGTAGTTTATTTTGGAGATGTAATCATTTTTTATATTCAAAGGATAATCATTTTTCTACACATTTTAATTTTTGTACTTGAAATTCATTGTATATAAATAGATAACATTGCCAAAAGTTGGGTGAAAATTTTTATATATTTCAAAGTGAATGGTGTAGAATGTGATTAAACCTAGTCATTATAAAGCACCGAGTCTTTGGCACCCTTGGTTCCTTTTATTATGAATGCACCCTCATGCATGAACCACATATGTACTCATGGTCTTATTGACCAAATTTAACATGATTTCCTCAACAAATGCCTTCATGGATGGGAAAACAACCCATGGACACAACATGTATGCCATTTGTTGAAGCCAAATGGACTCCACAATCCTCATAGGCAACAACCCTTTAACAATAAATGACATGAAATCCTCCACAAAACCTGATTGTGTCAAGTCATCTTTCTTGAACTTATAGTTATTAAGAAAAAAACCAATGATTTTAAAAGGAACAACATTAACCCTCTTTTTACTAGGCTCACAATAAAGTGGGGATTTTGGAACCTCCAAAGCTACATCTATCAAGAGGATATTCAATAGAACAACATGACCATATTCAACATGTTTTTTCATTGTCATTATTCCATTAAATTTATGGTAAGCAATTAAACATTTTCTGCATCTAGTGTGCATGGCCAAAATTTTAGGTGGAGCCATACCATTATGACAAATAATGCAATGCATAGTCTGATTTTGAAAAAGGTCCACATGTTGATTATTGTTTACCTAAAAAAAGGCCCAAGTGGGTGAATTATGATTGTGTGGTTTCCACATTGCTATTTGTTTCCGGAACCTTCCAAATGCACTACAAGAGGAGTATATTCATCATCATCAACAACAACAACAACAACATTTAAAGTTTCCAACTTCAATGAAGCAAGTAACTTATGACAACATTTTGTTTTGAAAATTAGTTTTGTAAATTGCAATAATAGTAGAAAATTTTCTTCCTCACCTTCATTTAGGCCTTGGGAGAATCACACGTACAATGATACCCATGATAAAAATTAAAAATACCTTATTTTTTCTTGAGTTGCTCTAAACATTATAGATATTTAACAATTAGACAAAATTATGGTTTCTAAGTCCAAATTTAGCATTTTTCAAATTGTTGATGTAGCCTTTTAAAGGCTTCACTACTAGAGAAGGTGAAGGTACCACTACATGTGTTGGTTGACCCTAGGCCTTCATTTAGTGACATTCATATTTTTTTGTTACATTTTTTTGATGGGTTGTTTTCTTCTTTGTTTTTCCATGTGATGGTTACTTGTTTTGTTGTAATTCTTTTGACGGCAACAATTTTTTGGGGTTTTTTTCTCTTTTCAAATTTCTTATGACAAGTGCAAAAAGAAGCCTTACATGCTATAGGTTTGTTTTTCTTAAGCCTTTTGCATTCACACAAAGCCAAACATAGGGATTATTTGTTTGAACAAATTTGTTACGAGTTTTATTGTAATTACAAATTTTTATCCTAGTTATTGTAGGTAATTTGGGGTAAATAAATTTGGACCCAGTTCTAATGTGAATAGGATTTCAATTTTTTGGTGTTTAAGATAAGTGGGATGGTGTGATTAGAATCTAGTTTTTTGGATTTTGAAGCATATCGTACCTCTATTATGTTCTATTGTGTTCTATGTTCTTATTATGCAAGGATTTTGTTGAGAGTTTTCTTATTGGTACTTGGATTCCTGTGTTTTGTAGGTGAATAAAACTTTTAAATCTAAAAAATTTGTAGTTAATAAAGCTCAATAGTGTTAAAGTTAGATTTGTGATTAATTGCACTAGGTTCCTAGTTATTTTATTTGTTGTTGCACAAGATTGTGGTGTTTATTCTTTTGAGCTTTGTTCGAGTGTCAAGTGATGTGATCTTTTGTGTTTTGTTTGTACTTCTTGTAGTTCAATGTGAGTGCACAATGTTACCTTTCCTCTCTTGTTTTGTTCATGTTTCATTTGTAGGAATAATAATGAAGCAGCAACCTAAGCCACCACTACCATCACTAAGAGCTGCAATGTACAAGGAGGAGTTGCAGTTTAGGGAAGTAGGAAGAAGGATAAGAAGGAAAGGAAGGAAAAAGAGAAAAGAAAAGAAAAAAAATGGGGGAGTTCGGCTACATGCGCAATGTTGTAGTAGGGCAATGTGCTCGCATGTGTTATGTTTACATGTGCATGCGAGCTACCAAGCTCATGCGACCATCACAGTCGAGCTTCAATTTTGCTAAAGTGTTGGTTAAGTTTGTTAGTTCAACGGAGTGTTGGAGGCCCACCATGCTTAGGTGAGGCATGGGCAAATAAAGCCAAGGGCAATCCAATCCACACCTACCCTAAACATTTTTTTTTCTTTTTAAAATTGAATTCTTGAACTTGAGGTTTGGGGGGCTATGTGGTAACTTGGGGTGGGTTCGAGTCCAATCCGAACCTATTATTTATTTTTAGTTTTTATTTGTGTTTTTTGAACCTAATAATTAAATCTGGCACTAATCCAAACCTTACATGTGTTAAGAAGTTTATATATATATATATATATATATATATATAATTTATTTTTATTTAAAATTTATTTTTCAATTTTCATCCATTTGTGATTTTCAACAGGCCATATCTTCCACATATGGGCTCGGATTTTGACAATTCTTGCATCATTGGATTCATCTTTGTAAGCTTCTTGCAACAACGGGCCTACCATCACTTTTGGAGATTGTGATTTTGGTAGTGTAGAGACTAATTTTCCTATTTTTGGGATTTATTTCACATAAAATTTCGAAAATTGATATCTCTCACATATGACACTTATTTCAGGTGCCATCTTGACCATTGCTCTTATGGTGAAATAGGTTATCATTTTAGGAGGTTTCAACCTGTTGCAACCCTAGCTTTGGGCTCACGACCAAAGCAAAGGGGTTGCAAGGGTGTGGGCCAAAAGAAAGCCCAGGAGTCACATCACATACTCCCGGGAATGTAGGAAAGTGTGAGGGAGTGAACCCTCACACTCCCAAGGCAACTCTCACTTTGGGAAATGGAGTCCCGGTGGACTCCCGAAACTTCAGAGAGCGATTTCAAGGGTCAAAATTCAATGGCTTGTGGCGTTTTTTATATCATTGAAAAGCTCTTGGAAAGAAAATGTTTAAAATGGGCTCACATTGCTCATTTGGACATCTGAAACACAAGTTATAGCCAAAAGAAGGGCCAAAAGTCAGACTATCAATTTGACTCCCGACCAGAAAAAGTCAGGAATTGACCTGATTTACTTGTTTGCAGATGGCGTGCGACATACCTTTGAAAAGCTCTTGACGAGGGCTACAACTTTGCTTTAGACTGCATCTCGATCCGAGGTCTGCTCGCAAAATTATGGGGCTCCAAAGTTGCAAGAGTCCCAACATGGGCGATTTCAAGACTTCCACTTGGGAGTCCTGGGACAAAAAGCCATTTGGATGTGGGCCCCATGGAGAGGTGCAGAGTATATTATAAGGGGGAAGGTGGTGGCTTCCCCCAAGTCCGAGCCGTGGTGAGTCTTGTGTGTCCGTGTTGCCCGTGGTTCGTCCTAGCACCAAAATTGCTCCAACTATGCACTAACCACCTTGTGTGAGTTCTGTGCTGGCCCATGTGAATGAGTGAAGCTTGTCAACTCTTCCTAGTCCCATCCCAAAACTCTAGCACACCCCTCTACCCCTCAAAGTGTTGTGAATTAGGGAGCGTGCCCTGACTCTTCCTTCTTCCACTATTTTTTACTTGAATTCACATTTGAGTCTTTCAAGGAGTTGGGAATGTGTCATAACCAAATTGATGGAAGGGCATTTCCTAGTTTTTTTTTCGGTGGTGTGGTGCAAAGGGCGTAAGAAGGCATGAAATGCGCATGAGAACATGGAACACAAGAACAACACATGAATGACTTACTTATAAGTACTCCTAATACTAACATGTGGTGGAGTGCCACGCCATCAAGTCATGTCATCAACTTTTGAATTTTTACATAACTATTGTCGTAAGTCTTCAAGTATAGTCACATGGGTGGAGGCATGTCTATTTAAAAAGTTCCTCCCCTTTGTGTTGGGGGTTTTTGCACTTGTTGCTTATGTCTATGTTTGGGATTATTATTATTTTATTAGGGGGGAGGGAAATCTATCAAGTTGTGTGCCTTCAGGCTACATCGCTGAGCAAACACAATTTTATGTGATGATCTTTTAAAGATTTATGCATATTGTTCAATAAAAAACTTTAGGTAAAAGGCTACAAGCCTTGACACGTGTGTTGATTGTAACGTGCAATGAACCTAGAAGTTGTAGTTGGTGTGGCTAATGGCTAGGTATGGGACAAGGCTACCACATTATACATGGTGTTTGTCTTTGTTGTTGGGTGACATTAGGTTGATGACTGATAGACCCTTTGTGGTGGTGAGATTAGAGTAATGACCAGTGAAATTGCATTTGTTGTTTTTATGGTTATCAAGGCCCCAAGTGTGTGCTTAGCCTCGTTAAACATTTTTGTGGATGCATGTGCCCCAACCACACAAGTGCAGCAACCTTGGTCACCATTTTACTTTGGGGGATTTTAAGGTTAAGGAAAGTTGCAACAAGTTAACATCCTTGTAGGATTAGTTGAACCAATATAGGTGTAGCAATCCTAGTCACAATGGGGTTTCAAGGTTATGAGGTTTCAAGGTTGTAAGACTCCAGAGTTACAGGTTTAAAGTTTTCAAGGAGACCCAAATTAAGGTTAGGGTTTCATCACAAATAGGTGTCAAGATATGGATTTTGGAGGTAGGTTTGTTAAAGGGTTTATTAGGCAAGGGGTGCAATTCCAACCACCTATGCCATTTACATTATCACCTAAAGGAAATTCTTCATATTCTAAGGTAGAACTACCACCAATAATGTTGGTACCATTTGTGTGGGACATGGAAGACGTGTATGGCACCTCCAAAGGGCCCCATTGATTCTCAGGGGTGGTCAACACCATTGAACTCGACGATTTCATTTGAGACTTCAATACTTGGTGTGATATGTAACAATTTTAAAATTCGTAACAATTTACACCTTTCTTGGCATGGAAAGGTTTATTTTAACATCTAGAAAAACTGCCCATGGATGACTATCATGAGTTTTGTGATGCCCATGACGTTGACATTAAAGTGTGGCGCTAGTACTGGTTGCCAAATTACTTTCCATCACCAAGGGTTGATTGGTTGCATTGACCCTTACTCCATCAACCATTATCACAAGGGTTGGTACAAGTCTTTCTATGCTTGAGGGTAGTGGTAATGGTCCGACTATCAGGGCACAAGCTCTTCTTACTTTTAACCTTATCACTTAAAAACTTTGTACAACCAAGGGGTCACATTAACCTAGGCTATCCAGTTTTGGCCTGGGATCTGAAATTTTTTTTTGAGGCATTAGGTGTGAAACATAGTTTTCACCTAGTTTACCCAACCCACATTGGCATTAATTTTCTAGGTATTTAAATGCATTGAGCTCAACATGGTGGAAGAGAAGGTTATTACACTAGGGTTTAATAAGGAAACCCTAAAACCTTCTCCTATTTTGTCGACTCAACAATCGTGTGGTATGGCATTAAAAATTGCACCACAAAAGGGCAAAAGGCCTAAACAAGAATTTGGTGGGGGTTTTTCATCCTACACTATTGAATAAGCTGGAGAAGATAAGTGTTGGAGGTGTGGTGGGCTACATTAGAAGAAGGATTGTCTTAATCCTTTTCATGTGACCACCCCCAACCCCCATCCCAGCCAACTTTGCTCCCATCCCAAGGCATATGGCCATGATGCAAACCACTGCTTCACGTTTCATCCAGAGCTATACCAAGGTCAATCCTTGACGGGAAGTGCAAAGAAGTTCCTAGGTAGCAAAGGGCTAAAAGGCAAAAAGTGCGGCCAATACAAGATTGCCCATCAAGTTAGCTCCAAACCAACCCAATGCCATGGAGGCATGGTTTGCATGTTTAGAGGCATTGGTGATGAGTACAACATCCAAACACAAATGAAACCCATAGCATCCATGCTAGATGATTTTTCAATTCAGGGTTTCGACCTTGGATTTTTCTATGGGGTTGGATTCTCATGGGCATTAGGTCTAGATGAAATTGAATCAAATATTACCAATCATCATGTTTCAAAATCAATTGGTGATAAAACCTTGATTAAGGTTTCAATAGTTGCACCAACTACTAGGGCAAGTGCTCAAATGCAAAAGCCATGAAGTGCTAATGAGAGATTGGATCCTCAACATGGGGAGGTTTAATGCTAGGTTTGTCTACCACAGTTTTTTATATTGACCAACAAAGTCTAAACCTTGATGGATGCATCCAACCCTAATAGGCGATTAATTATAACCATTGGATTTTCCAATTCCACTTTAAGAACGCAAATGCCCAATAGTGTGTTGGGGGTGGCTAAGATGGTGTGCCAAACACCATTGTTTTTTGCTATGACTTTGGTGATGTTTAATTTTTGACTAGTTGGAATATTTCAGATGGTAGCCACATTGTGTGATTGTGTGGATACACCAGGGATGGTGACTACACTTGTGAAGGATTTCTAGGAGGTTTTATTTAGCCAATCATTAATAAGTCAAATACATGTTGGCGACATATATGTCAACCACTAACATGTTGACCTATTTTGTTGGTCCACTTGTTGATGGACATGTTTGTAAAATGCCTATTAGTTAATCAATTGTCAGCCAACCACTTGTTATGGTGGTACCACCTTTGATGCACCCCCAATCTCCTTGATAGACTTGACTGTAAGTCCAAGGTGAAGATAGCAGAAGGACAAGGAGTTGGGGTACGTTTCTTAGCTCACAACACTTCAGGGGTAGAGGGGCGTGTAAGAGCTCCGGGATGGGACTAAGATGAGTGACAAGTGGGTCAATTATTCACATGGACTTGCATAAACCAAACAATAAATTGATTAGTGCATAATTAGAGCACCTTTGGTGCACGAAAATGCCACGGGCAAACATGGACTCATAAGACTCACCACGACCTGGACTTGGGGGAAGCCATCACCTTCCCCCTTATAATATTCTTTATGCCTGGCCACAAGGCCAGCACCCACATGTTATTTTGTCTCGGGACTTCCAAGTTGGGAGTCCTGAAATTCTTGAAATTGAGACTCCCACAACTTTGGAAGCCTATAACTTCTTGTGCAGACATATGATTGAAGTGAGGTCTGAAGCAAAATTGTAGCCCTCATCAAGAGCTTTCCAAAGATACATGGCACTCCACCTACACATAAGTAAATCAGGGCGATTCCTGACTTTTAATGGTTGGGTGCCAATTTGACTTTTGGCCTTTCTTTTGGCCATAACTTATGTTTTAAATACCCAAATGGGTCATGTAAGCCCATTTCAAACATTTTCGTTTCAAAAGCTTTTCAATGGTATAATGAAATATTCAAACCAATGAATTTTGATCCTTGAAGATTTGGGAGTCCATTAGGATTCCAATTCCCAAAATGGGAGTTCATTTGGGAGTGTGGGGGTTCATTCCCTCACACTTTCCAACATTTTGGGGACCATGAAATGTGACTTTCGGGCTTCACCCTTGGCGCGCACCTTTGCAAGCCCTTGCCTTGGTCACGAACCCAAGGCTAGGGTTGCGACACGAACTATGGGATTTCACATAAGCACCATAATTGTGTCAGGGATTTTCGAAGATTTTCATAAACGAATATTGGGATGAGTTATGGATCTTACATTTTTCACATGGATATTTAGCATTTGTTGGGTAAGCAAGTCCAATTTGCACAGTCTTTCTCGCCCACTCACCTTTCTCCTACTTTTGTTGCACCTACATGTGGGTTAGCTATGTTGGTGCAAGGGTGGGGACATATTTGACATCAAGGATTTATGGGTAATGGGAAGGAGGCTTTTAATGTGGGGGTGCCAAAACATTCTAGTGTTATGCCACCTTCTACATAACAAACACATCTTTTGCATTCAACTGTGGGTGCTAGGGATGTCTCATCATCTCCACCCAAAGTATAGGAGACCATAAGGTCATGGGAGCCAAATATTGGTCTTGTAGTCATAGGAGATGAGATGCAAGAAGTACAATGGCTATTGTAAGATCATGTTGGTTTTTTTGCCTTTAGTTTGAAGGAATTGGGACAATTGAAAGGACAAGGGGTCTGAATTATATTGGAGGATGATAATCCTATTCTCAAACGACCTTATAGGTTGAGTGAGATGGAGAGGACCTTGGTTTAAGCTCAAATAGCAAAGTTGTTAGATGCAGGCTTGGTGGAACTATCAAGAGGTGATTATGCCTCAACCATAATGATGTTAGCCAAAAAGGATATTTTTGGCAATTGGACAGAGCAATGCATGTGTGGGAATTATGGCCTAGTCAACAAGCGCACATGTTTGGATAAATATGCCATGCCCTTACCAGAGGAAATCTTTGACACCCTTGGTTAGGCCAAGGTTTTTAGTACCTTGGACTTGAGATCTAGCTACCATCAATTGCCATTGAAGGAAGGTGACAAGGTCAAGATGACATTTTGGGAAATCACTATGAAAAATCATGTTCGTGGATAGTAGACTAACATGCAACTAAATCATCACAGAAACTACTATGCAATTAGGGTACAACTACAATATGGAAATAAGATGAATTAATAATTAAAATGTCACATCAAAATATTTCATAATTATAATTTAGTTACACATTAATTACAATTTGGACTTCATATGAACGTATGTGCGCAAAATATATACAGTGATGCAACTATGTTACAATTGGTGTAGCTTTAACGATGAATGAACAATTATTTTGCAACTGGAGTACATCGTTGATGCATACGATCATGCCACGTGTACAATTAAGTAAAGGTCCATAACATTTGGAATATGCCACTTGTTTACATCGAAGAGTCAATTAAATTGGCTAGTTCTACAACTAAATTATAATTAAATGTGCCACTATGGTTTCATTACATAACTACTACTTGTCAACTATTTTGGAACGAGAGTGTTCAATTCATTTAGAATTAGTTGTCAACTATGTGGCAATTCATACTATTAAAAGATTTACATATTATGTAATTCATTGAAAATGTAAATGCAGGCCTTCAATTGGATTGGAATGGTGTATTAAAGTGTTTATGAGTATGTACATATAAATATTGTTGCTTATACACTTTAAACTTTTTTAGACTAGATTATTAAATGTTTCATTGATATAAACCGATTCCTTTATTGAATTAATTAATTAAAATAATTCATTTTCATAATTATCCATATAGCAAAAATCTAAATAATGTAATAAATATTATAGTCCTATTTTTTGTGATTGATGTTCAATTCTTATGTTAATAATATTTCATTACATTGGAATTCACAATATTATATTGGTATACATACATATCAAACCATAGAATTTCATGAAAAATGAAAGTTTATTTGTGAATTGAAATTAAAATCAATGTGTATATTTTATTAAACATTCAATAAAGGTGTACATATCAATATATCTTTATATACTTCAATGTCTTCTACTCAAATTCATGTTTATTATTTAATACTTAAGAATGAATTATTTGTTACTAATTTTTTAATTAGTAATTAATATGTAATATACTTAATTACCATGAACTAGTTAAGTAAATTAAATAATAAAATATTCATATGAATTCATTAATCGAATTTGATTAATTAGTATTTAATTCAGATAATAAATAAATAATTATCTAGTAAGTAATTATTTAAACTCAGTAACTAATTATATAAATTTAATTAATTAATTCAAATAATTTTAGATAACAAACTTTGTTAATGTAGGTGAGTAATTATTGAATTTTATTTGAATTCAAATCATCAATATATTATCAACATAATTAATTCTTTAATAGTTATTTAAATAATTAATCATCTATATATTCTGATAATTAATTATTTGATACTTATTTTGATAATTAACTGAATTATATGAATTAATTCATATAATCAATCTAAATAATTTATTATTATATGTGTAATTCAAGTAACTAAATTCTAAATAATTATGTTAGATGATTAATTGTAAATATCAAATTAATAATTGAATTAAAATCAAACAGAAAGCATTTGGGAATTTTTTTTTGTAGTTATAATTCCATTGCAACTAGGGTGCCACTAAAAGATTTAAACCATATGTTTGTCTTCAATATCTCATTTCACAAATTATATAAAAGAGGTGTCTCCTCTTGCATTCTCACATTAAAATACATGTGCCATGCTGGGATGAGTTCATAAAAGCTGAACCCTAAAGGGAAAACACATAACAAATTTAAAAACTTATGTGGCTACCTTTTAGTTCACCTACTCTTCTAGTATTCTACTTTCCTACCTACCTACTTGCCTACCTAAATAAATAGGTCCTACTTTTCTACCTATTTAAATAGTAAGTAAGTAATTAGGTAAATAGGTAGGTTGGAGTTACATCAACTTTCCTACCTATGGCTATGTATTTACCTACTTAGGTACATGTAAATATTTGTTCCAAAATTCAATTAATATGCCACATGGCAACTTTTGATTGTGCCACATGTCATAATCCAATACCATCTAAAATGAATAATCATAATGGATGATGGATATCAATATTTCAAAAAATCACAAAAAAATATTCATAGTGCCACATGTTAAATATTGATGGATGGATGAAAATGACATTAACATGATATTATTATAGTAGTCATAGGGGAGTTGCATAGTAGTTGAAAAGGAGTTATTATGACAAAGTTGTAATTGAGTTGTAATGAATTGCATTGTATATACAGTGAATTGCAATTCATGTAACTCTTGCAATTTGTTTGATAACATTCACAATGTATAAATACGGTGAGTTGCAAGTGTTTGATATAACTCAAAAATTGAGTTGCAAGGCCAATTGTAAAACACCCCTTTTTTTCATAGTGAATCAATCCTCATGGGAAAGATTATTTGTACAAATGGTGGTTTTTGCCATTTGGTTTGAAGAATGCCCCTATAGAATTTTAGAAGGTGATGGATTGAGTGTTGGAAAGTGCTACATTGATGACATTTTTGTCTTCAACCCAACATTAGAGGGCATCATATGCAAGAAATA
>Ga0209208_10005761_pt1 | contig 17184 bp, 14 predicted proteins | sample S1TSphfallax_3_FD_187694 | JGI IMG/M metagenome (GOLD analysis project Ga0209208, IMG submission 187694) | Host-associated microbial communities from peat moss isolated from Minnesota, USA - S1T2_Fd - Sphagnum fallax MG (SPAdes) (version 2) | ecosystem: Host-associated > Plants > Peat moss >...
CAAGTGTGCTTTCACCCATTAAAATTTGGCGACATTTGAAATACCCCAAATCAAAATAAAACAAAATTCATGTAAATATTGATATTTGTTCCAAAAATAATGAACATTTTTCTAATAATGTAATTGAAAACATTATAAAAGAACATATCAATAATAATTTAATAAACATATTATCATGTAATATAATTCATTAGAATATCAATGTGCAATTGAAAAGAGAACTTTTTAAAAATGATAAGAAGAAGAAAAACTTCATAAACTAATTTAATTTTAAAAATCAATGGTAAATCATCTTCATAAATTTATTTTTCTTCCCATATAGTTATTTTCAAATATAAAAAATATCAAAGATGTTGCTAAACACATATGTTATTGTTGTTAAAGGTTACATTTTAAATATCAAATTTATGTTGCATGAAAACCATATATTGAAAAATTCAATGATGATATAAAAAATGAAAAAAACTATAAAACATGTACTAAAATGTAAATATTCTAAAGGAAAATTTGACTTAATTTTGCAAAATCATATCATAACTAATAAACTAAATATGATTTTCTAATGTTAAAAAAAAAACATTTAATTGCACCACATTTAGCATTTGCACAAATATTTCAATTACAAGGGTATGGATAATATGAATTACATGGAAGTACTGTCAATGTCCCAACAAATTTGACTATTATTCAAATGTTTTGACCTCATATGCCATATGAAAATTATTCAGTTTTTAAAAACCTAAAATTATAAAAAATATATATGTTTGGTTATGTTCAAAGTAACATAGTCATGAAAGCATTATGAAAAATTTATAAAATACATGTATATGTAGTTGCAAATGTTGCAATAAAACCAAATTAACAAAGTTTAATAGAACTTGCAAATGCAAGTGGAAAATAATGATTTTGACAATGACAATTGAACAAACTTTTGATTTGCATAGTTTAAAGACATTTGAAAATCGTAAAAAAAACTATGTAGAAACATTGGTACAAAAAATATTGAATTGTGAACAAATTATTGATGATGATTCAAAAATTCCAATAGTTGTTCCATGAGAAGGTTTTCAACCACTTATATTATCCCATGATCCATATTTAGAATAATAAAAATTCTTATTGTTGTTTTATAGGAATCCAAGACCATCTTTTACATGTTCATATCAAAAGATAATACAAATTAAATTAACAAATGTTAATAGAAAAATTTCATATTGTATAACAAATATATATTTATAAACAATAAAAATTTGAATACATTTTTATATTATCTTTTGATTGGATTTGTATACAAAAAAAAACTTATTTAGTCAAATCCTTAGCTAGTGATGTTTCAAGGAATGTAAATAAAATATTGAAATTTAATTTAGGTTATAAATAATTAGGTCGTATTAGAACATTTCTAGATTATTTAAAGTGACTTCAAAAAGATTTTTTGCAATGATTAGACAACTTGGACCTCCATTTTTTTGTGTAACATTTACGGCAAGTGTAAATGATTGGCCTATTCTTGTAAAGAAATTAATTTTTTTACATATTCAACATGTTCAAAATCTTAATACAAAAAATGAAAATTTACCAAACATAAAAGATCTTGTTAAAAATGACCCTTTCACTTATGTGCGCTATTATGAACATAGGATGAATAGCTTTCAAAGTTTTCTTTAAAATAATAATGTTTTATTTGCCAATCTTTCTAATTTAAATAATGGGATTCCAATCCACAAGTTTAGCCCATGATTTTTTCTAATTGAAGAAATTGAAAATTTTGTTGATAAATATTTAACAACTAATCAAAGCATTTTCATAAAATAAATTTGTAATAGTCAAATACATCAACACAAATGAGCATGTTGAAAAAAACAACAACCAATTTGTTGATTCCAATATCCAAAACCACTATGAAATGTACAAAAATATTATCACGTTTAAATGAAAATGATAATAATTCAAGTTTTCGTCAAATAGCTTTTTGAATTTAAAAGAAAAATTTGTTGATATGGGATTTTGTGTAGAAATTTTGTTTGATTATTTTTTTCATTTTTACAATTAAATGAATATACTTATCTACTTGCCTTATTACATACAATACGAAAATGAACATTGTTTTTGAAACATAAACCAAATGATGTACGAACAAATGCTTTTAATATACATGCAAGATCTTTGTGGGAAGCAAATATAAATGCACAATTCATTTAGATCCATACGCAACAACTTATTGCACTTCATATTTAACAAAAATAAATAAATTTGTGACATGAGAAATGCAAATCATATTGGACAAATGTAAATGTGAAAAAATTGAACCATTTGAACAAATTTAAAAACTAAGAAATGCATTTAAAAATGCACACCAAATGTCAATTCAACAAGAAGTACATATATATTTATCCATCCCATTATATCATTCAACAAGATCATTCCAATTCATAAATACTTGTGAAGAAGATGATAGAACATTTGTTTTGTTGCCACAACAAATATTTTAAAATTTATCTCCAAATTCAACACACATCCATTGCAAATCATTAATTGAAAAACATAAAATATGAAAATCAATCATTAAACCATATTTATTTAGCAAAATTTGATGTTAACTACTATATAAATTGTCCAAAAAACATAAACATAATAAAATTATATGTTGGGTTTCATTTAATCTTCATAAAGATTTAGAGAATTATAATGAAAAATTATTTCATTTATTTAAACCTTTTCTTGGATTAAAAAGTCATTTGAAAATTCAACATCTTTCATGGAAAGATGTTTATCTCATCTAAAAGATGACATTGAAAAAATAAGAAAAAAAATCATATATAATTTTAATATTTTAAATGATTATGGTAATGAATGGGATAATTTACATTCACAAGTACAAGAATACACCAAAAAACATGAAATAAAGGATGGGAAAATATTTTTATTAATAAAATGAATTTTCATGCAAGTAACCAAAAAATAAACATGTTTACAAATACCAAAGAAGTTGATCTATACGATTTAACATATGATCAATATCCTTCTTTTTTTTAAATTAAAAAAAATTATATATATATATCCAACAAAATAAATATCCTTCAAAACCTTACACATTTTCTTAATATGAAGTGTAGGAACAAGATTACGAATTAAATGTTAAATGTTACAAATAGGTTTTGACATGCTCCATAAACAAATGATGACATACATTTTATGTCCAATTTTTTTGTTTAAGACCGCCACCAATGGATAACACATTACCACATTTATTTTATACAAACCTTAAAAACCATTACCCATAACAAAATTGTGTATTGCAAAACACCTAGTGAAACATTCAAATTTCTTACAAAAGATGTTCATTTTGAAACATGTCCTTCTCATTTCAAATTATCAATGATACCATCTCACACATGTGGCCTCCATCATGAATTGTTACTTTAAAAAAAATGTTAGTGGAATTGTGTGTTGACAATTGTGCAACATTGTATGTTTTTGTAAATGGTGTACATGGCACCTTTGAAGATATGCATAAAATAATCCAAAACCATTGATTTGAATATATTTCCATAATTTACAAATTGGAACAAATATACATCAAAAACATTTTTACATTTATAAGCAATTCCTTACAATAATTAAAAATGGACAATAGTAACACAATTTTTTTGCAAAAATACAAATTGGTAGTAATTATTCTCATATCATCAAAAGAATTAAATTTCCCATCCCATTAGTTGTAGCACGCACTATTCATCAAGCACAAGGTTTAACTTTCGATTGTTTTGCATTTGATCCAAGTGGCATAACCAACCATAACTTAACATACATTACATTATCTTGAGTCCGTTCTAAAGAACATTTATACTTATTTTTTCCATTGTCAAAAGTAAACACTTTAGTATAAAAAGAAATGCATTGTTTAAAAACAAGTACATAATATAAAATAACAATTACATGTTTAAAATCTTAATGTAATTTTTTTTATTGTCATACAATCTTTAAATATTTGTTCTTTAAAATGAAACTTTCAAGACATTCTTAATCATCCAGATTTATTTACATCATGTATTCTTTGTGTAAACGAAAAAAAATACAAAATATTCAAACACATAAAGAAATTTATGATGTTATTTCAAATAAATTCAAAATTCTTTCATGTTATGACAAGCACAACACAATGATACTTTATGATACAAATATGTTATTATCACATACATTTTCAAAAACAAATTAATGTGTTGAATTTCTCATTGGTTTTTTCAATGAAAACACATGACAAGCTTTGTACATAATTGCAATTTACAAACCACCACAAATGAACACAATTTTTTTCATTTCCATTTTATAAAACATTGTTACAAAAATTCCTACAAATTATTTAACCATAATAATTGGAGATTCTAACATATACATGTTAACAAATACAATTGAATCAATGACATTACAAAGTTATATGAATACCCATAATTTCCATATCATACCATAGAAAGCACGACACCTAATAATACACAAATCAACCATATATGGACTAATGCCCCAACACACCAATGCCATGTTGGGTCAAAACAAGCTTATTGGATAGATCATAACCATGTATATTTTGCATGTAAATTACTTTACTATATTCCTCAATTTATTATGCAATCCATTAATGAAAAAAAAATTGACAAAAAAATAGATTCCATTCTAAATGCCATTACAAAAATATCTAAACAATAATAATGTTTTATTTGCAATGTTATAGTACAAAAAATACGCAAATTCTAAAGCTTCAAATATATGTATAACCTTTTTATTAAAAAAATCTCTATGATTTTTAATACTTCAATCATGTAAAGATATATGTGCATTTATTTTTAACAAACAACAACACATGAAACAAAATTAAAACCCCAAAATTTATGCAACACAAATATCACCTAATAAATTGTTGTTCATTGTCATTTAACATCCTACAATCGCAACTAAAAGGTTTAAACCATTTTATGCTAATTATAACACTAAATCGCTAAAAAAACCATATACATAATAAAATTATTTATTATGTTTCATTTATTCTTCACAAAGATTCAAAAAATCATTATAAAAAATTAAAGAACACCAAAAGACATTAAATGAATGGATGAAAGAATGTAATTATTAATTAAATAAGTCAAAATATTCCTCAATTTATTATCCCATCGATTGGGGAAACAATTGTCATGAAAAGGTTCCCAAACATATCAATTTTCTTTTCCATTATTTTAAAATCTTTGTATTGGCAAGGCTCACATGTCACTTGACACCTTGTTTTGGGTGCTAACTCTCATTTGTGGACTATGATCTTTATACTCCTACATTCACACATGGCTTCACATTGCACACCCACCCTTTTGAGTTGATTATTCTTTGTTATAGGTACATATGGTCTTCACCCATCTTTTTCTCACTTATTTGTGCACTTAATGTCCAAAATTGTATTCAATTAAGAAAAACTAATCCAAAGCCACCCAAAAGGGCTCTACCAAAATTTACCATGGCTAGCTTATTGTAATATGATAAGGATTTAGTTGGCACAATAATGTAGACCAAGTGTATGATTCCAAAAAAAACATGATTTGTGTGTTTGGTGTCAAACAAAGCTTGGCAAAGAATTAAATGACATTGATTTGTTTTTCAAACTCCCTAGTATGCCTTTGGTTTTTGTTTTGAATGTTGGCCCATTTGCTTTTGGTATTTGTTTCAGAGGCTTTGTGGGTTATGATCTTCAAGCCCCCACACTTGCATGTGGCTTCACACCCATCCTTTGATTTGAATTTTTTTCATTACAAGTATTGCACTTCACCCATTGCTTAATATTTTTGAAATTGTTAATATTTTGTGGCCACATGAAGAGAACATTATTTGTGTATTTGAACACTATGTTACACATGCATTTGGGGTTTTTTGTTTTTTTGGTTGAAATTTTAGTCTATAGAATTTGTCAACTTTTATGTTTTCGGCATTTTGAATTTATCCACAATTGTAGATGTAAGGTTGTCAATCCATCTTTTTGACAAATATTGCATGAAATTCATGTAACATTTTACAAAGTAAGTTTTCATATCCCAAGTTATTTTAAAATTCAGATGTCCCATAATTTAGGAGTTACACCGTTTTCCGTAATTAATGTTAATACCAAATTAATGTTAGTTCCCATTTAATGTTATTAACATTAATGGAGGAATGGGGGATCTTGGGACGAGAAGGCAGCTGCACTGCTACAGCTCGCTGTAAGGGTTGCAGACTGTAGAGTGGTGCCAGCTGGCACTGACGTATCTTATATCTTATATATAAATTCACGTAGTGCATCCGTGCGTGACACGACGGTTCCGCGTTTTAATTCGTCGGCGGAACCGGCCCGGACAGTCGGATTCGGAAAACGGGATTCGGCTCGTGCGTCTGTCTATCTGTGACCACTGGACGCACAGAAAAGTGACGGTGGACGCAGAGAAAAGTGACGGGAAAAGTGACGGAGCTCGGGTGTGCAAGTCCGGCCAACCGGGCCCGGCCCGGGACTCCCGGGATTCGAAAAGGGAAAACGGGAAACGAAAACGAGATTTCCGTTTTCCGTTTTCCATTTTTCGTTTTTCGTTTTCCATGCGTGCGTCTGTCCGACGCAACGGTTTCGCATTTTAATTCACCGGCAGAACCGGTTTTGAATTCTAGGGTTAGGGTTTTTCTCTCGAGGGAGCAAGGGAGGGAATAAGGGACCGCGAGAGAGAGAGAGTGATCGAGCGCATCTAGTGGGTGTTTGCGTTCTGACGTTAGGCGTTGCCTACAATGTGCCCTCATTACATATATGAGTTCTTTCATAGCGTTGAGTTCTGAGATTTTAATGAAGTTTCCGGAATTCTTCTTTTAATGCTAGAGAGAATATTTTCGAACACTTCTTCTTCAACGATAGTCCCATACCTCTGTTGCTTCCCCAGCTCCTTCTCGCTCCGAAAGCGTTTTCTTCGCCATGTCTGCACCGTCGAACTCTCAATCTTCATGGGATATACAACGTGGAGCAGTACGTTTGTTGGTGTTTTCCCCGTCTCCCATTGTTCGTGCATTTGCTCGTCAGCGTCAGGCTGCCGATGACGAAAATGAGCCACCCGAACCATTGGACCTGAATGGCGCAGCCAATGACGTGACAATTGTTGCGAACAATGACTGCTTCATCGTTGGCGAACAGCTCGTCGACAATCCTCGTGCTCTAGGAAAGAGAAAGCGTCCTACCGCAGTCACAACTCAGCAAACTCGCATTAGAGTTGTTGAGTGGATGATCAATGACAACGAAGCGAGCGGGGAGAAAGGACTGCACGCACGAACCGTCAAGGCATTCCCCGAGCATTTTCGAGGGACGACATCCGCGACGATCATGAAGTCGTTACGCTGGTGGGAAAAACGCGCTACTATTCTGCAGATCCGTGACGATCGTGACAACATGGTATCCTGCAACTCTGCGCAGCCGGGGAAAGCCAAGAAGGTGCTCACAAAAGTTGCCCCTGGTCGAGGACCAAAGCGGGCTCCATGGGTCGACTGGCTGTATCCTCTCATTGTTGACGAATTTGACCGTTATCGCAAAATGGGCGTGAAGTTCAGTCCGAAGCTACTGGTTTGCCTCGCGAAGGACATCCTAGTAGAGATGAATAATCCTGATTTCCCTCCCAACCTACAACACAAGGGCACCACTATCATTGATTGCATCAATATAAGATGGATTCAGCGTTTTCAGACGGTCAACAATATTGTCGGTCGAGCTCAAACTAGCAAGTTGATGTTGAGCCCTACTCGTCAACAGCATATCGACAAGCAAATCGCATTCCATCTTGGACAGCTTGCGAGAGAATTTTGCGCTGGTACGCTCAATGAGAACCTGGTTGAGAACATCGATGAAACGCATTGCAAGGTCAACTTGGACAACGGCAAGACACTGGGATTTCGCGGTGTCAATGATGTCAAGTACGCTGATGTAGTATCCGACGACATGGGAATGACGTTGATGATTCGGCTAACGAGCGGGCCACATGCAAGAATCTGTAATCCATGTATCATTTTCCAGAACGCCAGCGAAAGCTATCCTATTCGCGGAGTACCTGATGACGTCCCTGGAGTCTGCTACAGGACGGCCAAGAAGGGTTTCATCACGCAGAAGTTGTGGGCGCAATACCTCCAAGAACCACGTGCTCACTACCGCGGACATGCAACCGATCGGTCCAAGTAGAGAGTGATATTTGTGGAGAACTTCAACAGCCATCATGATGACGGTAATGGGAACATGCACGCAGCGTTGGAGTCGAGCAATGCCACTCTTCGCTACTTGGTGGCTACCGCGACCGACAAGATTCAGCCGTGCGATTCGTTCGTGATCTCGAAGATCAAGGATGCCTGGATGGAGATTTGGGACGACTATAAATTCAAAGCCATCAAGGATGGCCTGTGGCATGAAGGATCTGGCGCGTTGCAAAATCCCGGAAAACCATTTTTTTTGCGCATGGCTGCCGAAGCAGTTCGTCGAGTAAACGAGCAGAGCGATTAAAGTGGCCTGACTTACGCCCGTAAGGCGATGATTCGCTGCGGGCTGTCCCTCGACATCATAGGAGAATGGCATAAAAACAATTTAATCGCGATCTTCAAATCATCATTGAAAAACATCGTCAACATTTTGAAGGTCTTGCTGTACCGGATCTGGATCCGCATGATGACGACGCCCCGTTGCGCGATTAAACCTCAACAAACTGCTTCCACCGCGTTTCGCGTGATCAGGCGCTTCATCCTCCGTAACATCACAACAATAAATATTAATGTAAAACTGTAGCAGTTTCGTAGCCGCGTGGCAAGCCACTCCATTCGCAATTACATCATTTGGCAACCAAATACAGTTTTATTTTATTAACATTAATTAGGTATCGATTTAAATAATGTTATTAACATTATTTAGATTACGCCTGTATTAATGTTAACGCGCTATTAAAGTTATTAACATTAATAACGGAAAGCGATGTGTAAAAACATTGTTTGCAAATAATGTGAGTAACATTAATTACGGAAATCGGTGTAGCTTCACATCTAGTGGGCCAAGTCCTAAAGGTTACAGGAGAGATGTTTATCAACAATTTATATTTACATTTTGGGCATTGTAAGGTTCTAGCCAATGAAATAGTCCTACTCCTATAAGAATTCAAGTTCACAATTACACATTGTTTACATATGTTTGCATATGTTTGTTGGTTCTACCCATAGGGAAAAGACTACACATTTGTGTAGGATTTGGACTCAGGGATAAAATTTTGGCTCACTCATTGGCCAATGTGGAGATGACAAGTGTTCACATAATCAAAATTTTCACATGGATATAATTTTCCATGTTTGGGTGCATGTAGCCCTAAGTACATTAGGTTTTCAAGTAATTGAACATTGTAGGTTTAGGTAACCATCGCAGAAGCTGAAAAGATTATTTTCTTCAACTAAGCTTTTTACTATTGGAATTATAGCTTTGGTTGGATTCATCATCCGAAGTGATACTAATGTTGCTAGTATTCTTGCTCCACCACTACTATGTCTTGCATGGTCTTCTTCTATCCTTTTTGCCTTCATTTCTGTCGTCTCCAAGATCCTTTCTTATGTTTAGCTCTTTGGAACTACAAATGTGTGCAATAGTTTAGAAGAACTTTTAGAGAATCTAGGTTGTGCATTTGCAATCTTCCTTGTCCTAAGTTCAATTTGGACAAGAACCATAGCCCTAGCTACATGATCAACTACTTCCAAAGCCACTTTTGATGTTATTGTTGCTTTCATTGCAATATTGGCTTTTGCAACAACATTTTCTTATAATGTTACAACCACATTCATTCTTTGTCATGTTTTTTGACACGATGGTTGCCTTAGAAATGTTATTATGTAATTTTCTTCACAAATAAATACATCCAAGATTGAGGAAGTTGATCATGGATAATAAACATTGAGATAGGATGCCAATGTGTCAAAGGACATTTTCAAGCAATGGGCATATGTTGTTGAAGAACCATTGACATTAATAGCATCTCTCTATTATTTGCCCTATTGGAAACATTAAACAAAGTGATATGCTTAGGTTGGATGTTACACATTTTTCAGGTTGAAAGTAATATGTGGCCTAGGAATTTCCCTTTGGTGTTTAGGGCAAAAGTAAATGCATTGTCAAGTTCTTTTTGGGTTTGGAAACGACAATTGGGGATTTTCCACTTACATTAATGTGTGGAGTATAGTTTGTGTCCATGATCTTTTATTGGGAAGAGTGTGAATTTTGAAGTTACAATTACCTTCCTTTAATTTTTTATGTGTAAAGATTTGTTAAATGACAGAGCCATGCATGCATTTCTATTTATTGATCTTGTACCAAAGAGTGGGGTTTATAAGTTTTGCAATCATGAGGTGAGTAGAGAATCTACAATAGGTAACAACACCACTGAACAATTATTAGTTTGATTTTGAACTTGGACCAAGTCTATCAAAACCACAACGAACTAGGAGCTTAAGATATCAGAAAAGACAACCCACAAATACTTCATCTCAAGCATTTGTAGGTTGGTCAACGTCTTCAAGTGGTTTGGGGCCAAGCTAACACAAAGATCAAACCAAAGCTTTGAGTTTTTGAGAGAATATCATCTAGGGGCATCTAAACCTAATTTATATGGTAGTGGTATGCCAAGTCAATCCAAACCTACAAGTGTTGCAAATAGACATGAATTTTTTGGTTGTTTGAGTGCAAGTGGAATCACTAGTAGAAATTAGCCAAAATGTAACCATTCCATTTACGACTACATGCAACTTGCATTTGTTTGTGACTAGATTTGGGAATATTTGCAACTACAAGACCAAATTTCAACTATTTTGGTCATTTTCACAACTATGACGCAACTATTGGAAACTTCATCCTATTGGCTAGATTGATTTTACGTTTATTTGCATCCATTAATAGGTTGATATGTCCCATTAATTGCAATAGTCACCAAATTAGTTGCATCTTAAAGGTATTCTATAATGACTTTGGGGTGTATTTCAATGTATGTACTAAAATTCTATATATATAATATGCATATGTATGTATATTGTTCATATAATGCATTTAAAAATTAATATTTGAACTTTGAAATTTGTTATTCAAATCTGAAAATTGATATTTCAACTTTGAAATTCCTTATTTGATTTCAGAAAATTATTTGAATTTAAAAGTTAATATTTTAATTCTAAAATAATTATTCCAATTTTTTTATTCTTTGAATTAAAATTTAAAAAATATAAAATTCTCCAAATTGATATTTCAATTTTGAATTTTAAATTTTTAAAAAAAATTGATCTGAAAAAATATCTTTCAATTTTGAAACCCATTATTATTATTATTATTATCTAAATATTTGAATTTGAAACGTGATATTTGAATCTGAAAATTGCGACTTCAATTGTTTAAAACATTATTGAAATTTGAAATTTGAGTATGATATTTTCTATTTAAAGTCAAAAAGCTTATTTGATCTAAAAGTTGATATTTGAAGTCTATATTATTATTTTCAAATCCAGAAATTTATTAATTGATTATAACAAAGGACATTTTAATTTTGAATATTTTAATTTGAATATGAAATTAATATTTCAACTCTGAAATTTTTTGATTTCAATTTTCAACAACCATTTGATTTGAACCTGGAATTTCAATTCTGAATTATTATTTTGGACTCTCAAAATTAATACTTCAACTCTGAAAATTATTAATTGAGTGTAAAAATGGACATTTCAATTTTGAATATTGTTATTTGAATTTGAAAACTAACATTTCAATACTGAAATTTGATATTTAAATTCAAAAAACTTATTTAATCTAAAAATTGATATTTGAATTCTACTTTATTATTTTCAAATCTAAAAAATTATTATTTCAATCCAAAAAACTTAATTGTGTGTAGAAATTGACATTTTGATTTTAACTATTTCTATTTGAACTTAAAATTTGATATTTTAATTCAGAATTTTTTAATTCTAAATTTAAGAAATTATTTTACTTGAAACTTAAAATTTGAATTCCAAATTATTATTTTGGATTCTCGAAATTAATATTTCAATTCAGAAAATTCTTAATTGAGTCTTAAAATGGACATTTTACTCTTGAATATTATTATTTGAGTCTGAAAATTGACATTTCAATTCTGAAATTATATATTTAACTTCAAAAAAGTTATTTGATTTAAAATTTGATATTTGAACTCTGAATTACTATTTTGGAATCTTAAATTTTTATTTCAATTCAGAAAATTATTGATTGACTTTTAAGGGTTTTTTCTACTAGTGCTATCGATAATAAATCACTTTCATAAATAATTATAAATGATTATGATTATTAATTATAAGTTACATGAAATAATTATTGTTATAACATAGATTTGTATACTATATAATTTATATTCTTATATTAGAAGAAATTATTTAATGTAATTAATGTTACGATACTTTTAAATCATTGTAATTACTTCAGATAAGAATTAATCAGCATTTGCATAATTATTTTCTAGTTGAACATAATTATTTGCAATATGTAATTTATAACTTCAAACCTGAATTAAACTTTTGGTAAAATTATAATGTAGTTTAAATAATTATTTTAATGACTTAAGTTCACAAATTTATCATAAATGATATATATAAATTATTTGATTAATCATTTATGATAAATAATTTATAATAAGTTTACAGTAATTATGAAAATTAATGTTATGTTTAACAGATTATTTTATTTACAGTTAATAATTACCAACAGAAAAACATTACTTGACCTATAATAATTTTTACAACAGTAAATGTAATTATATAGTAAGTAATGTAATTAGTTGATTTTTTTTAAAATCGTGTAAAAATTCACTTTCTAATAACAATTGTTTATTCATTATTTATAAATTTATAATAAATATTAAAAAATTAGATTCATTAGATTATTTTTACATTTATTATATTTTATATAGTTTGATCAGATTCTAAAAAGTAATAAATATTTTTAAAATATTTTAGTTTTTTAATTATTGATGAATTATGTATCAATAACTTGTGAATAACTAGATGGTTAATTTGTTACATATTAAGAAGTTATTGCATATTTAAGTAATTGATAATGAATACTGAATATTTGTAATGTATAATTTATAATTTAAATATATGTAAATTTAATCATTATTAATTAAATAATTATTTAATTATCTAGTGAACCATGTATTTGAATTGTTTAGAAATCTTAAAATTAAAAAAATAAAGCATGAATAAAGTTTTGGAATTATAACTTAGTTTGTGAAAAAGTTGGAACTTCAAAACTTATCCCATATTGTTTGTTCTTCATTCCTATTTTGAACATTATATAAACAAGGGGTGTGGTCATCCAACCTCACATTAAATAAAATGTGCACATGGGATGAACAAGTCAAAGGCACAACCCAAAACAAAAAACCAAAATTTGCACAATTTTAAAGTACTTACCTCCCCAACCTACTTATCTACCTAATTAGGTAGGTACTTAGTTTGACCTACCCACCTGGATCGAACTATGTACCTACATACTTATGTACCTACCTAGGTACCTACCAACATAATATTAATATTTTTTATTAAATTATTTTTAAAAATGTCACATTACATATTTACATTGGGCCAAGTGTCATAATATAAAATCATCCAAACATTTGAATTAAACGTTTTAGAATTTTTCTAAATAATAATAATAATCTAAATAATCAAATATTAAGGACACGTGGCAACACATCATTTGCTCTCAATTGTGACCAAAATAGTTGCATTTTAGTCACATGGAACAATACGTATACATAGGAGTCAAAGATGAATTTGTATTTGTTGACTTTTTCTTTCATCTAATACCTTTAGTCATTTGTGACTAATTTATCCCATGCGACTTGTTTTAGGTGACTAAGGAAATTTTAATTGCAAAATGTCACTTGCGACTAAAATTTGGTCATAAAGACTAGTAAAAAATACATGTTTTTCTTCTAATAAATCACGTCAACTGATATTGTAGATGACTTTTATAGCAATTCAAAATTTGTAGCAAGTAATTTTTATGGCACAAGTGGGGTTTTTGGGCAATCACAACCCCAATCAAAAGGGGTGGATCTTATAGGCAGGAGTTGGGGACAAATTCCAACATCTAAATCAATAATTGAAATTTCAGTATAGTTCCTTCAAGTAAGGAAGATGTGTTTAGGGATATGTTAAAGGTGTTTTAGGATGATCATTTGCACCTTTAAAACAACCAAACTCAACACCTTCAAGCCTACATAAAGTGGGCAACTTGAAATCGTCACTCCCAAAAAATCTTATAGAGATTGCTAAAAAGACACCAGCTCCACCCATTGTTTCCTTAAGAAGATCATTTTTTTTATACATAGCCATGTTTAATAACCCTCCACTTGCTAAACAAGCCTCTCCAAAACCTTTTTCTATGGGTGCAAAGTCCTAATCAAAGGTGGATCCCTTTCCATGTCTGTCATTCTCAAAGCCCAATTTTGGTCCTATTGGTGCCTCAAGTCCAAATATTGATTCGTTTGCCCTTTTTGTGGATCCATTTGTGTTTGCCAATAACTCACAAACTAAAACCCAACCACAATCATTTAGAGTTCCAAGTTCTATAATCATAACCTCTTGGGAAGGTACACTTGGAAGGGTTGATTAGTTTTCAACATTGTTCATTTTTGGCAAATCTTTAGTGTCTGGAGCCCATGAGGACAATGAAGCAATGTTCCCATGTTCTTAGGCACTTTCTATTGCACAATCCAGTGATCCAATCCATGATGGATGCGGTGAAGTATTTGGTGTTACTATAAACAACAACTTTTTTTGAGAATGAAGGTGTTACAATAGAGTTGGAAAGTCTTAGTCCCCCTCTTGCAGGTGTGATTAGGAGTGTAACATACCATAAAGGCAACACCTTTTACAAAGAAGGGCAGTTCCCTACACATTCATTTTTGTGCTTGAATTCATAGCGTGTACATAGAAAAGGGTATTTTTCGATTCATAGCATGGCTCCAACAGTAGCTAGGTACATTTTCATTACTACTATAGTTGAAATTGTTTCATGATCTAAGTTCATTGATGGGTATTTGCAAGTATTGATTCTGAAATTCACATAGATATGTGTGTGAAAGACATGATAGATCGATATACAAAAAGGGTTTTTTCTTGGTTCTCGTTGCGCCAACTATTTCTTTATGAGCTACATCTCACTCCAACATATATCCTTTACAAATATGTACTTATTTTTTCTTGGGTTTAAAGAAAGAAAGAAATAATAATGCATCGGAAGAGGTTTTCTATGCATGCACTTAGTGTAAACTATTGCCAACTCAGAAATTATGTTGTCATGTGTATTTTTTTTTGCACGTAGTCTATTGCATTTCAAAACTCGTGTTGCAAAAAGGGCACTGTGGTGATGATAAATTTATTTAGAGTGTGGAAAAAAAATAGTTTTGTTTGCTTTTTTGTTATGGGTGGTTCATAAAATAATCAACTTGTATAGTCTAAGGTGTTGTGGTTATCTCATTGTTTAAAAGCTGATGAAGCTAGTGGGGAAAAACTCATGGCAACAACCTTCATGGTGAAGGTGATATAAGCCAATGTTTTGTGAGTGATGCTCATAAGGTTATGACCATATCAAACTTTTGAAGGAATTGACACAATAGTTAGCTTCAACTTGTTTGTTGAATTTTCTTTGCAATTTCATATATATATGTCTTGTGTTTTTGTTTTTCTTGGTTTTTGTGGGATGAGGTTATTATAACCGTTAGTGATATATGTGATGGGGTTTTGGAACTTAAAAACCTATTAGGTTGTGGGGGAGGGATGATTTATAGCTATGTGAACTCTTAAGACTTCAACTCTAAGTCAGACTACCCACCTCTAGGTGTGTGACCCTTTTGTTGCACATTTAGTCCATGCTTTGACTTGTGCTTTGTGCAAGTTACTGTCTCTAACAAATCTTATTTTATATGTATTTATGTCATCAACAATTCAACAATGGTCCATGTATTGTCTTGATTTTTGTTATTATATTCAAGATTCTCTAGGCCTTGTTTTTGCTTGTTGGTAATGATGAAACCATGTGGCCCAACTTGGATGTGGCAGAAATTGGTTAAACAATCATTTTTCTTTTGAGAATCTTGAATTTCTTAATATCTAGATATTGTAATCTATAATGACTTTAGCAAAATTTTGGTGTTAGAATTCACATAGCATGTCAACCTATATGTGCAGCAACCCATATCTGAATATATTCCAACTTTACTTTGGTTTTGAGGGTTCAAAACAAATAGTAACCCTGTGGGGATGTTTGTGTGAACAAACTATATTTTGGTGTTTTTTGCCCATATGCATAGCGTGTTTGCATTAAACATTTTTATTTTCAATTTTCAATATTTAGACATTTCAGTTTTCAGTTTTCAAATTTTCAAATTTGAAACGTTTCACATAGAGATTTCAAATTTCAAATTTCAGTTTTTAACTTTAAGTATTCAAACATCCCAATTCAAACATTTTAGTTTTCAAATTTTCAGATTCCAAACATCTCACATACAATTTTCAATTTTCAATTTTCAGCTTTCAATATTCACACAATAAAATTCAAACATTTCAGTTTTCAAAATTTTATATTCTAAACATTCCATATACTATAGTACCTTGGCAAGTTTGGCACATGCCTCCCAAACAATTAATTTATTTTGAATATTCAATTTCTGAAAATAAAATATTCCTAAAGATTTTTTATTTTCCTTCCTAAAGAGTTGGCCTTTGGAATAAAATATTGATTGTGGTCATATAACATTGGGCAGAGCCATTACGCGATGAACTACTTGTTATTATTATTGAAATTAATATATAAACACACATATGCCTCGAAGGCATCAATGTGAACATGTGATTATAAATCATAGTGTAATCACTAATGTGAATTTTTTTGTGGTCATTGTTTTGAAATGTTAATGTGACATAATTCATGTTTGGAATCTAATGAAAATAGCTAGCCTAATATCCTAGAGGAATGAGCTACTTGTATTCTTGAGAAAAAGAAATATGACCTGACTTGTTGGAGGAGATGAAAATAATGGTTGGAAAGTAAGTGTAGGCAATTGTGGACAACCTAAATGAATAATTTCCTAACTTACGAAT
>Ga0209208_10005763_pt1 | contig 17181 bp, 13 predicted proteins | sample S1TSphfallax_3_FD_187694 | JGI IMG/M metagenome (GOLD analysis project Ga0209208, IMG submission 187694) | Host-associated microbial communities from peat moss isolated from Minnesota, USA - S1T2_Fd - Sphagnum fallax MG (SPAdes) (version 2) | ecosystem: Host-associated > Plants > Peat moss >...
GCCCTTTTATCTGCTCCCTGAAATTTAGATTCCTAGAACTGTTTGTCACCATTTTGGGCCTGGGCTTCAGCCCTTAGAGCATGGGCACTTGTTGAGTTAGATCTCTTCCCAGAGTTGAAATGTTTCATTTTTAAAAAAAAATTGCCCTGTTGCCTGAGTTAATTATCCCTGGTTCTTCTTGTAATCACACACACAAATCATGTGTAATTATTATTAGGCCTACTTTAGATGAGGGTCCACGGTCCAATTTCCTAGGAACCAATTTGGACTGATTTGAAGCAAATTGAATCCTTGAGTTGGACTAGAGTACCTTGGTCCCTAGCCTGATTCTTGGTTCTCCAAACCTGGAGCTCTCCTTTTAGCGCTGTTTTTTGGTCTGAACCAATCGATTTTCCCTCCAAAATAGGTGCCATTTAAGTTTAGCCTCAATTTGCCACTTTTTGGTCTTCGACCCTCGTCTAAAGGCCTTGGGACCAATTTAAAGCTTTGGACCAATAAGATTGGTTGAATTCATTGGTCCCTGGACCTTGGACCCTCGTCTTAAGTGGCCCTTAATATGGAAAAACCCTGCTCATGTCCCAGAAAACAAAAAAGGTTCTAAACCCCTAAATCCTACGGTCTACCCTCTACCCCCAAATTATCATTTCCAAAAAGGAAGGAAGGGAAGGGGGGCCTCCATTGAAGGAGAGTGGGAGCGGGGGAAGACCCACATTATTGTGCCTGAAAAGCATCAACCGTTCCTACAGGGACACGTCACACCCATCTGGACCCTTCACGCAAAATAAAAACGTGAGCAAAATAATGAAGGCAACTGGGCCCCGCAGTTGCAGCGTGACTGAAAAAATACGCACGTTGTATGACACGTGTCAACCGGTCCTATGGCTCCGGGACCGCGCTACTCGCTCTTTGTGTGTATGTCTCTCTCTCTCTCCGCTGCTGCAGACTCGCGAAGTTCGGAGTCTGGATTTGCGTGTGCGCGGAAGACGCACTTGTCGCGAAGTTCGGTATGCGGATTTGCGTGTGCGCGCAAAGAGCCAGTCGTCGGCTATAATAACGCCATCGCCCTCGCTTTTCTCCCTGAGGATTTGCATAGACATTTCTGTCTGTAAGTGGATCAGTCGTGATCTCTCAGTGCTCAATCCGCACTTTAGATAACTTCATAACTCACGATCTGAAGGTTCATCAGCAAGCTCAGATCAGTCCGCAAAAACCTAGTATTTGATTGTACTCGAGAATTGATCGACATCATGTCCGGAAGGCAGTCGTACCAGAGAAATGGGGCTCGCTCGCAGCCGGCGCGCCAGTACCGAGGCGTACGCATGCGGCGATGGGGGAAATGGGTGTCGGAGATCAGAGACCCAATCACGCGATCTCGTATTTGGTTGGGCTCATTCCGATCGGCTGAAGAAGCGGCGCACGCTTACGACGCAGCCGTGGTGTGCATTAGAGGTCCCAATTCGCAGCCCAATTTCCCCCACCATAACCCTACTATCCCTAGCGGAACGCCCGGTCGCTACTCCAGGCACGAAATCCAGGCAGCCGCTGTCGCGTCAGCTGCTGCTTGCGTGGGACGTCCCTTCAATTACAGCGAGTTCCTTTCCCCGACATCCACCACGTCCGACAGCGGCGATGAAGAAGAAGAAGAAGAAGAAGCAGAAGAAGAAGAGCTGGAAGACATCACATACACGGGACCGTCGTGGTCACATCAAGCCGCGGAATCCGTGCAGCAACAATACCACATAGTATCGCCAGCCACAATTCCTTCGTATGGAAACTACTCCAACAACAGCAGTTACAGCGCCTGGAGTACCAGTGCGGCGGCCGGGCAGCAAATTTTCGACGACCTATACGAGCGTGAATGGGTGAACAGCGTCATTTTCCCCTCTCAATCTCCGAGACAGGACGATTCTGATGACGAAGACGACTCATTTGTGGAGCCAATTTCCTTGTGGAGCTATAGAGGATAAACATGAGCTCTGCATCTAGCGATCACTGCCCAAAATTCAAGCTCGAAATCTTTCTGTAAGCCACCAGAGGATGAGATTCTCCTGGAGCTCATCAGGATCTGGGTCTTCTTCTCCAGCCAGGCTCCGCGTACTCAATTTTTAGGCGGGCACACAATTTTGACCTTTACAGCAAAAATGCTTCAACAAAATCATTGCTAAATTTCTGCAAGTCGAATTCAGTTCTAGACATTGGAAATGAAGCATTCGAACTGAGCAAAAGTAGTAGTAAATTTTTACTACCCAACATTTTTGACATGGAATGGATTCGAGTTGCATTCCGAATTCAGCGAAAGTAGTAAATTCTCTAGTCGACATTTTCGGAGACATCGAATGAATTCCAGTTGACTTTGATATTGAATCAAAGTGAGAAAGTAGTAGAATTTGTACTTCAACATTTTATACATGGAATGACTTCAAGTTGACATCAAATCATGGCTTGTTTTTTTCTCTTTTTTCTTTCTTTTTTTTCTCTTTTGTGAGTAGGTAGTTGAAGTGGTAATCATCCATAAGACAGTTTAGCCAAATTTGGGTATGAAAGGGATATGAAAGTAAAAATGCTTAAGGCCCAGCCCACTTAGAACGAGGGTCCAGAGTCCAATTTCCTAGGAACCAATTTGGACTGATTTGAAGCAAATTGAATCCTTGAGTTGGACTAGAGTACCTTGGTCCCTACCCTGATTCTTGGTTCTCCAAATCACGAGCTCTCCTTTTAGCACTGTTTTTTGGTCCGAACCAATTGATTTTCCCCTCAAAACAGGTGCCATGTAGGTTTTGCCTCATTTTGCCACTTTTTGGTCTTCGACCTTTGTCTAAAGCCCTTGGGAACAATTTAAAGCTTTCAACCAATAAGATTGCTTGAATTCATTGGTCCCTGGACCTTGGACCCTTGTCTAAAGTCGGCCTAAGTATCCTTCACATTTTTTGACTACATCGCTAGAACCCTGTAGAGAAATAGACTAGCTATTTTCAAAAAATGAAAATTAAAAAATCAGAAATTTGGCAACCCGAAAATAAGATAAAAACACACACATATTGTTTAGCCATTTTGAAAAAGAATCGTCAACTGGCTATACAAAATAAATCCTGCAACAGTTTGAGGTGCATGTCTAGGGGTTAGCATTAACTGCTGAGTGCACTCTACTTGGTACTTTTCTTGGCGATTGTTTTTCTTTTCCAATTTTGCAATGCTGTGGGACCTAGTGCAATCATTTTGTCAGACAAATTTTCAGCCAAATTTGGTTCAGAATAGATCATTTGGCAATCACACGCCTCAACAAACACTAAACCCTAAACCCTAAAATTTTAGCCAAGGAAAAAATATCGACTGTTTCCAATGCGGCCCTTCAATGATCATGCTCACAAGCAGGTTTTCAGGACCTGCAAGTTTTAGCAATTGGATATGTCATGTTTCATTTGATATTGTTCTTAAAAATATTTCAATGTATATCTAGAGTCCAAAAACCTTCGTTTCTGGAATTTTCCCTACTTATCCTTTTGAATTATTCATGAACCCTAAAACACTTTTCAAAAAAAATTTAAACCCTAAAAACTCCTTTTCAAATTTCCCTAATCCCAAACCCTTTTTTTTTTTTCTAATTGTAGAGACTTGTGGGGCCCTTTGACTGTTATTTTATATGAAAAATATGGATATTGTTGCTCTAGGTACCACTAGAGAGGATCAAGCAGTTCATCTAGTAATCACTGGTTTTTTTGTAATATCCAGGATTATATATGTTCGGCATAAGGCATTCAAGTGACAATCATTAACTATGTATATTCCCATGCTGGCTATTCATATCTGCATGCTAATGTTATTAGGGGCCTAGAAATGGAAAATAGTGTTATATATATGCATATGCCTGCCTATCTGGTGGTTAACACTTAAATCTCAAATATGGAGCTTGGATAACGATTTAGGGTTTTGATTTCTTTTTGTGTCTTTTTTCAAGCAACGGCAAAGTTTTGCTGTGTTTTTGTCCTTGTCACAAACTTTCTCATTGACAAAATGTTGATACCTTTGTAATTTTTTGCAATGTTTGTAACAATCTCAAGTCTTGAGTGTCTTTTAACTTAAGGTATGTTATGTTTCTTATATGCATTGTGGTTTGTGGTTTTTGAGTTTTTGCCTTCATTTTTCACATTGTGTTTCTATTTATGCGTCTTTCGCATCATGTTTATGCACACTCAACTTTTCAAGTGGTTTTACAATAGCTTTTAATATCTTGGTCTTTCAAGTGCAACTTTCAACAAAATTGACCTTGCAAGGTGAGACTTCAATCTTCTCCTTTTAATTTGTTGCAAGTTTTTTTGTTATGTCATTCTTTTCTTCTTTGTTGTTTTGGGTTTTTTTTGTTGTTTTGTTTTATATTTTTTTAAGATTGTTGGAATTTCAAATATGAATGACAATTTGCGTTTGAAAAACCTTAGTTATTGTGTGCATGTAGATTTTACTTGTGGAACTCATCAACAATATGGCTTTTAATTTTGTTGTGTGGGGTTGGATGTCTTAGTGTTTTATGTGAGGTGTATGTGGGGTGTGATTAGGGTAGAAAACTTGTGATGTATTGGGTAGAGTTATTTAAAGAACCAAGTTCAATGCCCCCACAAATTACTAGTTTTGCAAAAGAATTATGCTTTTGTTAGGCAACTGCAAAAACTAATTCCAAACATCCAAATTGTATCCCTAACCTTTGTACATATGTTATAATTAGTTTGAAATTGAAAATTGGCAAATCCATATCCACCAAATGAAAATAAAATAAAGATGAATATATATCCACTGTTACAAAGACATTACTCTTTTTATGTATATCCATTTGTTCAAAATCTTTAAAAAATATGCCGTATTAATAACCTAGGAAAAGCCCCAAAACTTTATATTTGGGCAACATTGGTTCAAACTTGAAATGTAAAACATTAGTAAAAAAAATCATAACGTAGGGCAAAATAGCCTATCACTAAACAATTAAGCACTCATAGCCCCTTAACACCCATGTAGTTGTTTATCTAGTCTTCATATCCAAAAAAAGTCCCATCCCCTTGCACATTAGGGCCATTTGAATTGTTCAATTTGGTCAAGAATCAAGGAAAATATGCAAGGGTGAAAGCACACTATGGTGACCCCCTTTAGGGTATTTTTTGGATCTAGTATTATAGTACATACAATATAATTGTTTCAAAAGCATGGTACATTTAATTTCGAGTATCAATTTTGGTTTTTGGACTCTACAACAATTATTTTTACAAAACTAATGTTATGTAGTATTATTTTTTAAATAATAATAAATTTCATTATCTATATTGAAGGATCCATTAGTATATTTATAATATACATTAGTATATTAGGGCCACAATCTCATTTTCACTGCACCAACTTTAGGGCTTAATTAATCATTAAAATAATCAAATTTAATGAAATCAAAAGATGACCCATCTAGTTATGCTTATCATCTTCTATGTGAATGTAATTTCTTGTCAAATTTTTGATTTACCACGCATTTATTGCATCTTTGCTGAGAAAACTCATTTTTTGAGATGAAAATTCACAAATTAGTCACATGGTATCCAAACATGGTTCACATTATGTGAAATGACATGGTTCAATATACCTTCAACTTTCATAAAGACTAAAAGTCATTTAATTTTTGGATTATATTTTTGTTTTTGATTACATGTGTACATTACATTTGTTTCCACAAATATACTCCAATCTCCCACTTTATAAAATGAAATGACATTTTTTTTTCCCCTAATCTCTTGCCTAGGTTATATTTTAACATAATATGCAAAAACATTATGAAAATCTTTTGAAAGTTTGAGGTGGGATACATTCAAACATGCACATCCTTGGAAATTAGTATAATGTGACACCCCAAAAGGGGTCACCCTAGTATGGTTTCACCCACAACCCCAAAGTAAGGGACCTCTTTTAGCTTGAAAAAAAACCCACCAAACATAATAAACACTAATGAACAACCAATTTACACTTAATGCACAAATCATTTTTGTGGGACATTAGACATAATTCTAGCCTTGATCAACATGGATTGATGCAAAAATAAAATCATTTTATGTGGAAAAAGGTTCATCTTACATCAACATTTGAAATCAAAAGAGAAAAAATATATTAGTCTATGGTTATGGGCTAAAACTATTTTAGTAAACCTAAAATCTTAATCAATTGGAGGTGTTGCCACTTTTTTCCTCCTCAAATTTTCCCAAGGTCCCACTTCTTTTTGTGACATTCATCCTTCTCTTCTTTGGTTCTTCAATATCTTGTTCTATTTGTTGGCTACTAGAAATTCTGAAACAATGTTCTTTATAAGAATTCATCTTTGTGGTCATAATCATCTATTCTTTTTTGTCCTCTTGCCCTTGTGCTTAATTTTTAGTTCACTTCTTTCTTCAAACTTGAATTGATACTTGTTTTGTGTTTATTGGTACCATCGAATAACTTTTATTTATCTTCATCAACATTTGTGACAATGTGATGATAGCCTTTCTTGTTATTGTAATATGCTTACAAGTACCAACAATATGATTTTGAGTTTTTCATCCCTTTTTAATTGGTTACATGTTTGTAGCTAATACGTTGTTTTTGTTGGTTTTTTTTTTTGGTACACTTTGACCCACCACTTAGAGCCACCACTTTTTCTTTCCTTATTTGTTTCTCTTTATACATCAACACCCACCATTTTTTTTCCTCACCAAACCTTTTTTTATCACTCTCTCTATACTACAACTCTTTTCCATCTTTCTTAGGTTAATTTTTCTTTGTCATCAAGTTTTTTCTCATTGTCTCTCTTGTCACCTCACTTTACACCGCAACTCCTTTCCATCTCCCTTGGTTTAACTTTTTTTCTCACAAAGTTTTCTTTATAAGCCTCTTTCACCACCTCTTTTTACATTATGACTCCCTTGGATTTATCTTGGGTTTATTTTTTTTCTCACCAAGTTTTTCCTTTAAGCCTTTTTCATTGCCTTTCTCTATGCTATAACTCCCTTCCATCTTTCTCGGGTTAATTTTTTTTCTCATTGAATCCTCTCTTTAAATCTCTTTTTAAATGTTATAGATCCCTTCCATCTCTCTTAGGTTAATTTTCTCATCAAATCCTCTCAAGTGATGTTTTTCTTCTTTCATCATCTTTCTTTTTAAGATGTGACCCCCTTCCAATTGTCTAAATTAATTTTCCAAAATAATCCCTTTTAGATGATTTTTTTTTTGGCACATTGATTCTAATTTTACATTTTTTTCCCTCCATTTTTTTTATCATTGCCTCTCTCTAAGCTACAACAACCTCTCTTTAAACTTACACTTCTCTCTAAGTTATAACTTCTTAAACTTAAGCCTCTTTCTAATAAACTTCAGCCTCTCTTTCAATTTTGTTTATTTTAAACTACATCCTCTCTCAAGCTTAACTAGTTGACCTCTTCTTATTCGAACCCCCAAACTTGGATCCTACTTTCCTCTTGTTGTTGGAAATTTATTCATTATTTACATGTTGTAATCTTGTTATACAAGCATGTCCCTTCACATGCATTATAGCCCTAACCCTAGCCTTAGCCTTTATCTATTGTGTGTTTTAAAGCCTAAATTGACACCATTGTATTCAATAAGATGAACTTTGTAACTAATTTAAAAGTTGTGAAATCTATCCCTTGCACCTCTGATGGTTACAATAGACCAAACCTTGTTGAAGGCAACTCTTGATTGCATTTAACCATACATTGAGTTCTTCATTCAATTAAATTAAGGGATTCAACTACTCTCCTTGCTTTCCTTCCTTTTTTGCTTTCTAATTTGTTCAACTATTTGTTTTTCCAAAACTTTTTGTTACATAATCCAAAAAATACTCATTAGATGTGACAACATGTGATTTGTTGTAAACAACTAATGGACCTTATATCCCACATGCCCTCCTTATGAGTAGATGGGACAACAACAACAAATTTACAAAATGAATTGTTTTAAAAATTTGACTTATAGAATTAAGCTCTTCAAGCTAAGGCTCATGTGTAGGCCCTTTTAAATTTTTTGTTAGTTCAATGACCTAGTTTACTAGCCTTATTTCCTTACAAGAATATAACATTTAGGTTACACTCTGCATGTAGTAATTTAATTCATTAAGCTCCATGTTTTCAACATTGTTTTTTGTTTTAACAACCTCTATACTTGATATATTAGGTGTGGTGCAATCACACTAAAACATACCACTAACAATAGTAACCACTACTTAATTTTGTGAATTTCAAACTTAAAAACATAAAAGAACTACAATGGACTTTTTTTAATACAATGTTATTTTCAAAATATTGTTATACATATCCAAATAATTTAGAATCAATTTAATGAATAGAAATACACAATTTAAAAAAAAATTATGTCATGTAATTAATGTTTTAAAATGGTAATCAAGCAATAAAAAGAAACACACAATTTGAATTATTTTTAAATGGCATAGTTTTGGCAAATATCTAATATATAAACCTTAACATATTAGTATTAACAAGACTTTGAACATATTAATTTGTTTAAAACGATTTATTGAAAACATGAGATTTCCAATGTTTTATCAACCCAACCAATAAGAGTTGGTTTGTTTGGTTCCTAATAATTGGACCTACTAACCATGTTGTTGTCTCTTCCTTTTTAAATCCAGTCTTGAAAGGCTTGAAACAACTCACATTTAAGGGACGCATTGCCTAAGATGTGTATGACAATAAAATCACCATGTTTAGCCAAGTGTTTGTGTTTTTATATTGCCTTTAGGGTTACATGTGACCCATGCCCATCTAGGATCAATATATGCATGTTAGATTTAAAAATGCCTCAAGGAATTAACCTTATGAAAAATGACAAACAGTCCTTGAAAAGGAAAGATGTCATCCATGTATTTTTGCATTGGCATGCATGTCCCTAACCTACAATTTCTAATGTAATCATCTCTAATCCTTTTAGCTTGAAATATGAAGAATCCTAACAAAATCCCCCAATTGGATTTATAACATAGTTTACAATCATCCATTCTTTAAACTTGGGAATGGTGTTATAGACTTGTTGTGAACTTCTTTTTGCTAGAACTTTCACCCCTAATTATCACCTTGCTTGAATCCTTATCTCATCATAATTCCATATGTGATTTGTGGGATAGTTGTGTTGAATGTACAATGTTGCAAGATTGTTAAATAGAATGATGTACATGCATTGCAAACCTTATGCTCTATAGACCTTTAGCCCTTTTGCAAGTCTAATTGACAATTCTAGATCTTTACAATTAAACCAAAACCATCAAGAATATCCAAGTAGGCCACCCTAAAAATGGGGTAAGTCAAATTTGGGTATTTCACCACCTAGAGCTTAAGTTGTTGAAATGTGATTAAAAGCCCACAAGCTTGCATTCCAAGAATCCAATAAAAATAATTTATTTTTCCTTTATTAACACACCAAGTTCAAACCATCTTTTATGGACCTAATTTTTCCATTCAAATGGCCAAACGATGAGGTCAAAGGAATGTTGAAAATTTTGCTAACTCCAATTAACTATCAATGTTATGCCTTTTTTTATTGCGTTCGTGACATCTTTTAATTATTTAATTATCCATTTGCTTCTCCTTAGAAAACCAAGATTCATTGCAACCTTTTTTTGCCTTGATCTTTTGGATTGATTAGGTCAAATGTTTTCCTTATCTTTAGTTGGATTAACTAGGATTTTACTTCCCATGACTTGTGTTGGCTAATCCAACAAGTTGGTACTTTTATTGTGAAGCAAATTGAAAACCATTTTTTTTTATCCTCCTAGCCCTAAACTCCAAAAGGCAAAGCAATGGCACTAATGCCCCACCAATAGTATTTTTTCATCAGGTTTTAAAAACTAAACCATGATCACAAAAATTCAATTAAATCAAGATATGTTTCAAATGCATATTGTTATGTTTGCTAGCAATTGTATATTGATTTTAAGAAGTCTACAAAGTTTTCATATATCAAATCTTCATCTATTGTTGTTGTGCAAGTTATCATTGTAAATCTTAAGTTATGATTGGTTCAAGCACACTCAAGCTTGCATTTCATTCTATTTGCACTCTATGTTTGTTATGAAACTACATGTTTAACTATCCATTGATAGTGCAAATATTTGTTAAACCTTTTCTTGTGTGCATTGTCACTAAATTGGATTTTGCACTCCAGAGATTGGTCTTATACCTTCATTTCAATTTGCTCATCCTTTACTTTCACCTCCAATTGTTGATTTTCTACTTTTGATGTTAAACTTGTTGCTATAGGAAACAAATGTTCAATGAATTCTTGGAGTTCATTTTCCATGTATTTTGGCAACTTTGACATACTTAGCTTTTGCAAAGAATTTTAGATTATTTGTTGGAAAAGTGAATTCATGCATTCTAGAATTGAATTTGTGATGTTTGCTTAAATTTGGTGTGAAATTATAAAGAGTAGGACTAAATATGTTTTTTTTTAATTTAAAAGTTGGCGTGATCTAATTTTGCATGGAAAATGTGGAAGGGCTTTGCAATTGTGATGTTGTATTGTTACAAATGTACTAGGATTTTATAATCACTAAATAACATCCTACTTCATGAATTGTAAGCATTGTAAATATTCCCTAGAAATCATAATTACTTTAAACCAAGGAATTCAAGACCAACAAAGATTTATTTTTGGTGATTGTGTGATCTTTTGTGTGCATTGTTGTGATGTGACACTATAAGCCCAACTCAAAACAATAATCCCACATCATGAAAAAAAAGTTATAACTTGAATTGGAACAAGACATTTCAACAAACATTTTTTTTGGTTCATGATGTGGACCTTTTCAAATCTATGTACAAGTTTATGTTAAGATATATCACAGCTCCTAGCCCATCACCAAACAAGTTTATTTATACCCTTGAAAGCATGTCTTTACAATACGTCTTAAACAAAACCCATGGGCAAACACAATTTTTCCATGAAAGGACACCACTTTACAAAGTATCAAGAACAATTTTTTTCACCTAAAGTTTGGTCATAGGGTGTGCATTGAATGGTAATGGGTTCATTCACCATTTGCTCACCCACCTACTTGTGAAGTCTCAAAATGTTTATTGATAATCTATTCTACCTTATTTGGATAGCACATTATCTAGCCAAATTCTCCTTAATGAAGGGTGGAGTGGTTTGAAAACAAAATGGACATTTCACTTTTTAAAAAGTTATGTTATAATGTAGTCTATAGGGTAGTGAATGAACACTTCAGAACTCAATGTTGTTGAATCCCCACACATTGTTTTTTTACTTTTGAAGTTCAAAGAACATTTGTACCCCCTCCACCTAGCACTTCCAACATTGCAAAAAAATTTCAATCCAATAAAGATATCAAAAAGATATGGGATGTTTGGTGTAAGGAGGTTCAATGTTAAATGATGAATGAATTAAAACAAATTAGGATTTTGAACTTAAAATCTTCAATATTGGATCTTTGCCTTTGAAATATAAACAAGTTTTGTAAAATCCTAATTTGCGCACCTAGATAGGTCTTAAAAAACAGATTAAAAATGAGGAAGATATGGGGTTAGAGCTAAATAAGGGTCTAGAAAAACATTGAAGCAAATTATCACTCATCTTCTTCCTATGTTTTCAACATTGTTCCTTTATTTTGTATGTTCCAAGAACATTTGTAACCTTCCAATTGATGCATCCAATGACACAAAAATTGCTCAATTTTATTAAAGAATGAGGAAAATATTTAAAAGTGTAAAACCACAATCAAAGGAGCCACCTCAATGAATGGACATTTCTTAAAACTACATTTAAATATGTTTGAAAGATCACAAGGGAACATAATAATTTGGATTGTAATAATTTCCATTAATTGCAACTTTTATATGCTCAAAGCTTGACACAAATCAAAAATATTTTTACATGTTCAAAGCACTCAAACCTTGAAAATGGGAAGTCCTTGTTTTTTTCAAACATCTTTTTTTCCTACCAAATGTTCGCCATTCCTTTTGAAAATTGGAAAGGATTTTAACATTGATGATTTCAAGGGAAAAAGTACTTGATTAATGAAAAAAAATTATATAAAAAATTTGAACACATTTGATTTTAAATGTGTTTTTGACCTTGAAAATTATGGATTTAAAAAATGTGGCCTTAACAAACGTTGTTCATATTTATGTGATAAAGGGGCATGAATGCATAATATATTTGATATAAAGTCAAATTGTAGTCAGAACCTATTTATAACTAACTTGCAATGTCAAATTGGGTCTCCAAAATACAAAATTTTAAGTTATAAACCAAGATAAAATGACACATGTCATGTGCAATCCTTGGAAAAAAACTTTAACCTTGGCACCCTTGCTCTTTTGATTATGTTTTCACCCAAAAGTGTTCAGTGATAAGTACATATTTGGTGATGAGTGATTTTACCCTACCCAATCAAATACCATGGGAAAAACAAATTATGAAAATTTTGCTAGTGCTTTATATTTGCAAACATCCTTTGAGTGAAATGTTCCCAAAAAAAGTGCCTACATGAAATGAAAGCCCACTTATTTGGGTCATATATTTCAAGAATGTGTTTTTCTTTAGTCATTACCTTAGACTAAAAATTGGCTTTTGTGAATTAAAAACTTTTCATTTAGATCAGCCTTTTTTTACTAGCAATTTTTTTCCACAAAAAGAAATTAAAATTAAAATTTCAAAAATAAGGTTCCATTTTCATGAGCAAAAATATTATTATTAAAAATTGCTAAATTCCTATAGTTGAGTTTTAAATATCTATTCATAATTGGATTATAATTAGATTTGGTTGAATTTTCCTGATGATCATCATTTTTAAAAAATCTTTTTATGGATGATTAGCACTTAAGTAGGCTACATAAGAAAATCCTAAAAAAAAAAATTGATTTAGATACATACATTTCTATGAAACATGTACATCCATCATATACAATCATAATGTTTCAGATGTCACTCACACATTAGCCCAATTAGTTTGAGCCCAAATCTTGTGCCCAAATCCTACACCAATGTAGACTTTCTTCCTTGTGAAGATAGCCAATAAAGCATCATTCTAATGAATTAATAATCAACCTTTCCATATTAATTACAGAGTGATGACCAATAGAGTAATTGGCCTTGTTCAAATTAATTATAAACAACTTTTCAACCATGCACAAGTTATAACCATTCACAAAACACTCAAAAAAATTCTTATTATATTTGGAAGGCACCCTACATTTGTAAAAGCCCTTTACTTCCTTAATTATGTTTTAGTTCATGATAATGTTCACCTCATGCTTCATCATGGGTAAACCCCAAATTTACCCCCTTTAAAGGTGATAAACATTCCCAAATGTGGGGACCAAAGGGTGAAAACATGAATAGGTGGATTGTTTGGATTGTCACACTTGTAATTTTTTTGAATTACATACAAATGTAAAATTTAAAGCCATATTCAAAATTAACATTGTCAATTTCTAAATTATTCATGTTGTCATAGACTTTAATAATAATCATCATAAACTTTTTTGATGAATTCTAAGATTATGGACTTGTAATGGACTTTTGAAATGATAATACTACATTTGTCACATAGAAAAAATGAAAAATGTGGATTTAAAAAATATGTCAAAGTAATGTCAATAAAAATTTAAAAATAAAACATCATCAAATGAAGAATTTATTAGTGAAATTCATTGAAGCTTTCTTAATATACATAAACTTTAATTTTTTAATTTTTTAAATGACACAATTATTATAGATTTTTATCTTTGAAAGTCCATTTCAAATTAAAAAATTTAATCTTTTGCTTGGATTTTTTTATCAGTCACATGGTTAGAGGTATTCATAAGTTGGTTTATTAATATTTATGATTAAAAGCATAGGAGTAAATGATAGGATTTATGGTTTGAAAATTGTTAACACCACACAAAAAGTCGTTAATATTAGATTCTCAAATGTCACTTTTAAGCCACCTAACTATGCTTTTGCCCCAAATTCAACTATTGTGTGATCCTAGGCCCCTAATTTAGGAATGCCCTCAACCTTGAACTTTATCTTACACACAACAACCTTTAAGAATTTAAACTTTGCTATTTGAAAAACCACACAAATTCCCATTCTTAATGTGCTTAACAATTTTGTGTAAGATCTTACTTAGGAAGATGGTTTCACTTAAGGTCTTACAATTGTGGTGTTAAATATGTGTTATAATTTTAGTTGTTACATGGGGAAAAGGGTTATTGTTAAGGAGTTACTCCTTGGAACCTTAGGTTCCACCCTTGTTTCCCTTGACAACAATCCTTTATTTGGTGATACAAGTAAGGTCTATGTGCAAAATTAGGTGGGAAAGGTGCAATATCTACCTTTCAATGAGGTGGCAAGGGAACTTGAATATGCATACCTTCCATTTTAAAATGATGGGGAATCAACTACTTGTGGTCTTCATGGAAAAGTTTTTGAACATTGTCAAAATCAATGATAATTTGAGTTTCTTTGGCTGCTTTGTCCATCTTCCCATTGCATCCAAATTGGGTGAATGGTTGCACCAAGGTGACCAAACATTAACATTGGGTGTTTTTATCCATTTTTTATTCGCCAAAGTGGTGAATTTTTTGTCAAGGAAAAACATATTATACATTGTAAAAACAAATTTTCCAAGTTTTCTCAAAGACATTCAAAACTAGGAAAAAATTACCCCCAAAAGACTCATTGCACTATTACCTTTACATTTCTATGCAAAGCCTATTAGAACATCCAAAGGTGCTCAATATGTGATTAACACTATAGTCTTAACAACCATATATGACTAGACATGACTACATGAATGTATAGTCCAATGTCCATATCATATCGTATATGTGCTCTAGTTGTAAATGTCATTTGCAATTACATCCTTTATAAATGTAATTGTAGTCATGGAAACACATTTCATGGCCCATAATGTGTGATGTGGCACAAGTAAATAAGAATTTTAACTTTTTTGACCTATTAATGTGGCGCCACGTGGCAATCAAAGGTGAAATAAATTAGGTTGGGCCTCCTAGCCTAACTAACTTAGGTTAAGTTAGGTGTCCTAGCTTAGAAAAAGCTTAGCCTAGAAAAAAAATTAAGTTTTAGGCTAATCATGTAAACCAAATAGTTAGGTTGTATTGAAGTTGGAGAGAAAGGACTTGAACCCCTCACGTCCACTTTGGGGGTTCATGTCCTTAACCATTGTACAACAACTTTTACTGATAACAAATATAATTATCACCAAACTTTAAACACTAATTTTTATAACATAAATTAACCTAGGTTACCCTTGGCTAACCTAGGCTAACTTACATTAACTTATGTTAACTTAGGCTTTTCTAGGCTAAATTTAGGTAACCTGAGGTTATTTCTAAGTTAAACTAGCTTAAACCTATACTAGGCTAAAATAGTTTAAATTAAGTTGAACTAGGTTCAATTCGACTAAACTTGAAACAAAATGTTAAATTCAACTAAACACTATGATCAACATTAAACTATGATGAATTTGGCTAAAATTGGTTAAAGTATAATAAATTATGATAAATAAATAAATACTTAAATTTGGGTACTAAAGTTAAACTTGGTTAAACATGGATAAACTTGGATAAACTTGGTCATTTAAGGTAAACTTGGCTACATTTGATTAAACACGGTTAAACTAAAATAAGTAAAATTAACTTAAACTATTAGTACGTTAAACTTGGATAAATTAGGATAACTTAGGATTATGCTTCACTTAAATTATGTTAAATTTAATTACTTAAGTTAAGTTGTGTTAAATTCGGTTAAATTGAAATAAATTTGGAAAATTGGACTAAATTAAACAAATTAAATTGAACTAGGTTAAATTATATATATTATAGGTTAAATTCACTACTTAAACTAAACTTGATTAAAATACATTAAACTAAAGTAGGTTAAAATAGGTTAAATTCCGTTAATCTAGGTTAAACTAAGCTATTTAAACTAAAGTAGATTTATTTGAATGCATTGGTGAAAGAAGTTTGAAAATCATATCTATGCAATTAGTTACAAAACATTTGGAAAGATTTGGGACCTCATTTACATCAATGGCACATGCATGACAATGTGTTAATTTTCACAAAGGTGCCCTACAAATAAAATCAACTCTAAGTGCACATGATTATTAATCCTTATTAGTATTATAGTCATAAATATTTATAGTCATATTTGTAGTTACATAATCATAATTTTGATTAGTTGTAAAAATGGGAGCAATTCAAAACACATTACGACTACATGATTACATTATGATAATAGTCAAAAGTTCATTTCATCATTAAATTCACATTTTGACAATGTATATTGTAGGTGTCGCAACCCTACCCTTGGGTTCACGACCAAGGCAAGGTTTTGCAAGGTAGTGTGAGGAAGCCTTGGAGTGAAGGAAAGTGTGAGGGAATGAACCCTCACACTCCCAAGGGAACTCCCACCTTGGGGAATTGGACTCCCCATGGACTCCCAAATCTCCAGAGAGCAATTGTAGAAGTCAAAACCCATTGGATTGAACAGTTTTTTATATCATTGAAAAGCTATTGAAACAAAGATGTTTAAAATGAACTCACATGACCCATTTGGACATCTAAAACACAAGTTATGGCCAAAAGAAGGGCCAGGAGTCAAATTGGCAATTTGACTCCCGACCATTAAAAGTCAAGAATCACATGATTTCCTTGCATTCAGGTTGCGTGCGACATACCATTAAAAAGATCTCGACGAGGGTTACAACTTTGCTTTAGACCTCACTTCAATTGAAGGTCTGCATGCAAAGTTATGGGCCCCCAAAGTCATGGAGTCCTAGTTGTGGGAATTTCGGGACTTGCACTTGGGAGTCCCGGGACAAAATGTCATTTGGATGTGGGCCTCGTGGAAAGGCACATAGTATACTATAAGGGGGAAGGTGGTGGCTTCCCCCAAGTCCGGGCCATGGTGAGTCTTGTGAGTTTGAGTTTACCCATGGTGTCGCAACCCCACTTTGGCCAAGTGTGGGGGTGAAGCCCAACACTTGGAAAAGTTGGGGATTTGGAGTCCTCCGGGACTCCCAAATGTTTAGAGCTCGACAGCAAGGGGAAAAAACACCTCGCATTGGGGTGTTCTTGGTGTCGTTGGAAAGGTCTTGAAACGTAGATATCGAAA
>Ga0209208_10005764_pt1 | contig 17179 bp, 12 predicted proteins | sample S1TSphfallax_3_FD_187694 | JGI IMG/M metagenome (GOLD analysis project Ga0209208, IMG submission 187694) | Host-associated microbial communities from peat moss isolated from Minnesota, USA - S1T2_Fd - Sphagnum fallax MG (SPAdes) (version 2) | ecosystem: Host-associated > Plants > Peat moss >...
TTAAAAAAGATTTCTTCTCTTGTTTCTCTTTTTTTTTTCAACAATTTTTAGTTTTTAAAAATTAGTTTGTAGCTTTTGGCAAATTGCAAGACTACATGAGTTTTTTATAAACTACAAGATTGGATCACATAAACATTTGGATAAACTGTTGTTGCTGCCATTCATCCTCGTCCTCCTCCTCTTCCATCATCTACTTCTTCCGAGATGAGGAACTTGGATGGATGGATGACGGGACGAATGATGGGACGGATGGATGGAAAGGACGACCACCACCGGACAGACTAAGGATATTATATATAAAGATATATATGTTTTATGATGAACTTAACAACTAAGTTTTATGTTGTACACTTTTTCTAACTAGATGTATTGTTAGTTGTGTTTATCTTAATAGAAACTAACTTTTCATGTTGATTTTCTATAATACATTTTCCCATTAAAAAAAATCCCTCATTTTCAAGAGTATATTATTTTCACTTTTGGTGATGTTGAAGACTCAAGTGAAACTTGATAGTTATATGAAATTTCCTTACAACCAAATGTAAGTACTATCATTGGATGTTTACCTTTTTTGGAGATTGATTCTCTTTTCATCACATGAAATAACTAGTTCACAAAGTTCCAATATTGCAATCAATGTAATTGGCTCATGATTAAAAAATTAGGTGGTGTGTTGTTTTATTCAAAAGGTTGCTCCATTTCATACTTCTTTTTAATTGCAAAAATTTTATTCATTTAGTAATCACCTTAGTGCCTATAAACCTTGGTCTCTAGCATTTTAAGCTAATGAAGTAGAAAGGCTTATTTTAGTTACATCATGGGCCCACTTCATGAATATTCTAGTGGGAGAAAGCACATTAGAATCCCCCAAAATTGTTGTCATGGAGTATTTTTTTTACATTTAAAAAAATTGACAAGATGTGTATGGTATAAGCGAAATTCAAATTCCTATAGAATATTTCACACTATTATAACAATAGAGTTGCATTTCACATGCATATGTTCACTATTCCTATTTTAAGTCTCAACAAACTTAACACTACCATTCATTCCAACATCAGATTCATGGTTATTGCATATAACTAGAATTTGCACTTTAGAATACATTGTAGAAAACTCCAAAAACAAAATTATAATTCATTTCATCATAATTTGATACTACAAAAGATTCACACGAAATATGAACATAGAATTCACTGTAGAAGTATGTGCTTCTCTATATTACTAAAAACATCAATCAAAATTATAACATAGTTCCATGTTTTGTTAAAAACATTCCAAAAAAACACTTAAATCTCTACTATTTCCAACAGAGTCTGTGGTTTTCTAATGCAAGTACCTACAACTCCTTCTCTTCTTTAAACTCCATGTTTCATTCCTCTATCATGTTCTCTAGAACTCTAACCTTTTGAACTATCCTAAGTCACATCATCATGATCAAAACAACAAAAGTCCAAAATTCAAATTAACAAAGTTCCTTGGTCAATCCCTATCCTATCTACCTTCTTCATCCAAAACCATATACTCGTCCTACCTCCTTAATAGTGTACACCAAACTTGATGACAATATTGTGAATTTTGGGGAGAATTGAGAATTTTGGAATTTGATTTAATTAAATCTTCAAAAATAATCATGTTGAATATACTTAGACCAAATTAATATTTGTCACAAACTTTGAAATTTGATAAATATATTTCAAAAATGAAATTATAGGTGATATTTTGTATGAAATTTTAGCTAAAGCATGAAAGTGATATAAGAAAAGACAATCCACCATCTATATGTATATATAACACTTTGGTCAAAAACATGATTTTTCAATGTTGGTAAGCCATAAAAAGAATATTATAGAATATTTTAACAAAATAAGCATGTCAAATGAAATAGGGCAAGATCTTTGACATGGGCATAATTTTCTTTTCCCATTTTTTCCCTTATTAATGGAACATGTCACCCAAATATGACACCTTGTGGCGATAAAAAAATTGCATGTTATATATTATATGTATATTGATTATGTACCCAATCTTCTTAATCCAATTATTAGATCATGGTTAATTTTGATTTGAAATGCACTTTGTGTCACAAAAAATTGTCATGCACATTCCAAAAGTTTTAAACTTGAATTTAAGATTCCCAAAAGATTACCACCAAGAAAAAAACTCGTTATATATGTTGTACTTGCAACACATCACCATTTTTTGCCTAAAGTGTTTGACTTTTAGTGTGGTTTCACCTTAGCAATAAACAAATTACAATCAAAACAACAAAAATCACTGAAACAACATTTGAGTGTTTAATTGCCTTCCTTATCACTGCTTGCACATCCTTGTTTAACACTTTCTTCCTCCACATTATGTAAAACAATGCATGATCTATGATATTAAGAATTAGCTTCAATTGCATGCCAATTCTTTGGAAAAAAAAAACCATTTTATTTTTAGCAAATCAAAACTTCTTTCTACACACGTCGTAAGTTGTTTTGAATGAAGTTATAATGAAAATAATCTTTTGAAAGACCATCTTTGTGACCTTCAAATGATATGGGAACATGATATGTTACATCATTCATGGAATTATTATGGAACCAACTTTCTTGCTTCAATATTTTCCAATTGTTATATGACCCACATATTAACATTATGCATTCTCCCTACCAAACTATGTTTTAATCCTAGAACATACATTTTGATGGGACAACATTTTAATGAAAAATTGAATAAAGGCCCTTTGAATTGCAATCATCAAAATCATGTAGTTTGGGAGCTATAATAAGAATATGAAAAACATCTTCAACACTTGCTACAATTGGGATGCCATATAACCCTTCAAATCATTGCATTCAATGGCCAACTCACTTTGTTTATTAAAAAATGAATTTGATAAACATAGTGAATCGGTAATAATCATTATTGGAAGATGGACCAACTTTAAACAAATTTGCATTCATATGCATATTATTTCTAGTAAGAAGTTTCATAATTGAAATAGTTAGATGTTTTTGAATGGAAATAATAGCTCTCATCATCATGCCTCTCTATACCATGAATGGTGAAACTTTTTAACATATATAAAAAATATCTTTACTACCATAAGAATGCAACAAAAATGACAAATGTAAGACAAAAAAACTCTATGTGTTCACAATTGTAAAAAATGATATCTATGTAGAGTTGAACAACTTCATATGCAAGAAGGTACTTTTTAGATATTGATGATAAAGAGGTTGATGTTTTTGAATGAAAGGATTCCACTTACATGTGATATAAAAAACTATGTGATGGAAAGGAGTGACAAGCAAAAATATTTTATGTTATTTTGGATTGATGAACAAAATATCCCTTAAAAAATAAATGGCACAAGTGCCAGAGTGTGTAAGCAAGAAACTCTAGGGCCAATAGATTGTGCATTTCAATCCTTCAAGAAGAAAAAAATTTGTAATAGGTTCCATAGACAATTAAGGAGGAGTTGAAAAGTAAAAGAAGATGGGACTCAAGTGGCTAGGGATATATGGACAAGAACATTTGACCCTTGACTAAAGATTGTATGGTGGCTAAAGGCGTTTAAACTTCAATCAAAAGGTGGTAATGAAAGAACATTTCCAAATATTGGTGTTGAATGAATTTTGATTTCTAAGCACTTCTTAACTCTTATTGTTAAGGATCTCACAAAGCCTTGAAAACCCACAAAAGGTGTAACTATGAACAACTATGTCACCTTATTCTTATCACCTCAACCTAATGACCTTATAACAATAAGCAATCAATTTGTTTCCAAATTGAGGTGTAAATGGGTAGAGTGGAGTTACATAGAAACAAATCCCTAGGGAACCAACATCCTAGGACCATTGAATTATCTAGATATTAGGCAAAGGGTTGGTGAAAATTTTCAAATCAAACCTAGTTGAATGGAACTAACAAGAGCTTGAAGGATATCAAGAGGTTCCTTCTTTGACTACATGATGGGGTGTAATAATGGTAACACCTACCATAACAAGTGTAACTAGTGTTTAGTTTTATAAATTTTTGGGTAAAAAAATCTATTATTAAATATCTAAATTTATTTTTGACACATATGTTGATCCTTTTTATGAAGATAAAATTTATTAAATTTATTACAAAAACATTTTGAAAACACTTAAACAATCAATTTAAAACCAAAAATGCATAAATAATTCTTTTAAAAAATTCCCCAGGATGGTTGCCAAAACTGGAAAAGTTAGATATTTATGTTTCAATTTTTATCAAGTTCTTCAAATCAAATCTTCTTTTCTCTTATGTACATTATACATTTTTTCGTTCTAAGAAACATATTTAGTAGTTCTAAATCAAATAAAAAATTGAAAAAAACTCCATAAAATTCAATAACAAACATATTCATTATTACAATTTTTTATTTCAAAGACTTTTTATATACTCTTTTGTACTTTTGTATTTAAACACAAGAACAAAGATCAAAATGATTGCCAATATCTAACTAACAAAAATAACCAATAAGGTTATTCAAAAAATGTAACAATTATGTACAACTACATATGAAACAGTTCCTACAACATATTAAATAGTTTTGACAATTACAAGTCATAAACCACCCTTTAACAATTATGTGGTGCAATCTTTCGCCGTTTATTAAATTAGAAGCTTGCTTCTTCTAGAGATATTATTTCATCTTTAGATGGATTAGTGCATTTTTGCACATGCCGAGTTTTAAGCACACTTGGTCTTTTTGAAATTCCCTTCCATTTGGTACCTTTGACACACCAATTCATGTCAACAAGGCAAAACCAAAACTTGTGAATATGAAAAGGGTTGTTAGGGTATTCAGCTAACCAACCACAATAAGAAGGAATAGGAACACCAATGAAAGTTTTTTTGATATGAATTGAACCTTATAAGGTTGCAAGGTTGTCTTGTGCAAAACAAAATTATGATGGGGATTTTGTTTTCGTCAAACCACATGATCTTGGCCTTGTTCATGTTTGGATGGGAAGAGCACAAGGTGATGTTATGAAAGATGAAGAGAATATTTTTTTCAAAATGGTGGGAGTTCAATGGTGGGTTCCTATGAAGAAGGGTGCAAATTTGGATGAACGACATTTGTATGAGGATTGTTAGAATGGTAAGTGGAAATGTAATTTTGTAGATCTAGAACATTGGCTTGATATTTCATCTATTCTTTTTTTGTTTCTAGGTTGAAAAAATATATCGAACAAGAGTCAAATTACTATTCATGTTGCTTATGATAATAAGGTTTAAATAAATCTTGATGTTATTAATGCATCTAGCAAGGTGTGAAGGATGTTTTGGACATGGAGGAAATTGTGTTTATGATTTCTCATAACCTTTTATATAATTAAATTGATCTCAATTTGTTTAATCAATTTATTCATGGTACAAAATTATTCTTGTATATTCTTGGACATTAATGATCAATAATATTTTCTAATTCATTTAAACCCTAATCCCTAGTGGCCACCAAGTGTCCTCTTTTATCATTCTTGGCATAGAGCTTGAAATTCATTAATGATTATTTTATGTTTTTTGTGTTTGATGAGGTGTATTGTTTAATCAAAATTTTCATCATAGAAAATTTCATGTACATTTTTAGACAATCACAATCAATGATCTTTGTTGTTGCACCTGAACCCTAATCCTTAATGGCCACCACTCATGTATTGTTTACTTTCATGGCATTTAATTTAAATGTATTATGAATGTTTTTATTTTTGGGTTCTTTTGTGTTTGATGTGGCATATATTAAAAAAAAATGTTTTGATCCCCCAAAATTATATGTGTATATCTTTAGACAATTGTGGTCAATGATCTTTTTCTTTTACCTTAACCTTCATCCTTGGTGGCCACTAGTTGTCATTTTTTTTCTTTCATGGCATAAAGTCTAAAAATTATGAAGGAATTTTTTTGTTGCAATTTTTTTTTGTGTATATTCTTGGATACTCATTATCAATAATCTTATATTTTTTACATTTACCATAATCCTCAGTGGCCACCAAACGTCTATTTTTTTCTTTCACACCATTGAGCCGCTTGGAATTATTAATCATTTTGTTATCTTATGAATAACAACTTTGAATCCATAGACATTATTGTGATTGATGAATTGTGCTTAATTCTTTGGAATTTTGTAAATATTTTTTTTGTTTTTCATGGATAGGAGCATTGATTTCCAACTTTGATAATGAATAACCTATAATTTTCACTGGGTGGGCACAAGGTGAAATAGTCTTTTGAGACAAAAATTTGTCTACATGGGCATTATATTTTTGAATGATTGTTTGTTTTTATTTGAATATAAGGTTACATTTGTTAAATTTGGTGGCCACCAAGCATAATTCATACCATCCACCAAGTTGGGTAAAGTCCTAAATTAACAATTTAGTCCTAAATTAATTAAATATGTGTTAAATATTTTTTAAAGAGTTGAAATAATTTTTTTCAAATTAAAATAATAATTATTAAAATGACATTTTAGATATTTCAAACACCAATTTTCAAATTCAAACAACAAATTTTAGAATTCAAATAACAATTTTCAGATTCAAATGACATTTATAGAAATTGAAATATTTATTTTCAGATTCAAGTAAAAAATTCATATTGAAATAAAAATTAGGAAAATTTAAATATTGATTTTGAGATTCAAATAACAATTTTCAGATCTTGAATATGAATTTTCAAATTGAAAGAAAAATTTTCATAGTTCAAATATTAATTTTCAGATTAAAAATATGAATTTTTAAATTCAATATATGAACATTATACATATATATACAAAAATTAATATATGAAAAAAATAGTATATGGGTAATATATTTTGAATACAATTTTAGTACATACATAAAAATATAACCCTAAGTGACCATAGAATAACTCTAAGGTTGTTACTAACTTGGTGACTATTGTGACTAATGGGACATATTAACCTATTCATGGATGAAAATAGACTTAAAAACCATCTAGCCCATATGATGAAATTATCAATAGTTGTAACATAGTTGCAACAATGACCAAAATAGTTGAAATTTGATTTTATAGTTGTAAATTTTCCCAAAACTAGTTGCAAATGATTACAAGTTGCATGTAGTTGCAATAGTTGCATGTTGGTGGATTTCTTATAGTGTGTGTTGGCCATGGATTGTTTCTAAGAGGTTGTTGCAAGCTATTAAAAAAATTTGGGATAAATATTTTTATCACTTTCCAATATATCTTATAGTTTTGTAAATGATTGTAAGATGCCTAATACCCAACCTTTGTTTGGTACTTTGCATTTGCATTCTCTATTTTTTCAATTGTCCAAGTTTGGCAATGTTCAGGAAGAATGTTGTGGATATGGATATTGTGACATGTTTCAAATGAACAAATGAATTGAAAACTAGATTACTTTGATTGATCCTTTTAAGTTCACAACAAAAACAATATTCAATATGTAAAATATTCCACAATTGTGTACATTTTTTATGGTCACATTTTTATAAATGTCTATTCAATTTTGTCATTTGTTGATATTATGAAAATGTAATGGATTGTTTGCATGGGATTGACAACCTTAAAATTTTACAAATGTTAGAACAGCTCCAAAAGCCATAATAACTACAAATGTTTGAATAATCACAAAATTGACATGTAAATGTAATCTTAAAAACTATGAATAATTAAGTAGTTTTTTGTAATCAATATAAACTATAGTATCAAATGTTGTCCATATCAAAATGTCTTTATTTATAATAAATTGAAAAAGTAAGATCATTAAGTATTTTCTTCTCATTTGAAATTTAATGTAATGTTTGGAATGCGATATTACACACATTTAAATTGCCCTAAATTGGAGCTATGGAATGCCACATGGTAGGTCCACATGGATTTTTGATGACATGGAAAAATATTCTTGTGTGCATAAGATAATATTTTTGACATCAACAAGATCTTTCAAAAAATCTACCCCCGAGATGGATGGAATATCCTAAGAATATTCTTTTGCATTCACATTCTTGTTCACCGACTCATGAAATAACAATCTTGTGGAGCTTGGAATAACTTTGCTATATATTCATCATTTAAAATCCATGTTACATTTGCAGATTCTTAATTTGACATACTTTTACAATATTTTCTCGTGCACTTTCTTTTGGAGATGTTGGATGTGGTTCGCTCGCAAATGATGGATTCTATTCTTCATGAATTTCAATTTATAGAGATTTGTCATTGACTTTGATTTTCAATATTGCAAAGGCTTTTTTTATTTGATTAATGATTTTGAAATTTTGAAAATTGAAAATTCCTATTATCTTTTCTTGAATTTGAATTTCAAATAAGGTAATTTCTGAATTGTCTAATCAAAAGAATTGAGGGGAAAAAAAAGAAAAAGAAAGTAAAAGTGGAAAGGAAAAAAGATAAAGAAAAGAAATCTGTAGGAGTAAAAGAAAAGTAAGAGAAAAAAGAGCTGGAAATCCAAGGTGTAAAGTATATATTTTGGAAGGCCCAGTACATACAGGCTGTACTGGGCGTTCCAAAATAAATAAGTTAAACTTTGGATTTAGTGGTCCTATTCATGCAGGGGAGGCTCCTAAAATTACAAAGGAAAAATCCCAACAGTTCTTTACGTACAGAGGAGGCCTCTTCTTTATTGACATAATGTGCCTGCCACCTTGGCAGATGCACATTCAGGCGTATAATTTTGTTTTGTTTTGTTTTTTTTTGTTTTTCTGATATTGTGCAGAATAGGCTCCCATGTACTTTTGCCGGGTATTGATATACTTACCAGCTGGATAAGTTCATAATACTCAGTTTCAAGGGTATAGAAGAAACCACATGCCCACGCAGGTGGCGGATTATTTATTTTCGCAAATACAGAATATGGTAGAAACTTGGATTGTCGTCCAGAGAACAAATTGTGCAATACCCATGAACCCTCCAAATTTTTCCCTTGAAAAGCTAGGAATAACCTCCCTAAATTGCACCCCAAAAACAGAAGTACAAAAGGATGCTGTGGTGTAATATGGCATGTATCCTACACATTTGAACATTCACATCTGTTTCTCTACCATTAAAATCGCAGAGGAAATATGGCAATACCCATCATTTTGATTGCATACAAATGGCACTTAATTCAAGCAGATCTCGATGACATATGTATAGTGACTAAATGTATACCATGTTATATAAGGGTTATTTAGGGTGCTACATAGGGCTGACCTAAGGACCTTCTTAAGCTAGGAGATACCTAAGGACTATGTAAAGGTCTACTTAAGGAGCCACATAGGATTTATGTAGAGGTTATGAGTCAACATTTCTAGGTAGCTTGCTATGTAGACCTCATGTAACTCCCTTTTGCATTATGCTTTAACCTTAGGTAATTTCTTAAATAATTCTTAAATATCCCTTAACCTAAGAAATTCCTGGCTAATCTCATAAGTAGACTTTATGTAATGTTTTAAGTAGCCTTTAGATATCCCATAACCTAGGTAAGTCTCTGTGTGTTTTCCTAGGTCAACCCTAAGTAGATCTTGGGTAATTCCCTAAGTAGTTTTTTGGTATCACATAATCCAGCTTGATCCCTAAGTCTTTTCTTAAATAACCCTCTAGGTAAGCCTTATGTAACCCTTTATGGAAGCTTTTGCTAACCTTTAGGTTTTCAAATAAAGTTTGAGCTAAAGAGGACTGAACTAAGGCAAAATTGAAGGGGTGTTACAGCAATTATTCGATGCCTGGAAAGGGAATACTGACGAATTGCTACGTATCTATAACAGCTGGTCCACATCTAATTACCAATTATGTAGAGCATATTGATGCCTTTGTAACACTTGAGTACATTTGGCAAAGGATATTGCAAAAGATAGCAAAACATCAAGTTCAATCGCTTGATTAGGCTAGTGGAATTGTGAACTTTGGATGTTAGCTCATCAAAAGTTCTTGAAAGGAAGTTGCTTACTAAGTTACAGTGTGCTTCAGTCTTTAGGTCTATTAATGTTTGACGAAGTTGACATTTGTTAACCACCATAATTCTATGAAGGTTGGATCAAATTTTAAGTAATGAATCCACTTAGAGTTTACAACAATTCCCACTATATCTAAAATTTTAGACCTGTCTTTCAAATTATAAAACATTATGCCCAATGGCTTCAAGTATATTGTTGGAATGGCGACTTTGCTGTTGTATTTTTCAAAAGAGTAGAGGGGCCTCAGAAGGTATGAGATGTGACCACTTCCAACCCAATTAAGACCCACTTTGAGAGCCCCAAAAGGCAGATAACGAATGAAACTTTTCTAGAGACTCACAAGAGCAATGCTCATACACAAAATGATGAGCAATAAGTTACCTTTTGTGCTGAACATGAAGCTTAGGGTTGGGTCAGGATGCCTGGAGGTGGCAAAGAACAACTAAACAACTCATCAGAAAAAAGCTCAAAACTGGTAAACAAGGCATAACGCCACAAAATAAACTTTGGGAAAGAAGGCATCTTGCTAATCCGAAATTAGCATCTTGTAGGTGTAAGGAGCCTCTTGCTCCCACTTACCCATGATCTACATATGTTTTGGGCTTATGATAACATTTGCCTCATGCTTTAGGACTAGTAAGGCACATGGGTGGGGTACACATTCCTGAAATGTGACTACCAGCTCCTCTTACATCCCTTTATTTTGGGAATGGCCCACCCTGGTGCATTACCTACACTTTACCAAGTTGGCTTGCCCTCCTAACTCACTGGAAGGCCAGCAGTGGGATACCTCTTCACCAGCTGACTCCATAGTGTATGGGAAGTGGAGCATGGTATTTTTCAAGGTGTCAGATGGCTCTTGAAACGCTACACGGTTAAAGAACCACAGCCATAGTTGCTGCTGGCATGGCAAAGTTGAGGAAATCGAGTAGATTTCCTCCTTATTCCCTCCTCAATCTATTACATCATCCAAGTGGGCCAAGACGATACCATCAAATCATTTTGTTACCTACTTGCAAATGATTTGATGCCCAGGATCTAAACCTCCACTAGTTCTGTCTTTTTGGTCCTTGGATCCTCATGTTTGGGTTGCGCTCAAAATTGGTGACACATGATATCCTTGGGTTTGGGTGGAGCTCAGCCACCAGGTTTGGGTAATGCTCTAAGCAAGACCAATGTACATAATATTGGTGCGTTTGATGTGCTCATAATATTCTTCAGCTCTTTTGGGCTGTGTGCCTCGGAGCTGACATGGTACTACTACTGCCTGACTCTTGAAGTAAAGTCTTCTTGGTTCTTTTAATCCACCCACCAAAACCAAAATAGGCACTAATATTTACATATGCTGTCAAGCTCATGGGTCTCCAAAGGGGTAGTCCACCCTTTGTCAGACCAAGGACGGGATTGGACTTTGGCATCTAAGATAGTAAAACCGTTACAAATCGTTAGGAAATGGGTCCCCTTTCCATGTTTTACTGAATGTCCCTTAAGTTCATAGTTATTTTCATTTATACTAGTATTATAGGCATTACTGAATCCTTCAGCACCTAACACAGGTTAAAAAGGTATAAACTATAAACCAGTTGTTATCTCTGGGTTAGACATGGATGGGTAGAGGCATTCCCATTCAAGCTTGGCAGGGTAGCTGGCTGGGCTTTCATGTAACTTAGGCCAAATATATGGGCACAAATCTGGTCCCATTGTCCACTCTCATTTAACATAAGTAAATATAGTAAAATAATAATAGTCCCTTATTTGAGAAAATAAACAAGTGAAACAACCCCTAATCCCAAGTCCTAGTCCAAAATCAGTTAACTTCACTCATGAGTCAGAAGCATACCTTTAATAGTGCATTATTTACCTAAAGCTGTGTAGATCCAAAATTAATCAACAAATATAAAGCAAGACCTATTCCTTCCCATCCAACAAATAATTAAACATAGTTATCTCCATGACAAGCCTTGTAATAGAAGAAGAGAAAAAGGATGAAAAAAAAACCCAAATAATCTAAATGTATTTAAATCCTCATACATAAATCAAACACAATTTCACCCACTTAAATATGTGAGCACAATTATCGTAATAATTGAAGTTAGACTATCAAAAATAGAGTCAAAAATTTTACTTCACAGGGCTCTTGAATTATCCAAAAAGCAGTTCCACAACACTGTAATTTTCCATGACACTTTAAATGCTTGAAATGTTGGCAAAGGTTTCTCTCTGATGAAGGCAAGAATCATTGTGATTTAAAAATATTTGAGTCTCACATGTATTTGAATAAGAGAATACTATGAGCCTTCTGCCACCTACATTGGTTGGTAGAGTTATGGTTCATGATTGTTGAAGAAGAATCATGGAGAAAGAAAGTGTAACTGGAAAATTTAAGGTGGATTCGGGTCTGCAAATTATCCTATCATTCTTTCTTCTTAAACTGGATGGTTTAGAACTGTGGATCATGAACTCTGGATTATAGACGTCTACTTGTTCCAAAGCACTCTGTCACAACATCGGCTGCATGAAGTCGAGTAGTGAGTTTGTTGTTAGCTTTCATCTAGTTCCCCTCCTTGTTGACTACAACCAGCACTTAAATGTCCAATATTGACACTTACCAGTTGTTGATGCAGTTGTTAGGACTCTCTTTTTCTGATTTTATGATGGGTGTCTATGTTTAGCCTTGGTGAGTCAGTACCCACACCTTTATTTCTAATACCCTTGTTTCTACTACCTTTGTACATTTTCTGAATCTACGGTGTGTTTATTAATAAAGTTTTGCAGGGTTTTGTGTGTTTATTTCTTCTTTCCACCTTTCACGTGATTGGGTTCTTCTCTTTTCAAAAAATTACCCAAGGGCAGAGAAGGGAGTGCCACTGTGGGAGGCAGAAGGACAAGGGAGTAACCAAAAAGATAGGGAAAGGAAAGATAAGATGATGAGCGGGAAAAATGAGGGGAATAAGAGTTGTTTGCTGTAGATTTGTCCAATATCCATGGAGTTCAAACTATTACATAGATGGACATTGATGGATCCTGAATCAGGCCTCTGAAGAAACAGATGTCCGAAAAACATCAATCTTTGCATTCTGTTGCCTTCTTGTGGTAACAATTGCATATGGGCAAATGTACAACTGAAGAACCAGAAATGTGAAAATGAGATAAGTTGTATCCATTTCCATAATGTAGACATGAAGATTTCCAGTTAGTTTTTGTGATGGCAATGTTATACCCAGAAAACTTGGTCAGCTGCTGATGAATACAGCGCAAGAAGGAAATGTGATTAGTATAGACCATCCAACTCTTTGGTGATACACTAGGCTAGGTCATTCTCATGGGCGCCATGGCTGAACTCAACACCATGCACAGAGAAGGTCATTTGGATCATCCTGCTGTGCAATAGATGTATCCTCCATCACTTAAGAAGATGTGGGTCCCTAGGTGGAGATTTGACTCATCGCTAAGAAAAAGATACAAGACGCATGCATGTTTTACAGGCTGATGGCCCTTATTACATTAAAAAAAATGTTGTCTGCAATGGAGTAATGGCTATTTTGATCAAAGGTTGATAGCAAAACCCTAGTTTTCGAACATAGTACCAGTGACCACAATACTAATTCATAATTTCAAATTTTTTGAGTCTGAGTCTAGCAGGTCATTGACATACCCAAATCATCATTCAATCCTGACTCAGCTAAGTTGAACAAATAATGAAGTGTCAGCTGGCCGGTTGTGTTCTCTGCAATTGCAAAGAAAAACCAGGTCCTACTAGAACTTGGAAGTATTTCCATGATGCTCAGCCGGGCCATTTAGCAGAGCCAAGAGCAGGCTGCTTGCATTATACCAGTGAAAAATGTACTTTGTGTCTTCAGGTGTGCAATTCAACGTTTTTGCAATTATTCAATAGCAACTTATGGAATATTTTATCATTATTTAGAGGGCATGAAACAAAATCTGGTTGCAGGAGGAACCTCAGAATTAGTCTTCATTGCAGCACCATTGTTTTCTCCAACTTAGACATGGTTACAAGATTGCAATCTTGTAATGTGCTTGCTATGGCTCATAGCTCACAGCTACCTAAGCATCTATTTGAACAACAGTGCCTATATCTAGTACCTCTATCAGCCATAGTCCTATTGCTGTGAACAACAATGCATGCAAATCTGAGATGTACATAAAGTAGATGGTGCTAGCAACATTACAATCAGGTCCTCTCCTTGCAAAAGCTACCAGTTGTCAAAGACCCTCCATTTCACCATAATTGGTATGCCTCCATGATCTCCACATGCATGGCTCAGAATTTTATAACATATGGGTGATGGGTGGAACAAGCCAATGCTTACAAGGAATGTTATTGTTGCACCTCCCCTGCATCCAACAATATAGGTGCTTTCCTGGCAAACGTATTATATGTGAGCACACAATGGAATTTTTCCATCCAAACTTTGCAAACTCAACTGGATCCATATGGGCCATTCAAAGGTACAATTGTTGGCACCCAAATGACCCCTCAGCCTTGTGTTTGGCCCAAATTTGCCTTCTTGTCCCATTTCCACACTTAGGATCCAATGTTGGGCAGGTACCAGGCTGAAACCTTTGTATATAGATGGCCTTCATATCAAAGAACTGACTAGACTGATGTGACCTAATGCAAATACTGACCTTGTACCAATATATCTACATGGTGGGGACTTGAGGTAATACCAAGGGTTATCAATCTCAATACTAAATTTATACCTACCAAATACTAGCAAAATATCAGCCTTGGATCCTAATACCAAGATTAGGTTGGTCTGTTCAAGTTTTAAAAAGTTCAATACCATTAGTAATTATGAGGCTAGGAGCAATTTTTAAAACAAATTCAATGCCAATACCAATTGGTATGTTCAAAAGTTGATACTTGCACAACATTTGTAGGAACCCTTGTTTTACTTTTGGCCAAGGTGTTTGAGAAATCCAACCACTATTTCACTTTGTCTTGCAACAAAAAAAATCTCAAGCAATGAATACTCCTTCAATGGGTAAATTATTGGCACTAGGTCCCAAGTTAAACCAAAAAAAAACATGGACATTATAAGGGATTGATGTTGAGGGTTGATGATGCACCAAGGAGGTTTGAGCTATAAAATCAAGAGCATGTAGAGGGATGCATTTGCATGGGACCTTGGTAGAACCGTTCCTAAATTAGCACATATGTAATGAGTTAAAGCCAAAAACCTTAAAGGGTATCCTTGGGTTGGGCAAAACATCAATACATAATGGGAAAGGTTACCGGGAATATCCATAGACCCATATTTTGAACATAATTTTTCTATTCCCAAGTTGTTGCAAGCCAACTTGGCATATGTTGCTCATCTTTAGTTCGGAACTAGAAGTCATCTTGTTTGTAGATCTAAGTCAAATATCTTTCTACATTATTTCATAAGGTAGAAGGACGGATTTAACAACTCATAACGGACTTAATGAACACAAAGGGCTTTGACCACAAGTCAAATCCCACTAATTCATACACTCACAATATGTGGAATTGTTCTTGGCATTAGTTTGATGAATATTAATATAGAGATCTAGAAGGGACTGACATGTATGTGCTGCCTAGAGCCTCATATGGGTATAGAGATTTATGCTATGTTGGGCCAGTAGCACCAATGTGTTGTAACAATGTTTGATTGGCAAGATATAAGTTGCAAAAATCGTAGGTACAAAGTTTGGTTTTGTGATGGGGAGATATTCTTCATGCCCTTTTCTTTTGCTATTAGAGCATGGTCAGATCTGATGACATCATTCAAATTTATGTATGGTTGGGTATGACGGTAATTAGGATAGTATGTCATCATCTAACGTAGATGAGGTTGCCACAGATGAAGTTGCTACAAATGAGGTTACACATGAAATTTGGGAGCAATAGATAGTCATCAAATTTTATTATCCAAGGAGGTAGGTTGGACCCCAAATAGGAGCCATAATTTTGCATTTGTTGGGATTTGGTGTAATAACATTTGTAGGTATAGATCTTGATGAAGCTCAAGTTGGGGATGTGGCAATAGAAATAGTTCATAATGGTTTTTATACACGCACTCAAGTTTGGTTGAAATTAAGAAATGGAGTGAGGGGATGGGGGGGTCAACTTCAAAGCTACAAAAATAATATCTCTACACCTCATACCTTGCGTAGATTTTCACCTTTAGTTCTTAAAAGGCAATGTAATGTACCTAGAATACGAGACATTTGGGTTCCCAAGCTTTCTGTTTCACCTAACCATTTTATCAAATTGTACATCCTTGGTGTGGAAGACTTGTTTCAGAATGGAAATCACCTCCTTAGGGTGGAGAACTATGGATCAAGATCCCACATCATAAGTTGGAGGATATGGCAGAATCCAGATGAAAGGTGGCAATTCCAGCAATAATCCACAGATAAGCAAAGTTTCTCCACTTTACCATCTAATGTTGTGCCTTTAAGTCCAATAGGAGAAGGAGATTAGTTTGAGTTTTTGAATTAAATCACAAATGACACATGGCTACTTCGTGAGAGGAAGTTTGTTGCACCTGGCATCTCGGGTTTGATGGAATCACAATTAGACTCAACAATCAATGGAAATCTTGAGGATTTATATATTTGAAAATGAACTATTTTGAAAAGTAAGGTGGTTGCCAATGGTGTTATTTTCTTTTCCAGAATAGTGGTGTGCTTGAAGGACAAGGCAAGATCTCTTAAAAAGGAATGTTGCATCATACACCCAGTGAGTGTCATCCCCATCCCAATGGAATTGGGTCCTTTGACTCAACAGGAATAGATAAAGGTGAGGATTATGTATGTCTGAAGGTGGTCTAAAGACATTTGTGCAACAAAAGATGTTGCAATCTTTGATTGAAGTTGAACAATTGCAAAATGACTAGCCTGCAAGGGATGGATGAATTGTTTTGGGGGCGAGACCATGAAAATGTCAATGACTGGGCAGAGAGGCTCACCATGGCTGCTGAAGTGCGAGATTTGAATGTAGATAAACTTTTCAAGATTGCAAAACTGAATTCGAAAGGTAAGGTTAAGGAATGGTTTAGGAGGTTGTAGCCAACAACAACCAATTGGGTGAGTTAAAAACTCTAATAATATATAAGTATGGAGACGTTGATGTTAATGACATCAGGAAGAAACTTGATGCCATCAAATAAAAACCCAAGGAGAGAGTTCAAAAATACTTTGAATGTTTTGACAAATTATTTCAAAGGAGTAGGATA
>Ga0209208_10005765_pt1 | contig 17173 bp, 11 predicted proteins | sample S1TSphfallax_3_FD_187694 | JGI IMG/M metagenome (GOLD analysis project Ga0209208, IMG submission 187694) | Host-associated microbial communities from peat moss isolated from Minnesota, USA - S1T2_Fd - Sphagnum fallax MG (SPAdes) (version 2) | ecosystem: Host-associated > Plants > Peat moss >...
AGGAGTCCACCAATTTGGTCCACCCCCTCCTAGTACTCTTGGTTAGGAGCAATTGTTTCAAAATTTGACACACATGGGTTGTAATGACCACACCATTGAATAGGGCCCACACTTGTGATGAAAGTTTATTGTCTTTGGCTATTCATTATAAGAATTTGTGTGAACTTCCCAACATGATAGGAAGCTACGGGTGACTTTGTGCAACAACGATGTGAAAGTACATGAAAAAAATCAATGCCAAATGTTTTAACATGTTGAAAAGTGGTTTTGAATCAAATGATGGGAGTGCCTTTTATGACGCATTCCTTTTATCGACAACTATTTTTTTATAGTAAACAAAGCACATCATCTTGGTGAACAAGTCTCCAAAAACTTAAATTTTTTGAAGATCAGCCAAAAATAGAAAGTTGAAAGTTTCAATGGTTGGAAATTTGCAATTTTCCTTCAATTTATTTTTTAAAAATCCAAACATTCGTCTTGAAGACTCCACTAATTCAAAATTTTAAAATTCCAACGTTTTGCATGACTTTTAGGTGCGTTTGTGGGGCTTGGTTTATTTTTTGGATTAAGGGATTGTTTTGGTCATATGGCAATTAAAGTTTAATGGTTTAAAAATGTGGGAATTGACTTAGGAATGTTGAGGCTTCTTCCCTTGCACTTTCACACACATGTGTGTGTGTTTGAATCAAAGGATGCTTCAATTTCATTTCCAACTAATTTCCCTTGTTGTGCCCAAGCCCAAGGCTCACAACCTTGGTCATGAACCCAAGGCTATGATTGTGACATTAATCATAGCAATGGGCAAACGTTTTTCAATATTCCAAAATGTTATTTGACCCCTTTTAACTTATGTTTTTTAGACTATTAAAAAAACTTGAACATATGAAAGCCAAAGGGAAATCATTCATTAATATATTATATGAACCATGTGAAATAAAAGGGTATTTTTTCATATGTTATAATAAAATGAAACTTTATTAAAATTGATCATTTAAAATATTATAGGTAAATTATAACAAAAAGTTGCACATTATATTTTTTTGCACCCTATATGTGAAAAAGTGGAAGTAACTTCATGGGGGGGGGGGGGGGAAAAAAAAAATTTAAAAAAAAAAAAAAAAAAAAATTCAATGAGGAATGAAAATATTCAAATGTGGGTAGGAGAAATTGTAGTAGGTATCAGGGCCATTGCAAAAAACAATGAAATATAATCTTGAAGATTACTTGGATATTATCCATCTACATTATATTCCAATAAAGTGTCATGGATGAAAGATGATGTGAATGAAAATGATCCCATTGAGACAACAAAAATTTGAAACATTCATATGGTTGGTTTTTGATGATTGGTGAACTAATGCATTGTTTTTTTACTAAAAACAGGTTGAATACAATGAATACAAATAGTTATGCCCTAATAGTGAATTTGACCTACAACTATTTATAATGTAACCAAAACAAGGGGCAAACATTTAAAAAAAATGAAAACATGCAAATTAAAATGGTTGTTGGGTGAAAAAATCAATCAATTGGTTTTATCATACAATTATGCTTATTTTCAAAATCAAAGTATAATTAATATATCTTATGCATTAATAATAAATATTAAAATTTTAAAAAAAATATGACGTATGGACAAGAGACTTATAACATGTATTAATTGTTAGTAGGTTCAATTAATGAAATGGAGAGGGCGCAATTTATATTGAAGGTTTAAAGTAAAGGAAGTAACATTGATTAATGAAATGGTATTTACTTAGTTATAACACTTGGAGTTAATGAAAGCTCAAATGCAAAAATTTAATGATGGACACTTATTTGGGTTGTAATTACACCTTATTCAAGTTGATTTTGGAACCCAAGAACCTGATTTTTTTCTTTGCATTTTTTCCCATGAAAACAAACCAAATGTCCATTATGTATTGTTATGACTTTGTGGGTGCTAAACATGGTTCTCATCATCTAAAATGTGATTTTGCATCAAAATGTTTGTTTATGTGTTTTTAAAACTAAATTTGAGCATTTCATGCATGTGATGTTTTTTTAATTAAACACACACACTCAACTTCCTTCCTTTAACATTCCTCACACTTTCAATTCAAATTTTAAAAATTTAAAATATATGCATGTGCCAAAATTCAATGCAAACATAATTTTTTAAAACTATAAAGTAGTTTAAATATGCGAATGTTATAAATTTAAATAAAAACTAAATGTGAAAAACTAAAATTCTCTTCAATAATAGCTCCCAATAAATACCCTTTTTGACACATGTAGCTAGAAAATTTAACACATAATGTCCCCCTAGGAGCCAAGTGTCCCATCCACTCAAGTTACTATTTTGATGTTCATAAAACCAAACTTTTAAAAGGTTGTGAGTGGTACACACACACACAAACACAAACAATGCAAATCTCACAAATATTCAATTGAAAACTATAATAATGAAAAGAAGGAAAAATCAAAATTGAAGGAAACACAATTAAGCGCCAAAATTAATTTAATCTTAAATAATGTGACCAACAATAAACAAACATATTGTTATGGAATAAACTAGTGGTGGGTCTAAAAAAAGTTTTAAAAGTTAAACAAAAGCCAACCCAATTGTATTACTCTACTCAAGATGGACAAAGTTAACATTTTTGAAGGGCTTTTAAGTATTCGAAATCCTTTAATTATGTTGGAACAATCATGCCAGAAAAAAAAAAATTCTTGTGCAAGCAACAACTATTTAAATTCTGAATTTTTCTTTTCTAATTTTGCAAATGATGGTCTCAAAATTGATTTTCAATTTCAACTACATTCTAGTGAAGTTGCAATGTTGCATTGCCATTAACAGAAGTGGGACAAGGGAAAATGTCAAGTTTAATGTCCATAGTGATAACACTAACCAATGTTCAAACTATGACCTTGGAAATAACAAATTAACCATGCAAGGCCAATAACCAAAACATTGAAAGGAAAATAAATATGGGACAATATGCACATACACAAATACACAATTCATGAAATCAACTTTTCAAGCAAATGGAATGCAAAACAACATGGATGCCATAGTACCTTTACCATTTCAACATAAATTAAATTGTTTTTTGTTTATTCAAAAATTTGATTTTTTAACATTTATGTCAAAATTTTAATCAATAAATAATTTCATTGTCAGGGTTTGAGCCTTGACCTTGAAGGATAGGGTTTTAACACTAAAGTGGTCTAGACACACTAAATTGTTCCATAACATTGCATACATCTTGATTATTGTTATTTATAATCATTACATGCTGAAATTTTTAGAATTAAAAAATCAAGTGTGGAAGTTAAGATTTAAAATTTAATTAATTAAGTACATGGGAGAATGTTATTGAAATTGGAAGTGCAATTCACACATTTTTTTTAAATGAAAATATAATTTAAAAAGCCAATACTTCACATTTAAGTGGTTTAAAATAACATTAATCAATTGATGTGGTAAAGTGGGATTGGTTATTCCATATTTTTTCACATTTGTTATATTGTTTTTAAAAAATAAAAAATAAAAATACATTTTCTAGAATATTATTTGTAGTATTTTATATTCATAAATAATTTTACATTCATTTAAATGTTATAATGAATAAAAATGAATCAATGCATAATTGAGTTTGAGGATTTTGGAATATTGGCAACATTTTAACAACATAAACATTATCCTTTTTGTGTGTGAAATTTTGCAATATTGCAAAAATTTGGAATTTTTTTGTTGCAAATTCAAAGAGTTTTTGGAAAATAATCACCAAAAATTTGAATTTTTTCTTTTATATATTTAAAAATCACCACATTTCTAATATACATGGTTCAAATTTTTTTTTAATTTTTTTAATGTTGCCACACCAACAATCATCCACAAAGAGGCTTAATTAACCATGTTTGGATCTAGGACAATTATTAAAGTATAATTTATTTATATATATTTATATATTGGCTAGTTGCTTGCACAATTTATGTAAAAAATTTGTGATTTAGAAGAAAAAAAAATTGTCAAATTTTTTGTGATTTAAAAAAAGGAAGCATTCACCAAAATATATATATATTAAAAATTCAACAAATGCTGAAAATTTGCCACAAAAAAAACATTGGACCATTCAAGTATGTAGACCCACGAACATCAATATTTATAGATTTTTTTCTTCCATATTTTTTAATTTCAAAAAAAAAAAATTGGTTTATGGATGATTGCCACCTCAACTACATCACTATTTTTATTTTTATTTTTAAAAAAATGATACACTAAGCTAGAAGGAATTGTAAAAATAGTAAGTTTTTTTGAAATTTTATTCCTAAAATTTGTATATACCTATAAAATTGAAAATTGACCCTATTATAGATAAATATATAAGGATTTTTTCCATATTATTGGTTGCACGTTAAAATTCAATGTAAAAATATGTTGATTTGGATTTTTTTCTAAACATATGGCAAATTTAATCCAAATTTTCCATGAATTTTTTTTCTTGAAAATAAAATGTTCAATGGGAAAAATATAAATTCATCTAGATCCTATAAAAACACCATGGTTTGTATATTGAAAAAAACATTTGAATTGCCTGAATTCAAATTTTCCATACTTCCTTTGCCTCGACCCTACCTGAACACAATGCGTATTGTAATGTCAATAAGGTAAATTTTTTATAGTATTTTCAACTATATTGTGTAAATTATCCTAGTAATACATATTGTCTTCACCATTTTAAACTTGTGTCAACCATTGTTGTTGGTTTCCATGTTATAATTACTATTACTATTTGGCAAGTAATTCCAAAAGAAAAAAAACCAAATAACTACAATCTTTAATATCAAAAATAAAAGTAGTACATTCATAAGTTTGCAAAAAGCACAAAAGGCATCTACTTTCCTTGAAACACACACCCATGATTTGCATTCCATAATCACCAAGTACATGTTTTTTTCCCACACTTCTCCAAAACCAACATAAAGAGAGTGAAAAACTTAGAAGGTTCTTCACCACCCATAAGCCCATGGGTCACCTTATCGTCTCCTATAATTATGGTTACTTATCCAAATCACATCCACAAGTTCCCAATTAGTGGCAAAATCGTTGGCAACTATCCCTTCTAGAATTCTAGAAGCTAACTATTCCAATGGCTTCACCTTTTAGCAATAAGAAGATGGTAAATATCTACACCTACCACTAGTACTAGGAAGTTACTAAGAATCTCTCTAGACTATATAGACTAGGAACTTACCATCTAATAATATAATGACCCACCATTTTATTTGTTAATGTCAAAAGTTTATTTTTTAAGTAGTTTGTCATTGCATTGGATTCATATCATCCACCATATTGAATATTGACTTCTTGGACATGTTCATGTCCAAATTCCAATGTGACCCCTACTATGAACACAAGTAGCAAGAAGAATCTAAACATATTGAATTTTCCATTCGTTTAAAGGCAATGATACAACATACCATGTACTTAATGTCAATCACATTGCTATTATCTAGAAATGGTTGAATATTATAATATTGGTCTAGTATATAAAGAATGGCCTCTTTTAAACATTGGTATATGCATGCAAGTATCAAAAATTCAATGTTATGCATGTTTATGGTTTAGGAAATACCTATCATCTAAATGTAAATGTAATTGGGGAACTTACAATTCATGTAATTGTATAAAACTCGCCCACATCTATGTACATTTGAATATATAACATTAAACATTAATTGTAAGCATGTATAATCATGTTAATTCATTTGGTGTTGTGTAAAACCATTGAAGTGTATGTATAAAATTGATATTTAAATTACATGTAATGTAAATAATGTAAATTTGTGTAATATTGCGTGTGTAAATAAATAAGGGAAAAAACGAATGCAAAACATGTAGACATGGTGTCTATGTTTATAAGTATTCGCACATGTCTTGTTAATAAACAACCCCAACACACCTATAAAAACTTATATGTGGACTCACATGAATTGACTCTTTCACACTCTTTTGGCCTTTGGGGATAGGATTAACTTATAATTTTTATGTTGAGGGAAATTTGTGTGGCTATTCAAAACAACATTATTTGGCTTATTTTGGCAACATGGTAAGTTTGTGGTGCCATAAACCTTCTAATCTATATGTATGTTATGTCATCATTTTTGGTCACAAGTTGTCTTTTATAACTCACATGTTTGATAAAAGGCCTTCTTTTATAATCACAAGTTGTCATCTACTAGTTTATGACTCACGTGATGTTGTTATCAATAGAAAATTTCTTGAATAATATGGAAAAAAACATACATCTTTTATCAAAATGTTTGTCACTCATTAATAATACTTTGGCATTATTGTAAGTTTTACTTTTTCTAAATATAACACAATCTTTGATTGGATGACAAAATCACATTTATACAAACTATTTACACCTTATTTGAACACACAATAATGTAACAACCTATTAGGTTGATAAAATTAGAAACAATATTTTGTGACCTTGGTTGAATGATTGACACCCTAGGCAAACAATAAAATGTCATTCCCGAAATGAATGATTAAATTGAGTAAATGGGTTCATACTTATACTAAGTGCAAGAATGTGCAAACACACCCTCACGTGAAATGGAAATGTCATTCCCACGTAAGGTGAAATTGTTTGGGAATCAAATAGAGACATTAACAAGAATCCCAAACTTAGTTCCATTTTGGAAGTTGGGATTCCTTAGATTTTTATAAGACATTTCATGACTAAATTTCTTTTCAATCAAATGATCATTAACTTGTTGGAAAGATTTCAATGTGACTTATAATTCGATGGGGTCGCATTGTCAAAACGTACATAACAATTGCAAGTTATGGTCATTTGAAGTTTTCACCCAAAATCAGGGATGAATGTTAGAGTCTTGGGAATTTGCCATTTCAATGTAAGTGTTATATGGCAATTTATAAAAGTATACTATGAAAATTATAATGGTGTTTTTTTTGAGTTTGGGCTATAGTGAATTTAGTGTGAATTTATCATGAGTTTGTGGCATGTCCATGTCCCAATCTTGATTTCAATTATAGAGACCAACTTTTTGTTCAATTTGTGTAATTGATGTGACTAGAAATGTTTGTGAAGAATGTTGCTTTGTTCTAATTTTATCTTGGATAATCTAGGTTGGGGCATCCGAACTTTTTGCATTTTTGAAAAATTAAAGCTTCAATTCATTTTACAAAAATAATATCAATTGAAGGCAATAAGTTCCAATTAATACCAAATCCTATATGTTTTGCTTTCCTTTTTGGGGGGGGGACAATCATGCCCAAATATTAATGAAAATCCTTTTATTTGGACACCCAAACAAATGTGCATTTTAATGATGATAGTTCCCTTGTCAATTTAGGTGAGATATTATATTATTTATGAATATGGATATTCCATGATATATTTTGGTGTTGTTCAATTAAATATTCATATCACTACTATGTTGAAATAAAAATATTTTCACTAAATGGGAAGATAATTAGAAATAAAACATAATAGCCTTTTCATCATGTAATTATTGCCCCCTCAATGATTAGGGATATACATTCTAGATTTGTATGAAGTTTCAAACTAATAATATCGATGATTGTTTTATGTCAGAGTTTTAGAATAAATACCCACTACCCAAATTGGGCTATTATGCTTAAAATTCAATAAAATGGCCCAACATTAGGTTGTAATTCATTTGTTGCAACAATAAATAAAATGTAGGGTTTAAACAAGTGTTGGTTCAATATATATACTACAACATGGATATACAATATTGTACCTACCACTAAGGTTGGAAAGTCAACAAAATAAAAAATTCAAAAATAGTATTGTAAGAAAATTGAATTCCTTACCTTTTAGTTATTAATTAATGTCCTTGCCACTATATTAGCACTATCTATTACAATACAATGGTGCATGTTGTGTTTTTAGTCTTATAGTGGAAATTGTGAAATATTTAATATTAGTTGTCAAGCCCATTTTCTTGAAAAATTTAAATATTTTGGCAAATTTTGCAAATGATTAGTGATAGGTGTCATATTGGTATGAATATTGGTATTGAAAAACATTTTAGTTGGGTGTGACCTAAAGCAATATTAGCTTTATACCAATATTAACTTGGTATGGGAGCTAAAGTAATATTAAGTATACTATAATACCTTTTCAAGTTCAGCAAAATAGTGTCAAATAATTAATATAATTTGAAATATTTGTTTTAGCTCACAAATTTTTATTTTGAAAACTTCGACTATATTGATTAAATACAATAAAATCACAACTAATCTCACAAATCATTTGTTGTTCTTTTAAGTTAGATTGATAAAGATAGTTTGGTTCCAGTGAAGAGGGCGTTGGTTCAAATCCGCCTACCTTTATTGAATTTTCAAGTTTTTCAACATAAAGATTATATATATATATAATTTGCAAAACTGAAAATAATATAATTAGTGCCAAAATTGAAATGGTATTATGGTCTATATATATGCCTTATATCAATACCACCTTCTATCAATACCAACACCATGTTTATACCTATTATATATTAAGTCAAAATTAACCTTAAATGTAATACCAATACTTGACTAGTATGAAAGTTTGAAAAACCACCCACTTCCAATATAGACTAGGTATGAATTAATAAAATCGTAACACCAAAACTATTTGCTATGTCTAAAAGTTGATGCCAATCCAACATTAATTTAAACCCCAGGTTGTTGAAAACATTTTCAAACTAAAAGGCTTAAGGCAAGGTGGTAGCATTTTGAAAATGTCCTTCATCTAAGGGCTTTACCCATGTCATGAGACATTATGCTTATGATTTATAAGGTAATTGACTAAATATTATAACAACATCACCATTTTTTGTATTTTTTTACCCAATTAAAACACATTTATGGATGATTATGATGGAATCTAAAATTGTAATGGTTTAAAATACGATACTTATGAAATATTTGACATTTTTTAATTCATTGATTTTGATGGGGATAAAAATATAAAGAAAAAAAAATTGCAATCGGGACTACTAAATTATTTTTGTCATCAGTGGTACACCTTAAATGAATTTCACCCTTATGTGATTATCATGCATCTCAACATACATAGATGTGAGGTGTAGGGTGGGAGGGTCTTTAGTCATATTCCTTAAGAGTGTGAGGGACCTTACATGTAAGGTCCCTCCCACTTATAATAGTAGGTGTAATATCCCTCCTTTCAAAAATAATGGATATTTGAATATGTAAGGTGCCTTTTAAATACATTAAGAAATTTCTTTGAATGTTTTATGTGTAGGTTAAAGCTTGAGGATTGGGGTGTTACCAAAATAATGGACCTATTCAAAGTAGGAACCAAGGGCGAATCCCATATTTTGGTAATACCTTGGTTTTTGGCTTTACCCAACATAAAACAATTAGGAAAAAAATCTTCCCATTTTTCCATCTTTTACTAAATAAAATATTTCTTTCATAATGGGCATAGGTACATTTAATAATAATATTTATTATTGTTACATTCCAACAATAATGTTTTGGAACATACACCATAGTTTGTTTTGGACTAATTTTGTGTTTTTTAAGTGGAAAAATGGGAATTTTTGGTTTTCTTCTCTAGTGCAAAAATAAGTTTGCCATAAAAAAAACTTCAAGTTTTCTATATCAAAACATTGAAAAGAAAGCCATTTACACAAATAACAATTTGAGAAAATCTAATAAATGAAAAAAATAAAAAATGTTTTGGATGTATATACATTAGTCAAAAATATATCGGTTTGAGTTGTTTTTAGAAATTAGGAAATATTATTGCAATTTTTGGAGAAAAAATCATTTTCAATTTTATGAATTTTTTTGTTGAACAATTGAACTTGCATATTGGAGTTTATTGAAATAACAAAAAGTATAACCACTTTGTTCCTACAAACAAAACAAATTAAATTAGGAACAATTTTTTATTGCTTCTATCAAATGATAAGGAAGTTGGCTTATTTGAGAGTTGAACAATGTTGTACTTTTGAAAAACATCATCCTAATGGAAATGTACACGTTATAGAGAAATTACGTCAATTAATTAAAAATTGATATGCCATGTGAGTATTTAAAACAAGAAATGAATCCCAATTTTAGGATGGATGATCCTTTAAATCAAGTACATATGAGGTTTTTTTTAGGGGCTCAAGGAAGTACATCCCAGGTTCATCAATTAATAGGTATTAGAGGATTGATACTATAACAAGAAATGAGATATTATGTCAAAGATGTTTCATGAAAATTACTTTGCATAGGTAGATCAATACAATTTGGCCTTGAGGATATTCCATTTTTTTTATGATAAAAATCCCATGTTATAGAATGCACCACCTTGTAAAAAATAGAAAATTTGACATCACAAATTTGAAAACATAGTTCAAAATATCTGAAATTCCACATAAGATTGCAAAAATCCCAAATAAAAAATTCAAGATGTACAAATGAGGCTTGCGAACAAAAGGGAAATTGGCCTCTAAAGTTTGATTAAGAATGATAACAACATCAACATGAGAGCAATGTGAATTAGTTTGAAAGTTCAATCAAAAGAGATATAATTTAGAAAAGGCAAGTTATTGTGTCGAACATGTGGATAGTTTAGATCATTCAAATCCAAAACAACTTGGGCACTTGAGATTGGACAACAAGTTGAATGCACAAAGAAGACTTAGGATAAATGAACAATATTCAATAAAAAGGATCCAACATTTGGAATCAAAGTTTGTTGACAAGTTTTTCAAATCCATTTTTTGATATTTCAATTGGCACCTTTTTGACATGCACTATTTAGAACATAATGTTGTCCTTGTTTTAAGACCCATTGTTGGATCATAATATCAACACCTTTTCAACATTCTTTTGTTCATGGGTGAAATTTTGTTAAAAATGAAAGCATTAAAAAAATCCTTATATATGTAATGTTATATGTTGTTAAATATCTCCCCATTCCCCAAATGGAAGATATTTGGTGATATTTTCCATGTCACAAAATATTTGTCACTTTATATTAGGTACCCAACAATGTATGAAGATTTTTAGATTATTTTGTCATCGTTCATTTGTGGCCAAATGTGGTTAAAATTTCTTATGGATTTTCACCATCTTAGCAATGTTTTTCAACTTGTGACATTGAACCCTTGATAATGGAGGGAGAACATTAATAAGATGGGATTGAGATTCATCATTGGAACCATGAAAACTAGTGGAACATGTGACAATACTAAATCCCCAGTATTGGATCAATGTTAGACAAAAATAAATGTATAGTCTAGATGAATGTACCCAATGGGCAAGATCAATTCATATTAATGGATTATATAATATTTTAAGCTTATGTATTTCATGTAAATCATTTGAATGATTGCTATTTTTTAAAATTGTGAATTTGAAGCATCAAATGGTTGAGATGTTTGGGGAATGCAAATGGATTGAAAAAATTGTGGAATGTGAAGATGCATACATTAGAAAAAGAATTGTTGTTTGTGATCAATTTTTGTGATTAAAATTTTTCATTTGTAAAGAAAGCAATTCCTTCATATAGTTCATGCACTGTTGCTTTGTGGAAGTGACATATTATATGGATTTATCTAGAGTCTATGGCTTCAAGCCATGTATATTTGTGCACCCTAAATTTGTTAGATACAAAAGGACACATCTTTGTCTATTAAGTATGAAAAGACAAATTGTTTGATTTTTATTTTCAAAATGTCTTTAGTTGTTGCGAACTTCGTCTTCCTTGTCTTTGGGCTTTACGCATTTCGTCTTCCTTACATTGGTGAACAATAGATGAGATAAGGACTTAAACTTATGTGGATTTTTATTTAGATATTTTTATTATGATTTTTATTGCAGATGAAGTTTGGAATAAGTGAGGTGATGAAAAAGAAAAAACAAAATGGTGATGGCTATGTTGTCTATTGTAGCAGTGATGTATGTTAGCCAAATTAATGTATGTCTGGATAGACTTATGTTTACAAAGAAGGAAGGATTGGTAAGGGCATGATGTGATGCAATAGTGATAGACAATAACGCAAAGTTGGACATGTGAATAATGTTATTTTTGGAGTTTGTAAATGTTGTTGTTCTTTCTCTTCATCTATTGTTCGATTGTCTGCTATTTTTATTTTTAATATAAGGGTTTCTTGTAGAATTTCGACTTGACACAACTTAATTGAGAGAGGGGTAAAGTCTTCCTCCTCTTCTTTTAAATGGTCCAAAGGACATCAACATGCTACCAATTGTATGTACAATTATGATGTTTTGATGATTCAATTTTTACAAGACCACTAGAAGGAGGTGGAGGAGATGGTGGGGATGTCAGAGGTCTTTTGCCATCTTTAGTTTCAAAGCTTGTTTTCACAATGCAACCACCTCCTAGGAAGTCTTAGGATGCCAACATTGACATTCCCCTGTTGAAACTTGCTCTTAAACTTATCTTGAACCTTCATCTAAAAGGTTTTATTTCTTTTTCTTCTTCTTCTATGCAACAACAACAAGAAAAAAAGAAAAAACAATTATAGTGGGTAGTGCAAATAGATCGCGCAATGAAGCTCTAACCAATTTTCACCCGAAGCTTCATGATAATATTCTTCCTCCTCCTCCAAGAGTTTTTTTAGGAAAAATTAATGTTGTTGCTATTGTAGCAAATTATGGTGCCATAAACTCATTAGGGTAAACTTTGGAGAAAGTTCAGAAGTTTGGAACATGGAATAGAATTGAAGCAAGCCATAATAATAGACAAATGGGGAGTGGTGCAAGGAGACCTAGGCCAGAAGCAACACAACCAAGTGCATGGAGAGTTGGAAATAAGTTAATAAACAAAGTTGAACAAAAGCAAACATTATTGGCAGAAAAAAAACCTTATGTGTCATGAAAAAATTAGGCAAAAGTAAACATTTTTTCTTCTTCCGCAGGTGTTAATGGAACACTTAGTACCAATCGACCTATGCCTTTATGACCCCCTCCTTCCCTAACAACTCAAATAAAACCTATCTTGAGGCCACTACTACTTAGTGTTGAAACTATTATAACAATTGGACCAAAAGCTTCACCTGCAAGTGGTAATGAAGTAGTGAGTACATGGACCCGTGTTGAGAGATGTTGGAGCGAGGCCAAGGATTGCATCATTGGCTTGAACAAGTGTAAATCCACCACAATAACTACAACTGCCATGGTTGTGCTTGCCAAAGATTTTACAAAAGCTCCCCCACCTAAAGTTGGTGTTTAAAAACTTTTGATGAAAACTACTTGATTTTTTTTCTTCTATGTGGTAATCATTTTGAAATGTTTTTTCCTTGGTCTATGTTTTCAAAGGGTAAAGAAGATTGGCACAAGAAGGCCAACAATCCCTTTGAGAATGTGAAGAGAAGAGTGATTGCCTGCAATAAATAATCTTTGGATGTTGTCTTTGTAGATTTGAACATTAACATTCTAGGAGCACCACTAGTTTGTAGGGTGGTAGGAAGATGAATAAGGCTAGTCGTAAAGCCATGTGTGTAGAAGTAGCTAAAACAACATTGCCCATATGTATTGACACACTTGAGGTTGGCAAGGACAGACTTTCATGCAAAAAATTGGCTCAAAAGCTTGCTATCAATGAGAGTGACATTATCAAGGATCTTTTCAAGAAAGGGATTGCCAACATAGTGAACTTGACATTGGATTAAAAAATCGTCAAATTTATTTGCTAGGATTTGAGGTAGAAGTTGTGGAGGCTTGGAGTTTCAAGGTTGAAAATACGGTCGAGAAGATAATGTAATTTCTTGATGTCGAGGACTAGATCATCTCATTGCTCACCCACTAATTGTCACTATATTCACCATGTTTCACCAAGGTGAAATTTGTTGCAAATTGGAGAGACTTAATATTACAATGTTGTGTTTGCAATATGTGGTTCATCTGGCTTTGTAAATTTTCCATATGGGAGCTTGAAGTTGAGTTGAACACTTCTTAGTAATGTGCAATTGGCATAAGTTTTAATCAAGCAAGTAGTGTGTTTCCCTGCGTTGTGGCAAGTTATTTTGGGTCACCAAGGTAGTGGGAAAGAAACAAGGGAGTGATTTGTTCTAAACAAATGTTTGGCACTGTCGAAGTGATGTCATATCTTCTATTGTTGCATTCATTGGTGTTGGTAAGGCATGGATTTTTCAAGCTTTTCCACTAATTAGCTTGTTGCTTGATTAAAGTATTTTTTCTATATAAACTTATGTATTGTCTATGTAAGTAGACAAAGTAGGAAATGTTTTTTACTTTCTTTACATGTAGTCACAATTGAACCATTTATAGGTTGGTAATGTTGCTTCTTTTAAATCTTCAATTCCTTCAAGCTTGTAGTAGACATTATTGTCCTTTTTCTTTCCTTGATTGTATCAATACTGACCCTACTGCATCTTTCCAATCTTAGTCCTTTTTTGCATTAATCTGTTTATTTCGAAATTTGTGTTCCATGGATATAACAATATTCCATGCAATGCAAGTGGGGCAGTTTTGGGGTTGCCATTTATTGGATCCATTAGCAACTCTAATAATGTCAAACATGATTATCAAAGCAAGTCTTGAAAGTGGCTACCAAAGGTATTTTCCCTCCTTTCATTTGACCATCATATGTTGTAAGAGTGTTGAAAAAGTCCCTATTTGATGCAACATTTTGGTAATCTACAATTCAATTTACAAATAATATTTTTGTAACATTTTTTCCACAAGTTTCACTCATGAGATCTTTCTTCATTGCAAGTTTATAATAATTTTCATGAACAAAAGGTCTTGATTTGTCCAACTTGTAGGAAATCATGGACAAGAATTTACAGTAGTTAATGCTTGGACCTGTTTGTCAAAGCGTGTTGTAGGTGTAAGGTGTGGAGGTATACAACTAGATCATGCACTAGTTGTTCAACTACATGTTTTTGAATGCATGACACATTGATAGTGTTCAGTATACATAATTGCTACAAAAAGTAGGATTTGCCATGAAGTCATTAACCACATGTGTTTTCAAAGGTTTTGGATTAGTTAGTGTGTTATGTTATCAATACATGAAATCAATGTGCAGGGAGTTCATGAATTGAGGGGTTGCAGGATGGGGTTTACTATTCACCTTAATGTGCACATTGAGGTGCTTTCTTTGAGTTACAATTTGGACATAGTTTGAATTATAATATTGTTATGGATGTATTAAAAGAAAATTGGTAATGGTGATTGAACCCATAATCTATCTGGTAGCTCCACCCCAAGGCATGAATATTTGCAGTTTGCTTCTTTGACTTAGTTTCTTTAATGTCATTTTCGATCCAAAAAGATCTATGGATGCAAACCTTGTCATTCTGCAAAATAAAAAATATTGTTGTGTTTTCAATTCATTGGTGGTGCATGGCTAATAAGTGGAAATCCCAATATTTGCATGTAGGTGGATCCAAAGGTTAGTGTGAGAGCAACACATAATATTGGAGATGTAACACATCAATAGGTGCACAAGTAACATCCAAATGTGGTTGGAAGTTTTATCCATATTCATGGTTATTGAATTCCTTGTTTCATCAATTCCTTATCCTTATTTTGGATTCAAGTTGAATACTTTTGTCAAAAGAAATGAATGTGTCAATGTACCACCCAAGGATACTTTCACCCCCTTTGATTAATCCAGAGCTTTTTTCCTTGGTCACAAAGTTTTAATCAATTTAACCTTGAAGATCCAATCTTTGTTGGTGAACCATTGAGATGGCACCTTGGGCATGAAAAAGACATGTTTTGTAAGTTTTAAATCTCCTTGCATGTTATAGTGAAGCTTTGTTAAATTACAACAAGGTTTTGCATTGATACAACAAAACTATGTATAATTTTGGTTCCATTTCTTGTTTTGTGATGTAATTAATCTTTGTTTACTTGTGTTCTTTCCTCATCTATGGCATTAATGTAAATTTCATCATGCCTACTGTATTATTCACATTTTCATTCCTTTTCAATGCAATTTAGTGTTTGTGTTTATGTATGTTTTTGTGTCATTTTGAGAAGTTTTTTTTTCTGAAGCTTTTATGACATTTTAATGTCAATAATGTGTTTTGTAAATTTTAGCGTCCATTACACATTGATTATCCTTGTATTTCATGTTGTTATATGTTATCTTGATTTTCTTTCTAAATGCATTTTGTTGCATCAATGTGTTGACATGTCATTCCCTTTTTAACAAATGTGAAATTGGCTTTCATACTTGGTGTATTTCATGTTTCAATTTAATATTTGTGTCATTTGTTGTAATTTTTGCATAATCTACCAAAGATTTTTATGTTTGCTTAAATGTTATTTGTTATAAATATAATATTCTTTATGTTGTTGGGTTTTTAATATGATTTGTGTATACTTTTTACAATAAGGTTCTTTAACTATGTTTTCATATTTTTAATGTATATTCACAAGTGGAAGTATATTTTACACCCTTGCATGTTTTTGGCATTTTCTAATTAACATTGTGTACTTGTTTGTTGTGTTTTGATTTTATTATGTTAGTTTTAAAATTTTATGTAGATTATGCCATTAAAATGTTTCTTGCACATTCAATGATTTTGAATTTGATTAGCAAAATTATTTTTTGTTCTAAGCTTTATAATGACCTCTTTGGATCTATCTTTTGGTCATGATAATGGCGATGGGAAGGATAATTATAATGTCAATTTTGATTGTATGTTGGACCTACAAAATCATTTTAACATGTCTAATGTCCTCGATCCATTGTTTGATTCTTTTAGTGTATGTAGATTTTTAAAATTCAAGTCAATATGGTGATGACCTTGAGGAGCCTTCAAATTTGAAAGGAGAACTTGACGAAGGTAAGTTTCGAACATTAAATTTTGAAAACTTGATTCAATAGAGTCGGGGAATGTTAAATAGGAGATCATAGGAGAACTCAACATTTAGGAAGCATAAGTTGTTAATGCATTCAATGTTTGAAGGCGATACATAGAATTTCACACATTTTTGTCCATCAACGATCTACATGAAACAAAATCTTATTAGTTTGGTTAATTCCTTTTTTGAATTTGTGTTGTAAGTAGGAAAAAAGAAAAAGTGGAGACCTATACCTTCCAAGCAAATTTGAAATATTATTAATTTTTATGTTTTTTCTTTGGTGTGTTGCACATCTTATCACAACTTTAGCTT
>Ga0209208_10005766_pt1 | contig 17172 bp, 13 predicted proteins | sample S1TSphfallax_3_FD_187694 | JGI IMG/M metagenome (GOLD analysis project Ga0209208, IMG submission 187694) | Host-associated microbial communities from peat moss isolated from Minnesota, USA - S1T2_Fd - Sphagnum fallax MG (SPAdes) (version 2) | ecosystem: Host-associated > Plants > Peat moss >...
AGCGAGAGAATCAGAGCATGTCTATAGTTTGCTTCCCATTCAAAGAGGAGGATGTCTCAGTGGTTGTGCGTAATGTAGAATGTGCTGCATCTCACCCCCGTATTGCAGCGGTACTGTGTGTTGGCTACAGCCAAGGGGAAACGTGGCATGCCATTGAGAACGCAAAGCCCAGAATCGAGAAAGCATCTGGTAAGGTAGTTATTCTTCTGCTGCAAAAGCGAATTGGGGTAGCGTTGAGAGGTGGCAAGGGTGATGGCATGAACACTGCACTCTCCTACTTTCTGGAGCACACCCAGTACCCTCGTCTGCATTTCTACGATGCGGATATTGTCTCCTTCTCTGAGAAATGGATCAGCAAGGCGGAGATACAAGCTGACCTCGATTACGATGTTGTCCGTCACCACTTTCCAAGGTCCAGTACAGATGCGATGATCACATGGTTTGTTACCAAGCTTGGATTTGCAATGCTATGGCCGAACACGGTTCTGCCTTCTATTGAGCAGCCGCTGGGTGGAGAATTGCTTGTCACAAGAAGAGCTGCTGAGGTTCTGCTCGCTGACCCACGTGTTTGTTCGCAAAGTGACTGGGGAATCGACACTTTGTACACCTTCGTGATTGCCCAGACGGGCCTTCGCATGGCTGAAGTCTATATTCCCGAAGGCAAGGTGCATGCTCTTTACGGTGGACTACGTGATCTCCGAACCATGCTGGTGGAGTGTTTCTCTGCGATTCAATCCTTGAAGAACGAGGTTGTGGATAGCGACGCCGGTGGCTACTGCATCGAGTTTGCAAAGGCTGTCCCGGAGCTTGTGCAGCAGAAGGTAGGATATGACATTGAGAAGAGTCTGAAGCTCCTCAGGAGTCACTGGACTCCACGCCAGCAGGAGCTTTTGCACCAGCATTTCGACTCTGCACTTGTGAAGGGCCTCCTGAATGCTCGCGACTGGCCTTGCTGGGGTTTTGCTGACGAGGAAGCTTGGACAGGAGCTTACCTCAAGTTTCTTGACCATTTTGAGAAAGGCGACGATGATTGGGAAGAGCTTCTGTTCAAGGTTTGGGTAGCAAGAGTGCTCAATCACACACTGCGCCATGTGATTCGCGGGTACGATGTTGCTCTGGGATCGCTCAGGGACTTCGTGTGGGAAACTCGTCAGCGCTTTGGGATGGAATTGAAAGCAACCGCTGCGGCTCTCGACCCCATTGTCATTGCCGGCCATACTGCTGCGGAAGGCTTGGCCATCAACGCTGCTCTCAGCAAATCAGGTCGAAAGAAGGCGCAGTGGCTTGACATGGACAACTTGTGCACAGTCTAGCAGTGAAGAAACACTCGCAAGGAAGGAGGCAGGCGCATACCACCTGACGCCTTCTGTTTCAGCCAGTGTTTTCTTTTATTACAACAAAGTTAGGTTTGAGAATTGCGGTCCAATTGCAGAAAAAGGCGCAGAAAAGCTTTACAAACAAAGAAGAGATGTGCTCCATCCTGTTGTCAGCACACCAGTGTTCTCAGAGCACAGAGCACAGAGACAGAGACAGAGACAGAGAAGATTTCTGTGCTGTAGAAACATCTCCCTAGTCACGGGCTACATGACTCTGATGCCTACTTATTTTGAATTCTGTCAATTCTTGATCACAGCAGCAAAACCTGATGCTTACAGAAGTTTTGCAACTTGACAAACCCCCCCAAAAAAAGAAGTGAAGAAGATTTCTCAGCATTCTGTCTGTTGTAACCTGTGTCAAGCTTTATGAGATTTATATTCTAGGGTGGTACCCGCTTTTGGTTAAGTGCTCAGGTATGTCTAGAGCATATGGAAAAGTTGGGTCAATTGGTGTGAACAGTCAGTCTTCCAGCTTTGATATATACCAGAGCTCTATGCCAGTTGTTGCAAGCAATTGTGTGTGGCAAGTTGAAAGTGAACTATAAGAACTTGGGTAGTTTTTTGATGAAATTGGCTTAAACATCAAAATGAGAGTCCTCAGGTTGAGGTGGAAGCCTTTTCTGCAAAGGACTGATGCATGAAGGACATCTTGCAGTTTGTCTGGAGAAGAAACTATGTCTTCTGTACTTGATGCAATACTTTCTTTGAAGTCTTGATGTTTACTGGATCATGCAATTCATGTTTGTTTGGGAGATTATGTGTGATTTGATGTTATGAAAGAATGGCTTTCAGGGTTTACTGGAGAAACTATGTCTTCTATGTTTGATCCAATACTTTCTTCAAAGTCTGGATGTTGACTGGATCATGTAATTCATGTTTATTTGGCAATTTATGTGATAGTTCTGTTTATGAAAGAATGACATTCTTGGTTTACTTTCTCACTGATCATCAAACTTCAATTTATTCAGTTCAATGTGCATGTTTGTGTCACCAATGTGTGCTGCAAGGTTCACAATTTTTGGGAATTGTCATGGCAACTGGAATCACGGATTGCAACCATCAGAGGTGAATTTACAGAAGGGTGTGTTACAAATGGAACATGGGAAATCACTTACCAGTATATGTGTATGCATAGATACTACCATGTTTCTGTGAAAAGAATACATGGGTCTTGTGGATATAAAAAGGTCTTTTGCTCACTGGAATCTGATGTGATGAGATAGATTGAGGAAAGTAAAGCAACCACCTGGATCTGAGTGTACATTTTTCTGATTATCTGCAGCAGCTGCAGATCATTGAAATGATGCAGCAAACTCTTGAGTGTCTTGATCAGCATCCTCTTGTGGATGAAGATGTACCAATGTCCTCATGTCCTTGAGGTAAAAGTAGTGTACATGACAAGTGCATACTGCATCTTCTAAATTTTAGTTTGATGTTTTCAATGGCCTTAAACCTTCAAACATGCTCCTTGAGTGCAAGTGTTTCCTCTGTTGAGACAAAAATCTTCTTGATATTGGTGCTGTTCCTTTCTCAATTATATGGAGAGGAAGATCTTATACCAGAAGTTGAATGCATGTACTCTTATGTGAAGTGATTTCTTGTTGCAGGCTGTAGAATTCTTCCTCAAACTTGTGGAGAAGACTTAGATCTCTTCTGTGCTTTTCAGATGTATGTAAGCTCTTTGCTTTGCAAGTTTTTCAGAACAGGATGACAATTATCTATTGCAGCGGCTCATCGATTTGCAGATTGTTGGAAAACAAGTAATACAAGCTATCACATCACTGAGGTATCACTCAATAATATAGTGGTTATTGGGAGAATGCTGCTGTTTTAGAGAATGATATGATGTCGATTTAGTGGTGGAGACAGGTGTTTTTGGTTGACAGGTTTAAATGATTTGGATAGCAATTGCCAAACATCGACTTTTCACTGGTACAAGCTCTTTCTCCTCTTGGTCCACTTCTCACTCACAGGTTGCAGAGTATGTAATGATGCACATTTGGTTGGGGCAAGAGGAAAAGACTGTCCAAGTTCACAGCCAGGATGTACAGTTTTTTGGTGATGTGAGAACCTAGGGACTCTCCTTAGTCTAAAAACTAATTATCATAAGTCGGCCTGGCCATGGAAGCTCAAAGGTGTCGGACTATGGGAACAAGAAATTAGATTTCTAACAAGAAAACGAGACAAATCTTGCAACTTGTTGGCCATGTGTTTCTTCGGTCTTCTTTACATTCTCAGTATGTATGGCTTTTCTTAATTTCTTAACTTGTACTCTTGAACACTTGCAGGTTGCCTCCTTTGGTCCATCACCACATCACAGTACCTAAACACCATGTTATTGAAATTGACCACCTTCTTCATCCCTCAGGCACCTGAAGGTTTGCTTCCTTCAGCCCATCACTCTATGCACCACTTCTCTCCACACACTAATACAGACACTGGGTTTGCTACACTAGGAGACTGTCACTAAAGACATGTAAAAGTGCAATGGCACCTGAACACATTTTGGTCCAAAGTCCAGAATAATAGGATGTTCCACTCAATAGTGAAATTGCCCACCTCCGCTGACCACATCTACTACACAATAATGCATTTCTTGACATATCAATACTACTTTAAGTAGTATTGCATACATATTGCAAATTTCATGTGATGTGATGGAAGCAGTGTTTCTTTTGTGGCCAATTTTCTCATCTTAGAAACTAAAAGAAAGTAAAACAAGATATTCTGTCCCAAATGCTCTGTTTTTTTTTACAAAAAAAAGATGTTAACTATTTGAGAAAAAGATGTTTTTTGGGGGAAAATTTTGTTATAGTTTGATTCAGTTTTTGGTGCGGGGGCAAGTTTTTCATTGGTTGTTTTACTATTTGAATAGTTTTCTAGAACCCATCACCACTTAATGCTAAATCTTTCTTGGAATGCTTGCTAATGTTACATCAGGAAATTAAAACTAATATCTGTGAATGGAAGCATTGCACTAAAAAGAGTGCACACCAGCTTATGTAGGAGTATGGATGTAAAGCTTTAGGTACATCAACTCAAAGCCATACATTTAAGGATGTTGGCAAATAACCACAACAATGAGGGGATCGAGTTTATCACCTGCGACATTGTGACTGGTGAGGATTATGAAGTTATGACCACTATGTGTGCAATAATTCCAATGTCTCTGAACATTATCAACCGAAGAGGTCATCAAAACATGCATTTTACAAAATAAGTGTGAAGTTAAAAATTGGTGAAAAATGAGTGTTTCCTAAGGTTTCTGACCACCAAACATTCAAATTTTGAATACAAAATTTGCCAGATTTTACATCAGAATTATTTATTTGGGTTATTTAGGTCCTTTTTTGGCTGCACCCCCACACCCTGGGGATTTATACTCTACACAAATAATATCTTCACAAACCTCAATGTTATGAGTAGCGTAATGCCTGAGGAGTAGGGCAGGCTTCAAATAAGGCACTTATTCCTGAGGAGCGTCCTACTACTTGGGCATTACTCAATGGAAAGCATGGGCAAAAACACTTGCAGAAAATGTTTTTTCACTTTTTTCAAGAACCAAAACACCTGCCCTTTTCGTGGAGGAAAAATTCTGCGTGATAACAGGATTCTTGTTAGCAGGAGTGCCTTCTGCTAACAAGATTCATAAGTGAATGCAAGATGCTTTTGGTATTGCATGTTGGAAAGAAGTCATTGAAGACAGAGGGGATATTGTAGCAGGTGGCCATCACTGCAATTGTCTCTCTTTCTCTCTCTGTGTCAACCTCAATATTGTACTCACAATATGAAGACAGCCACTGGATCTTGTTAGCAACATACAGGGGATGCTCTGAGCTTTAGACACTTGCTTAAGTGCTAGAATCTTCAGACTAGTGAAGGCCTTTTGCATGCTTAGTTAATCAGTTTTGATGATCCTCTCTTAACACGCACAACTTATGTTCTGCAAGACAATACATCTTTGTGCACACCTCCACCAGTAAGTGGAAGTTGGAGCTGTTGCAAGGCAAATTAGAAGGTTGAGTTTTAGGCTATGGGTTGCTCTCTCAAGCAACATGATCTATTGGCAATCTTCTTGGACAATATACACATTGGCAATGCAATTGTCATATGACTTGACCTATTGATGGTTTGTAACCAAGAAAGTAATTCCAACACACACACACATCACAGGAAAACACACAATAAAGAAGACAGAGAGCTTTGAAGAAGAATTGCCAAATATTTAAAAGCTAACTGACAGTCATAGCCTACCCTCTTCAAAGATAAAGAGCAAACCCTCCTGTGTTGCTTATTGGTTGTACAGGGAAGCTTCCTGTTTTATCAGTAGCAAACCCCTAAATCCATATCATGAATTTCAAATGGGCGAAAAACACCTGTGTCCAAAGCGTGGTGCCATTAGTTCTGTCCTTGCATATGGCACACATTCTTTTAGCAGCTTTAAAAGTTAGTTTGCTCACCACATTATGAGACTGGATCAGAGACTGGAGACATGGACCTTTCATCTTCTTCGAGAATCTGATAGTGGAGCTGAAATCCTTGCTTCTTCATTGATTTGAAGCAAGTGTCTGAAGACATGGATCTTGAATCTTCTTCCAGAATCTGACATAGGAGCTGCAATCCTTGCTTCTTCATTGATTTGAAGTAAATGTGTCTGATGTGGTGTGTTGTTATATACTGTCTGTGCCTTTGTAAATTGAAAAGAATGTTCAGAAAGGACTAATTTTGCGTGCGAGCTGCAAGAGAATTTCAGGCAGAAAACGCCGGCCTTTCATTGTCATAGCATCCCCAGTTTTTGCTTTTTCATCACCTTCATGGACCACAGCCAATATATCATCTAGCAATTTATCAGGACCACCTCGCAAAGGATCCTGCACAATTCACAGGTGCTTCAGTATCACAACCCAACTTGTACAAAACATGTACTTCCATGTAACTTCAAGAACCAATTCCAATTTAGAAGAGATGAAAAGTGTTGAACTGAAGCAACAAACCTGCAAGAACAGGTCAGTGTGTGTCTTCTGAGCATACAAAGTAGTTGTTGCCTTCGCACCCACAGACCGGAGCGCATTCCCAAATGCGACGCTGCATGAAATTTACCATCTACTCTCATCATTCCTTTTCAAGCTCATACAACATCAAGCTTACAGTGCATGCTCATAAACATCTTCTGTACTTCCATAAGTTTTCAAAATCCTTCAGAATTTGTTTCACACATAAATGGAACAGAGTTGTATAGAGTTTTATAATTTACCTGGCCTCACAAAGAATAGAACAATCATCAGTTCCATGAAATAAAGCTATTGGAGGCAGCAATGGCACTGATTCCCGGAAAGATGGGCTTAAAACCAACAATTCAGGAGAGAAAAGTGGTAGGGATTCCTCCCCTTCCATCACACTGCAAAACCTCAAAGGCCCAAGTTTCACCATGATTGAAGCCCTGATACTTGTAACACAAATAGCATGTAGACGAGAGCAGTTGATTGTAAGCTCACAGAAGATGTGCACACTCTGCATTGGAAAGTCTCACATTACCTCAAGAAAATGGATCGGTAAAGACCTCGTTCATTGAAATGGTCTACAAGCTTTGGCAAATTATACCTGCTCCACAGCAAATGGAAAGCCATCAAGCAAACAGGTTAATGATAGGGTATTCACTCTGACAGAAAGAGATCTAAAACCCAATAATAGCATCCCACAAAGCTAATCATCATTATGGGCAAGATGTTTGTTTCCTTACCCTCCTGAAATGGCTATAAAGCCTTGGAGCTGACATGAACTCCATGAGAGATTTGAGGGACCATCAAGCACCTCCTTCTGTGCTTGTTTAACCATTGCACATGCCGCCAGATGGGACCCTGCTGATTGACCTGCCAAAAACACTCTGTGTGCTCGAACAAAACACAGCTTAAGAGTCCAGATAAAGCCACAATGGAAAGATGTGGTGCAAAAACTACCAAAGTTTGCTGTGGATCACAAGTAACTTCTGCAATACATTCCATTCCACTTGTGGAAATTTTTCTATCATTTGATTCTGAGCCAGCTTAAAATTCCTTGCAGAAAGTTCAACCCCAAGTACATCCATAAAAAGAGCATTTGCTTGTGTTTCTGACCTGTTTGGATCACCACCAAATTGTGTGATGTTCTGGAAAACATAGCCTATTCCAGTAGAGATATCTGTCACCATGTCACCAACAGAGCCCTGGGGAAAATTCCTGCATTTTCACATTCTACTGAGCCCACTGATCCTGACTTGAACAGCTCTCTACACAACAAGAAAATGATTTCCAATCTCTTTTTTGGAGGCAAGAAGGACCCCTCTTATGAAAATTGAAGGAGGAGCACCTGTAATCAAGGCATATCACAATGATGTCATGGTCAGAAAGCTGCTGCCCCAGTAATGATCCCCACCCCTTGTACCTGTTGATCAGTCTCAGCATCAGTTTCAATCTTTCCAGAGTATTTTGTCAACTTATGGAAACAATAGAATGAAGACAAAAAGACAGTACCCAGAACCAACAACAGAGAGGCAACTAACCCAATAATCCAAGCACCACCCGTCACAAAAATCACGACTGGCTTTGGGGTGTCATCACCACAATATGGAGGCATGTACAAGTCCAGTCTGCTCAACATTCCAGCACAAACATGTTTAGTTTCCCAGGAACCCTCAATAGCACTCTGTCTAAATGCAAAAAGCTTCCACAACTCAATATATCCACAGCAAATGCACTATTCTTCTATCAACAGTTTCCTTCAAACTAAATGAATGAAATGTGCTTTTGCATGACAATCTCACACATGAAGATTACCTGTTGCGGGGTTGGTCCCCATACACAATGCTGCGGTGAATGTTCTTAGAAAAATAGTAATCAAAGCCAACTGCAAAATCTCCAGAAGGATCACATTAGTGCATATTTTTTTCCTGCAGATGCTGCAAAAACCTGATCACAAAAAGCTCAACAATGCAAAATTCCAGAACAGCAGGCTGTTGTTGTACACTCACCCTGAATGAAACCGGGTGAGAGAAAAAGTGCATAGAGATATAGCTGAGCCAATCTGCTTAACCATCGAGTTCCTACCCTGGTAAGATGTGCCCAACAGGCCACATTCATCAAGAGATAGCTGAATCCTCTAACTACAGTCATTGCTTCCTCAATGGGAGTATTTAAGAATAGATCATGCAGTAACTATGGAAGCCTCAATCAACAAGAGTGGGAAAAATGGTATGAAACCACTACCCCAGATATCTCAATAGGGTTAATGCCAGTCGAGTGATCAAGTAAGTTTCAGTGGCTGCATGGTGAATGTCATTTTGGAACTCCTGGAGTGAGTGTTGTCGGTGAGGGCCAACCATGCCACCCTGAGAGATGTCAGACACTGCTCTGAGAAGCCATTTCCTTGGCCTTGGTGGAGGTCTGTGCCGCTGCACGAATTCAAGTATTTGCAAGCCATCAACAAAAAAGCAACAGCAACTCCTGTCATGGCATAAAACAAACAAAGGTCTGCAAATACATTGTGGTCCTGGGTTGATGAGGTTTTATGACATACCCAATGCTGATGTCTATTGATTTCTGCTGCACTGTCAGACTGCAAGCGTGGAATATCATTGAGGCCTCTGCCTGTACTTCTACTTGACACCCCTTTTCCTGGTAATGGCTTCTGCATCTTGCTTGCTGCATCCACTTCCACTTCAGATGTGCCATTGATTTCATGGATATGGCAAGCAAGTCCGTGTGCCCAGTGCACACCATCTGGTGAGTTGACACCTGTGGAAATTACTCGTGATGGCAGCACTGTGTTCTTGAACACATCCTCTGAGCTGAGCATCTTGAACTGTGGCCTTTTGTGGGTGAGAATCTGCCTCTTTTTCACTAGCCAGGAAAACACACACTTCCTAACCCCAGAAACTACCAAAATTCCTGTTCAGGGAGACATGCATTTACCAGCAAAGTTAGGTATATCAACAGAAGTCTACAACAACTCAATCCAGAGGAAATTCACAGGGTACAACAATTTGCGACTACACTGTGCAGCATAAAAAGTTTCTCAAATTTGCAAATGCGCATTCCTCGTGCAATGCAAACAAGGATCCAACAACACCACAAATCATTTCACCTACCATCTGATTCGAAGGGACCTGATGGTCAGTCTACATAGGAAAATCTAGACCCTAACCCTAAATAAAATCCATGCATTTCCTAAATAAGCCAAAGCTAAATTTGCTATTTTGTTGACCAAATTGCAAACAGTTAGCATAATTGGAACCAAGAACTATATTTCACACCCAACAAATATTTTTTTGAGCTTCAAGAGATTTTAAGGTTGAAGAGCTCACCACAAAGAAACAAGCTATTCAAGTGCTTGTTGTCTCCTCAGTATAACTGCATCCAAAACAGAAGATTTCCAGCTTTCAATAACTACGAATGAACCGCGGGGTGCAAAGAACTCCAGTCTCTTGAATCTCAACCTGCACCAGTTTACTCTGACGACTCCCTAAATAGATGATGAAGTGGAAAAGATGTATTTACTCTTTCATCAGATTTTGTGAAATTCCACTGACAAACTGTTTGAAGTTCCCAAAAGAAAAAGCCAAACCAACACAGATCTTGTGAAAACGTCTATGAAAGCTTCTGAAGAAACCTGTATGCTTCAACCACAAATCACATTGTGAAACCACAACAAACATTTCATGCAATTCCAAAGAACTATATTACAAACCCCCCCACCACAACACCAACAACCAAACAAAAGCTCAACAAGCAACAAAACTCAAACTCAAACCAACATGTATTCGCATCTCACATGTCCCACACATTCCCCAACATACAACAAGTTAACAACCCACCAATGAGAAGTCAAGCAACATTTTGAAGCTTTCAAACTGTCTGATTGATTCGCCAAACAAAAACCCAATACCAAGATTCACAAATACAGCCTAGTAAAAATCAACCACCATTATAAACCTCCCAATTCCAAGCGCCACTTCCAACATCCCTGGACAATGGGAGAGCCAAAGGACGAAATGTGATCACACACACACACACACACACACACACACACAGGTCAAAGAGGAAATGTGGCAATGTGCTTAGTCCTTCCTCTTTCTGCCAAAACCAACATTCCAAAAACAACTCAATGTGCACTTTGCACATAACCTTTGCAAACACAACCTGTTGGTGAACATGCAAACAAACAAACAAACAAACAAAAGCTTGTTGAAAAGGGGTTTGAAATGCGAGATGATGAGTACTAAGCAAAAATCTGGTGATGATGATGATGGAATATGGAACCAAGTAAGGAAGGGAGTCTCACAAACATGAGGCTAGAGAATGATGATGATGATGATGAAGAAGAAGAACTTGAGTTGCTTGTGGGAGACTTGGGTTTGTTGTTGTAAATGGCCTCCACTTCCTTCCCAACTACCATTACTTACTAGTGCTGGAGAGATTTTGTGGCCAAGAGAGAGCAAGTGGAAGTTGAGCTAGAGGTGCCTTCTGTGTAGAGCGACACCTCACAACGACTGTCAGAGTGCGTGTGAGCATTTCCAGGACGCCACCTTTGTCGCCCCCTTTTTAAACCTATCCCTCCACTCTCTCTATAGACGAGGGTTATAATATTCACGTACAAAATAAACACACAAATAGAGGGCCTTTTGGGACTGGGTTCAATATATTAATTGTAGAAAACACACATAAGAATAGAGTGACCCTTTCAGTGTCGGTTTGATATTAATGTTGAAAATACATACTAGTGTCAAGGGCCCTTTGTATGTGGATGGGGGGGAAACCTTTTGTGACCAATGAGATTGGAACAATATTATGTCATGTGATATTATGTTTTTTATTCGGGTATGTGATATGAATCAATGCTTTATTTTAACCTCTAGTATTGTAATTAGTGCTTACTGATCATTGTCGATTACACAATGTTTGAACTTTTTGTTTAGTTCAACACCACCTTCATTGGCCATTTTAACTCCGCCATATAGACAAGGGGTTATACTATTAATGTAGAAAAAATACACACACATATAGAGGGCCCTTCAAGTCTTGGTGTGGGGGAAATTAAGCCTTTGTGGCCAATGAGATTGTGAGAATATGATGTTGTGTGATATATTATGTTTTCTATTAGAGTTTGTGATATGAAACAATGATTTACTAGCCTCTGATTATGTACCTAAACCTTAGTACTATGTCTCACAGTTCATGCCCCTGCCATTAGCCCAGGCCAAAAATGGTGACAAACAGTTTTGGAAATTAAAGTTTCTTCATGCAGCCAATGAGAAGGCTCAGCATGCACTCATGAGGGGGCCTGTTTTTTTCTTTGGGGGGGGAGAGGAGGGTTGGATACGAGGTTTTCATTCCCCCCCCCCCGCTTTGTTCCCAATGTGTTCCCATGGGGTTCCTTAAGTTTCCAAGAAATTTCCCAAAAGCACCTCACCATATGGTTTCCCCAAGTTCAACTCTCCTGTATATGAACTGAAAAGGTAAGCAATAAGGGGGCTGCATTTGTTTCTAATTTGCAACTGGGGGTTGAAAAAGGCACTTCTATTGGGGAGGAGTGTGCCCAATGTTCTGAAAAATTTGGTGATGGGCCAATCAATATGGCTCATTAAAAAAAAAAGAGTGAGGGCACCCCTGAATATATTAATTAATATAAATCACAACACTCTATGTGTCCCACAATTTGTAACTTATTGATCATTTGTAGACATATACATTATTTGCAGTTTTGTTTACTAGGGCACTACCTTCATGGACCTATTTAGCTCCATTGTGTAGACAAGGAAGGGGTTATAATAGTAATAATGTAAAACACACACAAGTATGTACAGAGGACCCTAGCTTCTTCTGCGCAGGTGGTGGAAAAAGCCTAACCTTTTGTATGCTCGCATACAAAAAGCACTGCTGTCATGTTCAAAACGTATTCAAACCGCACCTCAAAAGCACGAAAGTTCCTCTCTGCTTGAAAGGAGGGACTTTTCAGATTTAGAATGTCCAGTAGCTGTGGCTTTTTACGCACCGTAAAGCCCTGGGGGCGAGGCCATTACGCGGTAGCCCGTAATGCTGGCATTTGCGGAGCCATATATGGCAAGTAAAGGATCTGGTAATGCAGGCAGAACAGTGGTTGGTATTTTGAGTGTGGGAATTGCCCATGTGCTGTCTCAAGTGGAGGTTTTCTACCAACTTGCACCAATGAACACCTTCTTTTGGAAAAGGCCGTAAAGCAATGTGCAGGTAGTATGTGCCCAAGTAGTATGGACCATAATTTCTTGGCAGCTTTCACACTAATTAAATTATTTGTAAACATGTTCCAATTTTCAAAAAATATATATATATATATTCTTTTTTTCACACAACAAATTTTTCTTTTGTGAATGAAAATACAGAATCTGTGAGAATATTCCTCCTTTGGGCATGGAATCTTCAAATTTAATTAATCATTTAACAGACACGTGTTGAAGGCTGGCCTTGTAGGTACTCAGGTATAGGTATAGTTTTTTCTTCTTTCATGGGCAACCGACATGGAGCAGTTGAATAGGAAGGAATGTAAAAAAATAATTGCGAGATTGTTGTAGTACATTTTTTTCAGGGGCAGTAGCTGCAAAGGTCAAGACGCTCTTATTTACTATTGCTCTTTATCAAGGATCAGTAGTTGTTCCGAGGTGAAGGGCAGCTTTTTTTTTTGGGTCTTGGGTGAAATTTTGCCAAAAATCCACATGCCACTCAAAAAAAAGGATTTTTGTGAAAAAGTTGTGCCAAAGAGGATTTTCTTTTCTGAAATTGCCATATCCAGACAGTAAGTTTCAGCAGGTCACCAAAATATATTAATTTGTTTTTACTTTCCTCTCTAACCTCTAGCCAAATTTGGCTAATTCCTCTTGTGGATGATTGCCAGTGTGATTACATCGCACAATTGAAAGCCTTGGTGAAGAGGCTCTTATTTATGATGTGGGTTCCTCCATTCTCTAGGTGGGCTGGGGTTGCTTGTTGTTTAGTGTGAACTATAACTTGCAAAATGTATAGCTTCTTATGTTGCCTTCACACTTGGTGTTAGCACTTTTTGTGTTAGGGTGGCTAACACTCAAGTAGTTGTTTGAAAAAAGTAAGGTAGCACTTTAGTACCCTAAAAATGTCATGATGTTTTGGAGCACCAAGGGTCGGATTCACACATGACAACCAATCCTACCTAATTTTAAAATGTTTAGCTACATGTGGCCATGTTGGTTCACACATGTAATCAGGAGTTTTTGTGGTGGTCCCTAGTCGTTGTTCTTTTTTCCATTGTCATAGCATCTAGCAACACGCATCAACTCCTCATGTCATCATTCAACAAATTTTTGCCTCCATCATCCTCATTCAAACATAGTTCATTGCTCAATTTTTTTTGCATTTCTTGAATTTGTATTCTGTGCTTTGTGATCTTTTAGGCCACCTCTATTTCATCACTCGTGTGCTCTCCAGTTTGTTCATTTTTTCTCTCTATCTCTTTATTTTTTCCTCATTTCACAAAACATTTGTTGTTGTTTGGGACAATTGATAATTTTTTGTTTGTGTTGCTTGGCATTTTGACCTTTTATGCATCATCATCCATTGTCGTGCTCTACATTTCACAATCAACATTCACATTGTGGTTTTTTTTTGTTTGTTTTGCTTTGGGTTTTCAAGAACCTTTCTTTACAATCAAGCAACATCTTGAATAGTTTGTCATCACTTTTGCAAAGGTAAGTTCTTTTTTTTTTCGTTCATCTCTTGTTTTTTGTTGTTTCTTTGCTCATTTTTTGTTGCAACCCAACTTTACACTCTTTGCTAGAAGATTGCTTGTTGTATTGTTGTCTCTTGCTCTCATATTTTCACTTTTCCCTTGCAGTACCATTTACAGGAGTTGAATCTTTGCTCGGAAAATCAAATTGGCTCTTTGTTTCGACATGTTCAAAATTCTCCAACTAAGCATTTTATTACCATACCATTTCACATTGTTGTAAATCATGGATATAACACAAGATTGTGTGATTTTCGTCATGGGATGTATGGCATTGCTCCAAATCGTGGATTAGATATTCAATTCACATGTTCATGTTCTCTTTTTAGATTTGAATTATGTTGCCATGGATATTTCCATTGCCCTTCAAAGTGCATTTTATGTTGTTTGTAGTTACAATCAATGATTTTTTTAATGTCTTGTTTTCTAAATGTTTTGTCGCAAGAATTAGGGTATTAGGTGAAGCTAAGAAACACAACTTGGTTTTCCAAATTCCTATTCACCGAATATGAAGATGACCAATGGGTGGAGAACTTCAGGATGTTGAAGTCCACACTTTTTCAAATTGCTGGGAAATTAAGGTCAAAATTATTGAAAGAAACACAAAGTACATAAAAGCCATCCTTGTGGAGATTCATGTGTCATGTGTTATTTACAAGTTTGCGCACAGTTACAACTTCTTAATTTGTAATGAATTATTTGCAATTAGGAAGTTTACCGTATCCTTGGTTTTACATGAGTTTGTTGTTGTAATGAATATTGTTTTTAAGAAGTTGATTTCATTGCTAGTGGGAGCAAATGCGTGGCCTACCATGAATCATTTCAAACAATGATGTGGCATGTTTAGTGTATTAAGTACAATCAATGGCACCCATTTTTTTATTTCTAAACCTTCTATGTTTTTCCCAAATGATTATTAATGTTTTAAATCTAGGGGATATTCCATTCTAGCACAAGCAATGGTGGACTACAAGAAGAGGTTTACTAACATTTGCATTGGTATGCCAAGAAGTGCTAATGACCCATGTGTATTTCATAGGTTTGCATTGTACAAGTAAGTTCAATTACATTGATTGTTTGACGTCACTAAGGGATCGTGCAAAGATGGAATTCATCCATATTTCCTTGGTGATAAGAGATATCCCCTTATCAACTAAATCATGATGCCATTTAAAGAAGATGGACACCATAACATTTTGGAATTGCTCTACAATAGAAAACACAAAAAAGGCTAATCCATGTTGTAGAATGTTTTTTGACATTCTCAAGAAAACTTTCAAGGAACTAATGTGGAAGTTAGATTTGAATGTTACTTTTTTATCTGATGTTTTTACATGTTGTTGTTTATTGCATAATTTGTTGTAGATTTAGGATGAAATAAATATTAAACATCTATTACACATCATTGAACTAAAAGCAAGTACCTTGCATGAAAATCAACCCATCAACATTCCCTAAGATGAGACAATAAATCAACAATGAGATGGAAAGGAAAGGTCTAGAGAAATTTTGAGACAACAATTGATTCATTACCTTGGTAGACAAAGGTGCTTCACATGAATGTACTTAATTTCAAACCTAGTCTCATTTTATTTTTGCAATTGTCTTAAATATTAAAAAAATCCGGAAATTATTAAATGCTAGTTTGTATTTTTTCTTTTTTCAAGCCAAAAAAATATAGAATTGAATAAATGTCCTTGCATTTCTAATTTTGTCAAATCAAAAAAATTGGAAATGGTTCAATATTGTTTTGAAGTTTTGATTTTATCAAGTTCAAAAATTTGGGAAATGAATCAATGTCCTTTTGCATTTTTTATTTTGTCAAGCCAAAAAAATCTATAAATGAATTAATGTCCTTTTGCATTTTTGGTTCTAGTTATTTACAATAGTCATTTGTTTCTAATCATTTATTTTTGGCACCCATCATCTTAAGTTTCAAGAGTTGGGATTAGAACCTTATTGTTGGAAATTTGAAAAGGCATCATGTTCATCACCTTTGTCAATTTTGTAAGAACCTTCACCATGTAAGCTTGATTTTTCACCATATCAATTTGATTCTTGTTGTTGTTCATATATTTTTCATTGAAGTAATTTAATTGCTTATCATGCACACTCTCTCGGGTCACCATGGTGGTTGCATGAACTTTGTGAAAGGTGAAAATATCCTTGGGTGGTACCAATAAGAACCACCTCAAGGAATGAAAAAAAAACCAAAAACAACCAAACCATTTTCTTGGGCCTTTTAGTTTAAATGTTTTCACAACTATAAATTATTTTTTCTCATGTTTATCAATTGCATGCACTAATATATGGCTTGAAGTTTATTTTGGAAAAAAAAATTGGAATATTTTTAAATATGCATTATTAATTAAAATGGCCCTTTCAAAAATTGATAGTTTCAACTTTGGAAATTCATAACTAATCTATACTTATTCAATTAATTGCTTGATAAAAACCTTAAAATAAAATGATTTCCAAATTAGCTTAAGAAAAAAATTCCCAATAAAATTGTCAAATTATGTTTCAAATTTGTGTTCTTGATCAAAAAGTTCAAGGAAAGAAACCAACATTATATTCCTAATTTTTTTTCTAAATGCAATGATTAGAAACATCAAAATATTGTGAATATTTTGAATATTATTAAAATTTCAAAATCTATGGAACCTAATAAATGTACTCATCAAAAAAATTATGAAAAAATTTATTTAAATGTTTTTTATGATTTTTCAAAGTTTGATGGGTTTAGGAAAATCAAAATGTGACATTCTTAGTGGTACCATCTGAAGAAACTCTTACCCTAAAAAGATTTCATCAATAATTTGCTTCCCTTTTTTATTATTTTAACCATTGTCTTCTAAGCTAAAAAATATTGTCATTTCACCTTTGTACTTCTTGCAAAATGGAGAGTCTTAGTCTTTTTTTGCATCCTATTCTATTTATACATTTTAGGGTTATTGGATTAGAACTTGGAATGTGCAATGGCATAGGGTGTTCTATCAAAGTTTTTAGGTTCATTGGTGGGGCTTCAATG
>Ga0209208_10005767_pt1 | contig 17168 bp, 16 predicted proteins | sample S1TSphfallax_3_FD_187694 | JGI IMG/M metagenome (GOLD analysis project Ga0209208, IMG submission 187694) | Host-associated microbial communities from peat moss isolated from Minnesota, USA - S1T2_Fd - Sphagnum fallax MG (SPAdes) (version 2) | ecosystem: Host-associated > Plants > Peat moss >...
CCCCCCCCCGCGCACATCATGATTTCAAAAGACAAACATGTATTTGATGAGGTGATTATCCATGATTCCATAATAGCTCAGGCCACCGAGTTTTAGTGCCCACAAAAATAATAACCTCAATGTCCCCCACCATAAAACAAGGTTTTCTTTCTTTCATACACCAATTATTCCATCTACAAGGGGGCCTGTAGATGAATCCTCCATTCATGGTGACATAAAGGCCACCTTTAAGTGGTGGAGATAAAGACAGCAACCCACTCCCAGTTCCCCTACCAGAAACCCCATATGTGCATCACAAAAGTGTAAATGGCATGCCTTGAATAAATAACATAAACACATAGACACAATAGATGAAATTTGTAACATGTTCATTTTAGTTGATGATTAAAACTACCACATTGTATACATGGGCAAATTTAATGTAGCTACTATGTCCATTGTGGAAATAATCACCTCACTGAACTCTTTGTAATATATTTATAGTTTGACCATTAATTCATCTAACAATGCAATGGATTGGAACACTACAATTGTACTAAACCATATTTTGTTTTTTTTGCATTGTCTTTAGAAACTTCCAATATTTGGGTGCATCTTTTTCCCACTGGTATCAGCAAGGCAACCCACATAATCTACAATAAGCTTGTCTCACTCTAGTACGATGGATTGCTTTAGATAAATAGCATAGAGACATAAACACAATTGATCAGATTTGGAACATGTTTAATCTAGTGCATAATTAGAACTACCATATTGTATTTAATCATTACTTTAATGTAGTTGTTAAATCTGGTGTGAAAACAGTCACCTCATTGAACTATGTAACGTGTTCACAACTTGAACGTTAATTCATCTAACAATGTACTAGAGTCTTATAATTATACCAAGCTGCATTTTGTTCTTTTGCCTTCTCTTTAAAAACTTACATTATTTGGCTGCATCTATTTCCCATGGGTATTAGCAAGGCAACCCAAATGATCTACAATAGGCTTGTCTAGGTCTACGACCATGGTAAAACAAGACCACTACTATAGGATATCTCGTCAACATTTCAAGCTCCATCCATTGTTGTCTAAGTTACACTTGAATTTTTTTGCACCATTGTGAGGCCAAATCCAAGATCAATTACTATTTTCAAGGTCTTTTGTTCCCCATACACAATTTGGAGCGATGCAAGTAAATGCTCCAATATTGCTCGATTATTTTGTGCTTCTTCCATCAACTTTATATAGAACCGATGAATCTCATCTTCTGGATCCACCTTTAGGTAACCTTGATGTGAAAGGAGTGTATTGAATGTCACCAGGTGAACATCCCACATCAGTAGGACTAAACAAATTTTCAAAACCTCCTTCAATAGTTCCTTTCAACGCGCCATAATAACGTGTTATGGTTCCTTCTACAAGTTTTGGGTGGAGAAACTATAACACCTTAATTTGGTGCTTGCATATGTTTCCATGTTGTGACCATGGACAATCACAAGAAGTACACCCCAATTTTGGGTTATGGACCTAATATTTATTATGTGGATGTTTCCTAGACATAACAAGGGCCACCCTAGAAGGTGTGGATGGTAACGTGACACATGAATCGGGAATCATCCTTGCCTTGATGACAACATTGATGACAAATTGCTCTTGTTTTCTATTGATCACAAACCCATGACTTTTTCACAATGCATTGTACTAATAATGTATTTGTACATCACCAACTAGTGCATGTATTGCCCAATTAATTCATCTCTTGTGAAACTTGCCTTTGGATGAATGTAAAGTTGTTTTTAGATTAGCATGGTTATTTTCAATGGCCGCATTTGGATCTTGCCTCGCATTAGGTAGGTTGAAATTACCAACAACCCACATTACAATCTTAAGGAGCCATTTTGACCTCACATACATCTAGAATGCCTTTGCGGCAAGAATGTTGTTTACCATTCATTCCATTGCAAACTTTGCCCAAGCATCCATCTCTTGGTCATATGGGCATTTTGTGTTGTACATAATCTCTCTTGAGGATTTCGATGCAACTACACGAGTGGGCCCATCTTTGATTTTAATGCAAGCTTGCTTTAACCAAGCTCAACAAACATGCCACAAACACAAAAAGATTTTTGTTTGAGGCCACACCTCCCTAGGTTACATGCAATGATGGAGTGAATTAATACTTTTCATTTTCCCACAAACATCAAATAACAATTGTGTTTACTTCCATATTGCAATCAACTCATTTTTTAAAACTCAAACTATTTATCTCTACCCTTGCATCATCCACAATGAAGGCATTTGGATGCCAATCGTTTTGGAACACCAAGTTCTTGTTTTCTGCATCCATCCAAGGGTCAAGTCACGTTGCTTGTAACTTGATGTGATTATGTACGCCATGGGGACCCCATTGTACCATTCATCAAACACGATCATTGTGTACAATGGGAATTGTAACATGTAAAACAATGTGTTTAGGTGGAGGGGGGGTGTGGTTACAACAACATCATAACATAAATCATGTTCATTTTCAACTAGTCAAATTCCATACCTTCTTATCATTTGTTCCAAATGTGGGCATCAATAGAAATGCCATTATCATGGCCATGTCATAACAACATCTACTTTTGCCATTTGGTTTGTATATATGCCAATGGTGAAAGGCATATGACTATTTTCATGACTATTGTGTAGCTACCTTCAACCTGCCCACCATTCTCTTGGTAAAAGAAGACCTTGTATTTGTTTTCAACAACCCACATTCGAATTATCTAGGCATCATTCTCATGCTTATTATACGTTTTTTTTGCTAGTTTCCCTACCAACTTACAAATGTCTTGTTCATTCAAGAATAAGTCTCTTGATAATTCATCGTTGTTCTCCATCATCTCTTTAACCCTACATTTGTGTTTATTCATCACTTGATAAATGAAAAATTCCAATTTAAGGTTCTCCAACACAAAGGCCCTTGTCTCCTATGATACATGCACAAAAAAGGATGAATGCAACCCACTTTTCACACATCCATGGACAATAAACCCATCCTTGTTCACATGTTGGAATGTGGCATAACATATCTCATCAATGGATGGATATAAATAAAATTGCTTGAAAGTGAAAAAACATCCTTTTTTTTATGAATCACCTCATTTTTTCATTAATTTTTGGGGCCCCTTGTGCCCCATGTTAATGTCCTATTGTTTGTTTTTATTCTTCCCCTTTGACTTCCCCACTATTATATTTAGCACGGGTCCATGGATGTTCCCAGAAGAATTAGAAGGTCCATATTCACAATGATACTTAACATGACGTCATAAAAGTTGGCAAATGCCCATAAACTAATTACACCCTAATGTATCATGTTCAGGACGACCTAGTATAACCAACATTTTATCTCATCTACACATTACATTATACCATGTGAAATTAGTAGGTATTGTTTGTGCACATCAACTTAGATGACAATGCCCACTTGAAATCATTGAAGATGAAATTGAAATGTAACCAAATGGACCAATCTAACATATTATTGTGCAAACTTTTTACCAATGCTTTCATCGCTAGCAAAAATTGAAATATTTACCTCATGTTTTTGCGATAGTTGTTGGATTCTAGGATTTTCAGAGAATTCATTATTGCGATAGTCTTTTCAAATGAATTTTACATTGCACATCCCCTCTATTTTCTTCTTTAACCATAAAATTTAGAACTCTAACCCATGGAACATGAGCCACATAAAACTTTTTCCACATTTTACTTGTTTCCCTATTATGTTGTGGGGTTTGTAGCAATTCAATCCACCAATAGAAATCCTAGAAACTAAAAGGACCAAATGGTGGTTGCTGAATTGTGGCCATAATTGCACCCATTGCCAACATGTTTTGGCTTTGTGTGAACTACTATAATCCAGCACCCGCATTACATTGCATCCTCCTTCAACCAACCCCATATGTTCCATCTAAAATACACCTTGCCCATTGTTTAAAGAAACCACAAGTCATATTATTACTTACATTGCACAACAACATAACTTGAAGTGGTACGCACTACTTTAAAAACCTAACATGACAAGTTCTCTTATGGTACAAAATTTGATATATTGCAATGATACATAATAGACATAGATAATGTTTCCATAACATATTAGTCCCTATTATTGTTTCCACTATTGTCTCCCTTTATTGGCCCATGTTTCAACTCTCCACCATTTTTTCTTGTCCTTGCAATCTAATTCATATTCTACTGATCCAATATTCTCATTTGACATAAACATAGATTATCAATGTACAACCATTCTAGGCATACACTTTGGAATATAATGCCTAACATAACAAAATTGTAAGTTGTAAAGCCTAATAATGGATTCAAAGAATAAAAGTTGGGCAAACATCTTTCATACCTTTGCACTAAAAAAACTTTGGTGACAACTTTAAAAGGGAAATTTCATAGGATCTACAAATGCAACATACATTTTTCTCACTTGTACAACAAATTTGATAATTGTTTGAAAGAACGTGCTTGAAAGGGCAATGATCCATCACATAAAACAAACAAGGGTCCTCTACTATAGTTGAAAATTGCTATTATTGCACAACGGGAAAAACTTATGGGTTCAAAGATATGACAAATCATCATCGTAATTACATTTCCCCTAATTTTCCCCATTTTCTTATTACATAGGTGGTAGGTGATGGGAAATTTAGATTGACCAAATAACAATTGTGGTGGCAAACACATGTTATGATGTCACATGTTATGAAATCGAGTTTTTTTAGCTTGCCACACTTTGGTGCCATAACATTCCAAGTAATTATAACAACAAATGTGTTTAGGAAAAAGACATTGTTAGGGAAGTAAAGAGAATGTTTGATTAATTTTTACAAGAAAGTCTGATTTGCTTCAAACTAAATTTGGTAGACAACTATAGGTTTTCAAGGGTGGAAAAATATTTTCCCACAAAGATATTGCACCTAGACTCACATTTGCTCTCAACTTCTGGACATGGATCTTATTTGACGTGCTCCCAAGCTCCTTGATAAACTTGAATGTGAGTCTGAGGTGAAAACAATGGGAAAGTAAGGAGTTGGGGCATGCTTGCTGATTTGCAGCACTTTGAGGGTAGAAGGGTGTGTTGGAGCTCCGGGATGGGACTAAGAAGAATGACAAGAAATCACTCACTCACACTGACCTACACAAACCAAACAACAAGTTGGTTAACGCATAATTGGAGCACTTTGGTGCTAGGATGAACCACGGGCAAACTCAGACTCACAAGATTCACCACGACTCAGACTTGGGGGAAGCCACTACCTTCCCCCTTATAGTATACTCTGTGCTTGGCCATGGGACCAACACTCAAATGTCATTTTGTCCCGAGACTCCCAAGTGAGAGTTCCGAAATTCACACAATTGGGATTCCTACAACTTTGGGGGCCCATAACTTTGCGTGAAGACCTTTGATTGAGATGAAGACTAAAGAAAAGTTGTAGAGATTGTTGATATCTTTCCAACATTATGTCGCACACCACCTGAACACAAGGAAATCAGGGTGATTCCTAACTTTCAGTGGTTAGGAGTCAAATTGTTAATTTGATTCCCGACCCTTCTTTTGGCTATAACTTGTTTGTTAAGTGTCCAAATGGGTCATGTGAGCCCATTTTAAACATCAAGGTTCCAAGAACTTTCCAATGATATAAGGAACTCCTTAATCCAATGATTTTTGACCCCTATAATTGCTCTTTGAATATTTGGGAGTCCATTGGGACTCCAACTCCCAAAGTGAGAGCTCACTTGGGAGTGTGAGGGTTCAATCCTTCACACTCTCTTGCATTCCTAGGAACATGAAATGTGACTCCCGGGCTTCCCTCTTGGTTTGCACCTTCACAAGCCCTTGCCTTGGTTGCGAGCTTAAGGTTAGGGTTATGACACTATTACAAGCATGGTGTTATTTCAAAGAGAAGTAAATTGCACCAATAATTATGTTTGGGAAACTATGAAATGCATAGGTGCCTCATTGGAGGTCAAAGATGATGATTCTGACAATGACTTATTATACATTCCTTTGGCAATCCCTCCAAACCTATTTTTCAGAATTAGAAGTTCGAATGGTAGGAGGTGCTCATGCATTTTGATGGATTACCATTTGAAGATTTGTTATCAAGTTTTATATCCTCCTTCTAGGCTATTTTGTCCACTTCGAGTCACATTGAAGTCTATGGAGAAGGACCAAAACAAATAACCAATCAACACATTACAACTTGACATAGGTGCGATCACATCATCATCCACACAAATATTCATTATCTACAATTAAATTGCAATAGGGTTTTCTTTTGGTTTTTGAACTCATTGGTGGATAAGGTAAAATAATTATATTAAAGCCTTACAACTTTTTTTGTCCATGCAAAAGCATTCAAAGGTTAATATCGAGTTGACCCATTATTTTATTTTGGGGCTGTTTGAATATATATTCATAGTTTTGAAGGTAAATGACAACATTGTTGTTAATTGTGAACTGAAATGTGGTTATGAGAATAACCTAAAGCTTGGTTTGGATGTTTACCTTTGCAAAATGAACCAATACATTCATCCAATGCAAATAATCGCCCCAACTTTTCCACTAGTTCGATTTCAAAAAAGGTATGTAAAAGTGGAAAAATGTTGGATGTGGCTTTGTTGGCGATTGTTTTGGTGAAGTGCACGTGTCTTCACCACTTTTGCTATATTCTTCTTACAACCTCTATGGTTGGGTGTTGTCCATTTGACGCATGTGGATGCTTGTAATTGATGGTTGCAGACCATTAAATCAACCAACTGCCACCCGCCACAAGAAAAAACCCATGCGTGTTGGGGGTTCCCATAGATGTGATATTTGCATTAATAAAGTCCCATCTAAATAACATACCAATGAATAGACATATAAAATATGTTATGTACAAAAGTGACAAGTTAATACACACAAACATAGAAGCAAAAATATACTATGGACAATTGGTATTATGACAAAAATTGAACTATATAACCTACATATAATTGTATTTTCAGCATATGTTACATATACTAGCTATTTGGACATGTTTGGTAGGCAAAGGATGATTGCTAATGTTTGAATGAAAATTCAAATTATTTATGTTTTGGGAAAAGTTAACATTTTTGGGTGTAGGAAGATGCATACAATGTATGGAGTATGCTTCCTACATGCAATACATCTGTGGAAATATGGCTAACAAACTCAATCAACATTATACCTCAATTTGCAACAAGCTTGTGAATGTAAGCTAGTAGGTAAAATTTACCTTTCCATTGTATAAACAAGCTACATTAGATATAGTAACATAGATCCCTATGTGTTGGAAGTGTGAATAGGATTTGAACTCCAATTTGTATACATGTTTTGAACTTTTGTTGTTTTTACACTACCCTAGAACTACATACATATTCATCATTTCCCATAGTTTGGACTATGTGCAATGTAAGGTGCCATGGGTTGGGAGGTTGAATCGTGACAAAATAGATCATAATAAAATAAAATAAAAAAACTACCTATGGTTTCTACCTTAATAGTAGGGTTCCACGCCATGCGTAAGTTACACACCCCTACATAGCATGTTGCACACCCCATGCTAGCATGTTACATCCCATTACATACCATGTTAGCCGTGCATAGCATGTTACATCCCACTACATACCATGTTAGCCATGCATAGCATGTCACATTTTATTTACATGTCATGATACATACCTTCCATGCTTTTGACATACCCTTCATGGCATGTTACATACCCCTACATACCATGTTACACATGCATAATATACATTACATAACCCCTACATACCACGTTACATACTTGTACATGCTTGTGACATACCTTGCATAACATGTTACAAATTGTTAATACCCCTTAACATCCAAAATACTTTTAGGTTGCAAGTGAAGAACTTATGACTGTAAAGATTTTAGATTTGGGTAATGCATTGAAGAAGGAAAATATAGACCAATAATCACCAAATTGGGCAACACATCCTATTCCAACAACATTAATCAAAGTTATGTTTGAACTTTCTATAAACTACAAATATACATTTAGCCATGACAATATATGTTTATGTACATATAAGTAGATGTTGGATTTGTAAGGTTTGAGTTGGATACCCACCTCCCCATCCAAACCCCTAAACCACATTTGAGCGTAGTTTTTTTTTTGTTTTGTTTGTTTGTGTGAAGTTATGCCATTGTCACATCTTTTGTTGTAGAATGCAACCATCATCACATCTCATGTAATAGCAATGTAGTAGTAGCAGGAAGATGACGGCACGAGGGTGTAGCAACAACTATGTAGTAGTAATACCAAGAGGAGGGGGAGGACATTGTCACATGTAGCAACATCACCATTTCATTTGCAACAACAACAAATGCCTCCATTACTTTGGGGGAGGACTTAGGTTTTTCTTTTTGTTTGTTTGTGTGAAGTTCTACATGGCCACATTTCATGTAGTACCAATAACATAGTACTAATAGCGGCAACATGAAGGCGCTTGGGTGTAGTAGCAAGAAGAGGAAGGGGAAATTGTTGTCACACATATCAACATCACCATTATGCTTGCACAAATAGAAAGGCACGTGGGTGTAGCAATAGCTATGTAATAACAATAACAAAAGGGAGAGGGGGTGGCGCGCAACAACATTGCCATCACGCTTGTAACAACAACAACCACCTCCATTGCTAAGGGTAGTTTTTTTTTCATTTATTTGTGTGAAGTTCTGCCATCATCACATTTCATGTAGCAAAAATTGCATAGTAAAAGTAGTAAAAGGAAAGGGAAGGCATTGTTATGTGCAACAACATTACAATTGCACTCGCAATAGCAATAGCATGGCGCATGAGTGTAACAATAGCTACATAGCTCTACACTTTTCCAATGGGTGATACAGTGCAAGTGTGCAAATTATACTATAATGTGTGGTATTTTCTAGTTTCATTGGTTTGGACCACAAAGTACATGCTCCCTACAAGCTACTCGTGATATTGTGACTAAGTATACACATTGGAGGTTGTCAATGAGTCATTTTATCATGTTGAGGAAAATAAAATTATCTTCAAGGAATTCACGTTAATTTGTTCTTAAAATGATATGGAATATTTTTTGTACAACAAGATTTGTCCCTTCGACCTCAATGACATATCCCTTGCCAACTCATTTTTTGAATTATTTTATTTCATTATTGTGTGAAAAAGATGGAAAATATTAAATTAACCCAAGAAATTGATTGTGACCGATACAAAAGTATTGCCAGCATTGTATGATGTCAGTAAAATAAGCAAACTCCCCTAACTCGTGATCCTTGTTCTCGTAACAACCACGTAGGCACATTACGAATTTATCCTACATAACACCCAACCCCTTGTCATGACATCTATGGGATGCAAATTATCCACCGTTACATATTCCCATTTCACCATCCCATGAGCTCATCATGTAAATTGGTGTTGTTTCAAACCCAAATCTTACACATTGAAACTATTGTGAAAGCCCAAACTTACTATAAGTCTTTGAACCTAAACCCTAATGCAACGTAACAATTTTTTGCTTCTGCACCATTTCCATCACCATCATTGTACAAGATTCACACAATCATCATTAGCTTTATTGCACATCAATAATTTGGCTTTTGTCTTTGGGAGAGTTTAACTTATATACATCAAGTTCTTTAAAGCGTTGGTTGAATTATTGAGAGCAATTTTAGCAAAGGGTGTGGAATTAGAGCTGGAATGCAAAACCTGTAACTGTCAAGCTTGAGATTAATGTTCACGTAAGCTTTTTATTTTTTGTTAGAATCCATGGTTGTTACAAAATATTTGTGGAAATGCCCTTGTATACCAAACAATGTTTTACTTGGGTGCTCATGGATGGCAAGAAAAACTTCAACAAATAAACTTGCTGCAACAACAAATTGTTAGTAAAAAAACTAAAAACATCAAAATGATGTTACAACATCATCTTGATCATTCATTAGAAAGAGATGGTTGTTCATCTTGCCATTTTTTGTTTGTTTAAAGATAAAGAAACAATAGAAATAAGTTGTGATGCTAGGTTACATTGATGATTGGAGTCTAATATTGCTATTGGAATTGGTAAACCATTAACAACCAAGTTGGTGATCTTTTTTTTAAATTGTTGTTGTTATTAATACGGACATTAGGTTTGTCAATGGTTGAAAGCAAGATGGGAAACTTGCAACAATGGAATACATTAGGCAGGTGTGTTGGTTCAAAACATTTATTGGATTATAACCCCTTGTTAGGTTTGATGCAAGACATCATAGGTGCACTACATTTGATGCATCAAATGAAGATGCCATTGTTGATGTTAAACAAAAAAACCCATTCAACTATGCATAAGCCAATTTTTAAGGATGTTGAATTGGCTACTAGATCTGACAAGGAAAAGTTCAAGAGGAATAAGTTGGGGTCTAATGCTAGGAAATTTAGAAAACAACACTCCTAACCACAAATTAAAAAGGTGGATGGGGATGTTGTAACATTATCTAACAACATTCTTGAATATAAGAGTGGTGAGACATCAACAACAAATTTTATATCCCTAGCTGAAGACTAAACATTGGATGGATGACTTGTTATTGGAGTCACAAATGAAGCCCGAATGGAAGAAAATGGGGGTTAGGTTACAAGGATACCTTGTAACATCCCATCTCTAAAAAAATTTGAGTTTGTAGTAGATGGGTTGGCTGACATAATTTATTTGAGAGTAATGCCAAAATCTACAAGTTTTGACCTAAATTCGACAGAACTCCAAATAGATGAAATTGATGGTGAACATCGGGAAATAATGTCTACAACATGTTTAGAAAGAAATCAACAAGTGGCAATGGCATGGCATCCACCTCCCCCTCCTCCACCTTTTTTGAAAAGAATTATTGTTTTGTTTATGTTCATGCCATCCATGTTATAGCATTACGATTGGGAGAAGGCACAATTGACGGATTCAAAGTTCGATTGGCACAATACAAACAATTTGAAAGTAGCAAATGGGAGGATTGGGTTGAAAATGTCTTCATGTTTTCATATAACATCTGGAACTTTGTAGAATCAATAAGTGAACACAAAACCCTAACTTTTAATTGCAATTTGCATTTTTTATACATCTTTGAAATGTTTAATTCTTGACTTGTGTGTTGGGTCAGAAATTAAACCAATGTAGCAATAATGTGAAGAATGCCACCACTATATGCGTTGAGCACGTGCGGAATCCAGCCACTATGGATGAAGAATTCCAAGCATTGGTTGAATATGTCGAACATCAACTTCTTGTCAAAGCGAACATGGCCTTGTATGCAACATGGGGGAAAAAAAAAGCCCAAAAAGTTGAAGAATATGCAAAAAAAAAAATGCAAGAATGGGAAGCCCTTGTTCCTCCTCACCTAAAACACATTACTTGGGGATGGCATCTGATGTTTCAGACATTAACTATTGTCCCATTACTACAAGGTTTTTTTCCATAATTCCCTTAGACACATAGCAAAGAAGATGCATTAAAGGTTGCATCAGCAATTTGTAACATGCATTTTGCCTTCCCTGTTATGACCAACCCCATGGACTGTACTTATTATTAGAATGTTCATGTTTGCCAGAAGGTTTAGGGAACCATTGTCCCACCCTACAAAGGGAAGGATTAGGCACAAGATTTTCGAATGGACTAGCTTGGGTTTTACATCTAGGGCATGGTCTCCAATAAAACGAATGTTACAGGAGGAAAGGTTCTTGTTGCGCACATGTTGTACAAATGTTTCTTCTTGCCAAGAATGGAGGCAACAAGTAGATATGGCATTTGAAATCTTGAAAACCCCAGTTGACCAATGGTGTGGTGAATACAATGCTTGGATCCAACATGTGAAATTGTGAGTTAACCAAGTTGTGGTGGTGAGAAACAAATGGAGTTTTTTTGGAATTAAAGCAACAAACATAAATTGTGCTTGAGGAAAATTGCATGCAACAACATTTAATTAATTAGCTAAAGTATGTTGAGGACCACAAGATTGGGTGGATTACTCATGATGCATGTATGATGACTTACAATAGACTTTATGTTCAAATAAAAATGTTTGTGTGAAAGATATTAAAACTTAAAATGTGTCCTTTTAACTCCAATAATGTGTAGTGCCCAATTGTTATGATTTGTGCAGGCACATTAAACTTAGTTGTAGATGGAAAATATCAATGTAGGTTGTTACTACACAAAAACATCCATGACCATAACTAGTCACCCACTAAATTAAATCTAAAACTAACACATTCAAATGACATCTTTGAAAGTGTCCCAACTTATAACCCATTATCTATCATTACAACAGTTACACATGATGCAAGGATGGAAATTGGGGCAACCAATCATAGCGCAAAAGGCATTATGAATAACATTACCATCATAAAGGTATTAACACCAACACAAGATATACCTACCCTTGCAACAACAAAGGTCAAGGAAGTTTTTAATGGTCCATCATAACATCAAGTACATGTTACAAAGATTGAAGTTTCATGTACAACCAAAATCTTATCTAGTATGTGAATCTCCCTATAAAACTTTTATCTGAAGGATTGGGTTTAGGGTCTATGTTAACCATTGTTTAACATTTTGTTGGATTTTGTTGTAGGGGAAGGAAAAGAGCATGGTGTGACTAAAAACAATATCGCAACTCAAAACAAAGGAAGAAGTAGCTTCATTGAGCTACTTTTGGCTCACACATAAGGTGTTGAAAACACAACATGATTTTGCCATCACACATGGACATTTTGGGTAACATGCCCATTACAAAAAAAATTTAAATTTTATTTCCATTCATGTATTGCTTGTAAAATGGAAAATTTTCCTTGCAATTTGTAACCTATTTTGTAGATAATCTACCATCTATAACATGTTGTCCTATTTATTATATTACAAACACATGTTCATTTTTTAAAATTTAAAGATTGGGACAAATGATGTTGACCCCTCCTCAAGCAATGAGGATTAATTGATTAGATGTGGACCAATGGGGTAGAAGTCCCAACCTTTTTTCCAAAGTCCAAGATTAAGATTACGTAGATTTAGGGTTGAACTATTGTAGTTGTAAGTTTTAATGACCCATGTATTATAGTTTTTTGCCAATTGAATTTTGTTTATGATCATTACCACATATGTCATAGTTGGGTTATGGTGTTGTGTTTTTTAAATTTTATCGATAATTTTATTGTGTTGTTAATTCTTTTCCTATCCACCATATCTACTATTGCATTGTGAGTTTTCTTGAACATTTGAATTGGTGCTCTATTTTTGTTTATTGATGTCTACATTGAAGTTTTCAAGATTTTCAAGGAAGGAAGGAATTGTATGAAAATAATTGAAGAGTTAGAAACTATTTTGGAAATTCACTTGTTAATGTTTGGAACTTTGCCAACATACACATGAAAAATAATATTGAACAAGCCACAAGGATGCTTTTAGCTTTACAAACTTAGGCATTTTTTTTGCACCTTATGGAGAGTCATAATGTTATCTTGTTCAATATTTTAATCAATCATGCAATATTTTCTTTTAATCATTTTCCCCTCAATTTTGTAATGCAACCAAACTTATTAGTATCCATTAACATATTTCACCTTAATTGGTAATGACTAATTGTTTTGTCTTAAAACTTTTCACATGTGTATTACACCCCTCTTGCTTCACACATCCACTAGAGTCTAACAAATTATAAACTTTTTGCAAACCTTAAAATAAATATAACGAACTCACTCATTCACGTTACAACAAAATAATTCACTAATTTCAATCATTGAACACAAAGAGGTTGCAACTTTTGGGATGATATTAACATGGCTCATACACATTAAGGTAGAATGCATTGAGGCCACAACCTCAATATGACTTGGGGTAACTCAATCTAGGTTCATATGTAAGCATTTTCCCAAACAATGTCTAATGTAAGCAAGGTCTACGTGTAGGTTGATTAAGGTTGGGTTTCAAATTATATTTCAAGTCCCTAATGACACAAAATTAGGGTCAAATGCATGTCATGTGGATAGTGGTATCTCCATGGAAACATTATGCAACAATGTTACAAATATGTTCTACTTCATTTTTTGTCCATTTTGTCGTTTACATTCAATTAGGTTTAAACATACTTATGATCACCATTGTCATTACTTGTCATTTTTAGCCTACCATTGATAGTCTAAATTAAAGGTTACTATATTTCTGTAATCCAAAATGAAATCTTGATGTGCTTTGAATATCATACAAAGGGTAAACATTTTGATACAATAATCAAATACATTAATTGAAAACTACTTTAATTCCATTCTTAAGTTTGTGAACAATGTTTATATATATTTATCATTATCCTATCACAAAGACTTATAACATGCACATCTATCTTTTCAAAATACATTACTATTATGGCTTTTTAATAAATAATTATGATATCTTTTACAATTCATCAATTGCCCACAAACACATGGGAGTTTTTAAGAATGGCCCAAAAGTAAATATTAAAGAAAGGAATGTAACGTATAATCCATTTCTAGGTTTTGAAAACATCCTTTCAAACTAGTAAATAAGTCTACAATATCATCTAACATATCAATTCTCTTCTTTGATTACCATGTTTTTTAGACTAAACAAAGTAAATTAAGGAAAAAAATGTTGAGAATTGTGTCTTAAAACCTTTCAAACAAAATCCAATCTTATTGTGTTTATTTTTACCCCATTGGCATTGCCTTGTTTATTTTTACATTGTGATACCTAAACACATTTTTGATTCATGTTATGCATGTTCTCGACATGTGTTGGGTACTTTGCAAAACTTTTGCTAGGAACCACTTAGGACCTAATAGCTAGCTAGGTACTTGCTACCTACTATTTAGGTACTAAGGTGCCTAGGTACTAATAGTAGAAGAATACTACCATTTGCAACTATATTCTAGTTGCAAAATGACACGAGCTAGTAAAAAACCTCTATTTGCATTATACAAGTTGCATAAAACACTAATTGTTATTGTGGATTAATGCAACAATCAATCCATAAATATTGCTGTGGGTTTTTCCCCATGTTTGCCCTTTGCCCTATTTATTTTCATCTTTTGATATATAATCACGTTTTGGATTCATGTTATGCATGTTTTAGGGATTTTATGGGTATTAAAGGGATGTGTCATGTCATTTAACATGTTATGTGACCTTTGCAACATTCATAACATGATTGGTTATGATTGCAAAACATGTTCGGGTATCACTAAATATGTTTTATAAAATACAAATGGACCAAACATCAAACTACTAAATTTTTTTGCAACAATACTTTTTATAGCAACTGCATTCAATTTTATTGGCTGATTTAACATCTGTTTTAAGGTGCGAAAGTGTAGGACATTACAAAAAAAATTGTCTTTTGTGACTTTATTTATGATTAGGGTGTTAGTCATGGAAGACATTCTTGATTTTATGATGTTATAGTAAAATAAGACTTGTTGTTTAAAACACATAATTGCTATTGTGACTTAGTCACAAGACAATATAATACTATGACTTTGTGATTATAATGGATCTAATTCATTGCTTATGAAATAAATATCTTTTTCCACCCATGTCGTGTAGACCTAAACTAATTAGGCTAGGTCATGAAGTTGCAAATATATAAGGATTTGAACCCCTCACCTCCACATCGAGGGAATAAGTGTTTAACCCCCATGTAACCATAGCACCACATGATTTTACATGACAAAAATTGTCCAAATATTGTTATTGTAGCCTAGGGTTAGTTTCCACATTGACAAAATGAATAATTTTTTTTCAAAAATTGTATTTGTTTTATAGTTTTGAAATTATAGGTTTTTCCATCATCTACTATAATATTCTAATATGAGTAATGAAATTATTCACATTGTATCATGATAATTATGATGATTTTCAACATGTCAACTTAACATTTTCACAAAATTTTATTTCACTATTTTGAGAATTATTTAATGACAAAACTGACCTTACAATAAGGTATAGATATTTTTTCCTAACCTACTTTATAAATATCCTAGCATGGCTACCTAGTTCAGTACCAAGGTATTTACTTAACAATGTAGAACCAACCTAGTATGGTAGTTTGTACTTAGTTTGATAGGTAATAGGTAAATAGTACCAAGATGTAATAGTAGGTAGGTAGTAGGTAGGAATGTATGTATTGCCTATTTAGTAGGTTCATAACAAGGTAGGTAGGTGCCTAGTAATAGGCATATACTACCTATTTAGTAGGTAGGTATGTAGGTTGGTATGTATGTAGGTAGGTAGTAGCGTAGGTAGGTATGTAAAGTAAGTATGTATGTAGGCAAGTACGTAGGTATGTAGGTACATGGGTAGGTATGTAGGGTAGCTAGGTAGGACATTAATTGTAAATGTCCAATTCAATAGTTCAAAAATTAAATAATGAATTATTCAAAATATTAATTAAATCCTAACTAATTAACCACAATAACAATCTAAAGTTATTAAATAATAATTTTATACTTATTAAATATTTCAATGAATCAATAATTGTTATATAAACATGAATTAATTTGATTAATGTATAATTAAATATGGGATTTCATTGATGCTAGGTAGGTAGGTAAGTAGGTATTAGCTAAGTAGATGGGTACATAGGTAGGTAGGTAAACAAGGTTTATGCACTTGGTAGGTTGATAGATAAGTATGTAGGTTTATATCTAGTAGGTATATAAGTCCATCCTACTAAGTACTTAGTAGGTAGGTTGATAGGTAGGTAGGTGGTAGGTAGTACATTGAATTCTTGTAGTGCCCCACAAACTATTATATATAACCGGAGCAATCCTTTAACCTTATTTGCCTTTCATTTTCCTTCGTTTTTTATTGCAACAAAACTTGAATCCATGGCAAGAATGTCATGAATGTTGTTCAAGTTTGATATTGTTATCAAAAAAATAATTATTGATAGATTCCTCTGGTGAAACATTTTGAAAATATCAAACAATGGTGTACATGTCTTGTAGCATGAACATTATATTCAACAATATGGTTCAAATTTGAAATAACATAATAGACTAATATTCTATAAGAATAAAAAAATTAACTACTGTATTTACTTACAATCTTGGTAGTTTTATAACCTACTTGAAGATT
>Ga0209208_10005768_pt1 | contig 17168 bp, 13 predicted proteins | sample S1TSphfallax_3_FD_187694 | JGI IMG/M metagenome (GOLD analysis project Ga0209208, IMG submission 187694) | Host-associated microbial communities from peat moss isolated from Minnesota, USA - S1T2_Fd - Sphagnum fallax MG (SPAdes) (version 2) | ecosystem: Host-associated > Plants > Peat moss >...
CTTTAACCCGTTGATCCCCCCCCTGTTCCCCTCTTATATATAATTAACTTCTCGCCCCGTGCTGGCCACCCCCGTTACCAAGGGGCGTGTGGTAGCCCCCCCCCGCCCCGTCACAGACAGTCGAAATCCGAGAGTCCAGTCGGCCTTCTGTGACGGACCCGGTTCTTGACGTCGGCTATCCCGGGTCTCCGTTCCGCACTAGAATGTCCTAACCTAATTTCCTCCAATAGCTTTGCCCACAGACTGGGAACAGGAAATTCCGCCCTCCGATTAGCGCCAGGCCCGGTCAGCCTGAACACCGAGCTCCGTCACAGACGGATGGACGGACGTAGTGAATTTATAGTATAGATTATAAGCAACAAATGTCAATAGCCTTTCAGCATGCGCAAGTCATCACGATTCTTTAGCTGGCTACCACACTTAGTCAAAATTCTTCATGTCTTTCACACATACTAGCTAGTGCACCTCCATCATTAACCAATTTGTGTCAAAGGATGGCCTTTTAACATTATGTTTTCCACTTCATTACTACTATTTTGATTGTCTTGGTCTTCCTCTCGTGCGTTTACATTTGCTTCAACATGCCTTCTACTTTTTGTGGATGGATTTCCATCCTTGTTTATACATGTACATGGTTTTCTCCCTTGAAGGTTGCCCTAGGTGAGCCTTGTTGTCCTACAACCTTCATGGAGAGGGTGTGCACTAAAGGAAAGAGCATGAGAGTACTAATCAGTTTGGATTCTGAATCCAATTGACATTGCCTTTACATGTGGTATGTTTCTTGCATCACAAATTGAATCCAACAACCAGCAAAAGTTGTTGATAGTTTATGGGGCATTCTTGAGTGTTGTCTTGATGAAATCTTTTTTTCTGATGATGTTGTCACCAGTTTGTGTGGAGAGTCGTTGCCAAGGTTGGATCAAAACTTTGAGTTAACATATGAGCTTCTGAATTCAGGGTAACTTGTCTGTTTGGTTGGGACTCCAATATATTTAGAACCTTGAATGTACATGATGTCCACTCCATAAAGATCTGATCAATCTCTATCATTGCTCTAGAAGAATCCAATTACAATTCCTTGCATTTGAAACATCAAGCTTTGCCATTGCTCTTGAAGAATATCCAATGACAATTTCTTGTATTCAAATCATCAAACTCTGTCATTGCTCCTAAAGAATCTGATTGCAATTTCTTGTCTTTGAATCAAATGTGGAAAATGTGAAGTAGAAAATTCAAGCCAACCACAGCTACCTTGTGATCAATGTTTGCAATATCTTTGTACTCAAATTTTTGCATCAGTGCTTGAAAGGAAAACATGGATCTGGATTTTCTTTAGATCAAAATGAGGCGGCAGGTACTTCATTCATAGCTCTGGATTTTCTTTGAAGCAAATGAGGCCACAGGTACATCACAGATCCGGATTTTCCTTGAAGCAAAAGATTGGTGCAGCAGGTATGCCATGGATCTGGATTTTCTTTTCAAAGCAAAATGATGCAGCAGGTACATCACGGATCTAGATTTTCTTTGAAGCAAATGATGCATCATGATCATCTGAATTCATTCTCCTTGCAAAATTTGAACAAAAATAGAGTGAATTGATTTCATGAAGCCTGTCTGGAATGGAGGAGGAGATGTGGATGCATGCACTCACAGGAAAGGAGCAACATGATTGAATGTATAACTAGGCAGGAGATCACACAGCATTTCTGCACTGAGTATGAGAATCCTGAACCTTGCAGCACTTTTGTCTCCAAGCTTTTTTCCTTTTTGGAGGAGGAAACAAAGAAATCTGTGGGAGAAGTGGCTGATGATGATTGAGTCAGATTTTACACAAAGAGAAAGCTGCTGATCATGGCGTGCTCATCTGTTGGAGGAAACAAACACAATCTATGGGAGAACTGGCTGTGCTGATGATTGAGTCAGATTTTCAAAGAGAAAGCTGAGGATCGACTGTAGCCCCATGGAGATGCTGATTGTAGCCTGCTTTCTATTTCCAGTGGCACAAAACAGAGAGAGAGAGAGAGAGAGAGTTGTTGCAGTGAACGGGAGCTCAGTTCCACTCTGAAAATGGGAGCCTAGAGGAGACTTGCATGCAGTGCACATGCAGATTCAGCAGCCAGCAGCAGGCACAAGAAGAAACTGGCAGTGCTAGTGCTCAGCAATTGCGGCATGATGGACATGGGTGTCTTCGAGTTCCACCAGCCCTCCAACCCCATGATCATCAAATCAACCGGCTGGAACTTTTTCTTCTTCTGCTGACCACCAAAGAATTGAGCGTGAGCTGTTGCTGCTGCCTGTCTGATGAAGAATTCAAACAAGCAAGAATTTCAGGACCTGCTCCTCCTCCTCCTCCTTGTTGCTGCATGCATTTGATGATCAGGCTGCTTACATGCTGCTGGTACTTTCGGAGCTTGTTGCAATCTCGAGATCTGTTCCTGATGTGGAATTGCTGATCCTTGTCTTGACACCCTTCTGAGAGAGAGATCATCAGGAATTGCATGATCAGGAGTTTTGCAGCTACGTCTGTGGGTGGATTTTCAGCTTCTGCGAGACTGGATCTTTCCCTTCTTGAGGCACGAAGGGATTTGTGAAGACGAAGATCATTTATCTATCTATCTATCTAGAAGACTAATTCTCGCGAAGAAAGAAAGAAAGAAAAATGGGTCAGAGCCTGAGCTCCATGTTCTCTGGCTTGAACCTCAGAGGCGTTTTCGGGCCCCAAGTGACGGCTGAAGAAGTTGCGAGAGGTGTTGATCTGTCCAACCGCACCGTCATTGTCACTGGTATGCATGCACATTTCTCTCGCTCTCGCTCGCTCTCTGTCTCTCTGTCTCTGTGTGTCTCGGAGCTTTTGCTTCAGAAGAAATGGCCGACATTGGGTGGTAAACGTTGTAGGAGCGACGTCGGGAATAGGACGAGAGACGGCGAGAGTGCTGGCAATGCACGGAGCGCATGTGGTGATCGCCGCTCGCAAGATGGAATCCGGATTGGCGCTCAAGGAAACCATACTCACAGAATCTCCCAAAGCCACAGTGGATGTGATGCACATCGACCTGGCTTCCTTGAAATCCGTCAAGAGTTTTGCTGAGGAATATAAGGCCAAGAATCTTGGCCTCGACATTCTCATGTAAGTTGTCCAAATCTGAAACAAGATCTTCAAGAATCAGAAGAAGTTTCTTTCCGCAAGAATGTGGAGAAGATCTTCAAAAGATGCAAATCCAATTGAGGTTTTGTCTTCCTCACAAGGAATCAAGGAACTTCTGCTGCTGCAGCATCAGTACAACACTTTCCTTGAACTCAGGTTTCTGGGTTTCAGGCCATCAAACTAGAGAAAGCTTCAACAGTGAAGGAATCAACAGGAGGGCTATGATGACGATGCCAACTTGCTAACTCTTTGTGTGCACTGGGGTTTGCTGGATGCATCTTTTGTCCACTGCAGCAACAATGCCGGAGTGTTTATGAAGCAGTTTGTGGCATCCGATGAAGGAATTGAGTACATGTTTACAGTTCATGATTTGGGTACTAACCCAGAACTTTTCTTGCCATTGAAATTCTTCTTCCCGTATAGATTGAATGAGTTTCTTAAAGCTATTTTAATATGGCTTACTTCAGAATGAATCAGATGCAGCCAGTTTGTTTCAGAGGTTGCAGCTCCTTTGCAATCAAATCCCACTCTGCATGCCAGACAGTACCGCCACCTAGCTTGCTGCAATCTTCTCCAAAACTTGGCAAGCACACTCACCTCTGCCAATGGGCAGTATGAGTGAGAGTAAGAGAGAGACACCAGAGAGACAGAGAGAGGGGGGCTAGGCTAGCAATAGATGAAAAGCAGGGAAAACAACCATGAAATTGTCATTCTACTTTCAGAGGCACACATGGGAATCAGCAGATGTGCATTTTGAATACCGCAGACAGACAGGTCTACAGGCAGACGAACGCATGGATGGACAGAAATACAGGATCTTGTGTTTGACAAAGCACACATGATGTGGTTCAAGGACTTGGGTTGCATAATAATGTGCAACATTGTTTGTGGTGCAGGGCATTACTATCTCACTGCACTGTTGCTTGATACCATAAAGAAAACAGCAAAGGAGAGTGGCAACGAAGGCCGAATTGTGTTCACAGCCTCTGAAGGCCACCGCATCACATACAAGGAGGGAATCAATTTCCATTCCCTCACAGATCCAGCCCTGTACTTGGCTAATCCATTTGCTTCTCACTAGGGGCTTCACATTTTGTGCAGCATTCACATCCTCCCCAATTGCCCACACATCAACAGTAAAATATGTGGAAATCTCTTGAGAAATCTTTCTTGAGTTGCAGGCAAATTTTAGTGCAGAATATGGAGTTGTTTCTCATCAGTTTGGGGATTGTGTCCACAGCTTCAACCCGTACAAAGCATATGGGCAGTCAAAGCTTGGGGATATTCTTCTTGCCAAAGAGTTTGCTGAAATTTTGAAGGCATAACTTCCTTGCTCCAGCCCTAGTCTTATAATTATAGGAGCTGGAAACAGGATCTGATCTGTGTTATGTGAATCTGTACCTTAAGTATTTGGATATAATCTGGGTTTCAATAGAGGTTTGAGGGTGCACTTGAAATTGTGGGGGTTATATTGCAGGGTTAAGTATGATATTGAGTTGTCCCCCCATAGAAGAATTGTTGATGGATGGGATTGGGCAGGAGGAGGGAGCACCAGTGACATCAAATGCTGTGCACCCAGGAGCTGTGACCACAAAGTTGGGCAGGAATTTCTTCAACCATGCCATCACAGGTTTTTGCTACTGAGCACCCATGTACTCCAAGTTTTTGGCAGGTTTAGTAAATTAGAATGTAACCTGAGGAGTTTAAAACACTTGGGTGGTGTAGTGAACATCAACAATGGTTTCTGCAAGTTCCAGTTTGAAAACATGACATGGGTGAATTTTGGTTTTGGTTGTGGCTTGCACAGATGTTGGCTATGAGGTTTCAAAACCATTTCTGAGGTCACCAGAAGAGGTAATGTTCAATGCCATGCATCTTTTGGAAGATTTTTCTTGTCAAATGCAGTGAAAGGTTCAATATGCAGAAGAAGACAACCATAGTAGAAACCTGTAGTTACATGTACTTCTTTTTTGGGGGCTGAAAATGCCATGTATTTGGAATTGCAGGGAGCAGCAACAATAGTATATGTTGCAACACGTCCTGAGTTGAAGGGAGAGACAGGCAAATATTTTGCAGATTGTGCTGAAAAGCAACCAAGCAATCATGGTTGCAACAAGGAACTCCGGAAGAAGCTATGGAAGTGGTGTGAAGATTTTGTGGCTGCACGATTGGGTACCTACTCAGAACAGAAGTGAGAAGAAACTATCAACTTTTGCTCAAAGATGCATCTTCAAGCATCTACAAATTTGCAGAGGTCATGGAAGCTCTGGGTCAGGGACTTGACACTGGAGGAGCACATTGTACATAATGGCAACAGGTGCCATGGATAGCTGTTTGTCTGGTCTCTTAACACATGAAAAGATGGAAATTTTGCACAGGATGGATCAATGAAATGAAAAAAAGTATTTCCAAGGACATGGGTGGGCCACTTGGTAAGTGACATATCATATGTACAGTGATACACAAGAAGGGTATTAGTCAGTCAGGCTACAACATGTGTGTATTGTTTTTGTAAGATCCGTTATGCCTCCCTCCCACACACTTTGTAAAGGATTTTGAATGCAACTAAAGCAACACTATGGAATTCTGCAATATTTCAGTCAGAAAGCAGCAAGAGTAGTAGTAATAGTAATGGCCACAATGATCAGCAGAGTGATGGCTGCAAAGTAACTTCTCTCTCTTGAGGGGGAAAAAAAACCATGGAGCCCCGCTTCAAACAGAAATAGCATGAAACACATGCACAACACAGCAGGGCTCTTCTTCCAAAGATCTCTTACTCACAGAATTGGTTAGAGGGTCTTTTTTTCCACTTCCTGCCATGCATCTGCAGAAATAAATCCAAATGTTTCATCTCAACACTCTTATATTATGGTATGGAATTTTTTCTATTGTTTCACACATGCAGACATGTTTTAAATCTAATGATTTGCCAGATTTTTTTAATAATGAATTATTATGCTATTCAATCCATGAAGAGAAGAATATATCAAGTAATAAATGTTCTATTATACCATAGCATAAAAATATCACATAAAAACCACAATGCATCAATGTTAACATATAAATCAGCAATATTATAATACAAGAGCCAAATAACATGCCCAGACTTCAATAACTCTGCATCTTTGAGTAAAATGTTTTTTGCACAAAACTATTGACAATAGACAACAATGAAATGTCCAAGTAGCTTGCATGCACCATAGCAAAATTCCTTTAAATACACTCTTCATGCACTGTACTGCAAACATTGATCAAGTTTCAGAAGGCTGAGCCCTTCTTCCCATTGACATACAAAATTGTCTCTATGACATTTTACAGACGAAAGCAATCTTTGATGTCTCAGCCACTTTACACAGGTATTGCCAACCATTTCAAATCTCCCAACCCAGAAAAGACTAGTATCCGTAAGCCCTCCTAATATGTATCAATATTGTCTTTTTGTCTCCATTTTTTATACATGTTAATTATGAGCCCTCTTCACATCCTATATGCATGTTGCAATGTTACCAAAAAGCTCAATTAACTAGCAAACAGGCATTCACTAGAAATAACAAATGTACCACTAGGTTTCATTTCTACATCTTCTGTCATATTGCCTGCAATCAGGTGGTTGCACCATGCCACAAACAAGGTGGCCTCTCAGAACCCTGGTGAGTAGTGCTCAAGGTCAGGGTGACCACCTGGAGGACGTGATGGATCCCTGCACATGCAAAGCACCAAACAAGGCAAATTGTGATCTCAATATCCATAATTTAGTACATCTTCATGGTTTCATGAGTTGCACTTAGTGTCATGTACTCACTAGTCTCCTCTTTCAGAAGAACAGTCACTATTACAAGAGAAAAAGCAGCTCATCACAGTAAGTTTTAAATTGGGGACACAGTGTTTGAATAGAGGTTGAACAAGCACACCTGGCAAAGCGATTCCTTTCAAACCCTGGGACACCCGGGGGCCCATAAGGATCAAATCTCGCACCTGGGACCACACCTCTACAAGGAAGAAAAGCATGGAGCACAAAAACAGTGTCATCAACATGTTTGAAGAGAAGCCCTGCCATTGGATCATAAAAGAACTGCCCTACCCAAGGTGCAACAAGGGTTCAGGGTTGAAATCATCAACCTATTTCACCACACCAGGCTGGTGATCTCACAGGGATCAGAGTTCAAATTAAGGGATCAGAAAGCAACTGAAGAGACAACAACAGAGTACATTGAAGGATCCAAGGTCACTTACATCCCACCAGTGTCTGGAACTCCAACTCCTGGTTCCAACCCACCCATGCGACCCCACCGTGGATCATTTGGGCCTGCAACACAAAAATAGCACCACTTTATCTGTCCTTGCTCTTGGCTCTTTAACACTGGAGAACCTCTGAAACTCCCATCCCTCTCATTAAACATATATAGAGAGTTTAGTAGAGATGAACCCCAGAAAACATTCTACAGATACATGACATGTACCAAACTACAAAGAGATTAACAGTAATGATATCCTAAGACAGCCAAAACACAACTGAGAATGCCAGAATGGATCATTGAATAGAGGGATGACTATATCAGTATCCATCCCTCCAAAGGCATATAGCAACAGCAATGTGGCCAGAGTTGCATCACAGGTGAACATTGTGCTCTGTTGTGATAGATGTTCAACAGTTAACCAATATTCATATTCTGGCGGCAAGTTGCCTAAAAACTCAGTCAAGTGTTGGCATTCTAGAGGTAGATTATGGAATAGCATACACACCTAGGAGCATTCCATCATATCCCCGCTCAAGCCTGCAGACAACATTCAAGTAATGGAACTCTGTCAGTAGAAGACTATTTATGAATTAGCATCACACAAAAGGCTCTCTTCACTTAAAACAACACTATAAGTTAAACAGCTACCAAAGGAACTTTCTACTAATGTACATCCACATGAAAGCTCAGACAGCCAATGAAACATATAGGAACAAGATCTCTTGTACATCTAATCCAAGACATCTTGGAGCCTCAGACAGAGAGAAGAAGGAAAGGGCCATACACCTGTTAATTGGACTTGCTCAATTTGAAGTGAGATAGAAAGACAGAAGAGTGTGAAGATTACCTTGGACCAAAAATACCAGCACCAGGTGATGGATAGAGATCACCGCCGCCAAATGCAGGCACTGGAGGATAAGCAATCCTGCCACAGAAAACCAAACACTAATTAGGTGAAAGATTCAACTGGTCTATTATAACCCTTCTAATCAGCAGCATACTGAAGTCCTTTCAGCATCTGGATATGTTAGGAACTTTCTGTCCGACAGTACTTGACCTCTGCAGTTGAAAACCATATTTCATTCCTTAGTTAGCAGGTTGGGATACATCGACCACAACTTCTTTACAGTCCCTTCACAAATCCATGCATTGGGCTTGTGTCTGGGTGGTTTATTGTACAAATGCTGTTGCACTTTCACTATGCAGACTCTCTGGGCTGTCATCAGAGAGACTCACTCTCAGTTCACCTCAGTCATCAGGTCATTAACATGGTATCAGTATTCTAGTCTTGTTACAATCCATCAGCTGCATGGTGAGACAAGAAGGCTGTCAGGTCATATGGGCATGAAGCCTTTGTTTCATGAATATGAGCTTCTGGAATGGCCAATTGGGGAGCAGAGAATATACTGTGATAAAGGTGCCCACCATAATGGTCCTATCATTTTGCCTCAGCTGGAGGTGGTGGTCCACTGGCAGACAGGGTCATGGATGCTTAATGTTATTCATGTAATGATTGTAGGAATTGAGGGAGGCAAAAACCTCATGCAAATGCTTACATACCCTGGAGATGGATACGGTTGCCGCTCATCAATAAGAGGATTAACAAGTGGTGGTGAATGCCTGTCCTCTCCTTGCCCAACTCTGCCACCACATCCACAATTACAACAGAGCTGAATCAAACAAAGAACCAGTGAGACTAGGCAAACGTGGCTGGGTGGATGGCCATAAGAAACTCTCCTTCCAAAGAGTTTCTCACACAATGTAAACACCAGCTCAGGATCATAGGCTTAAAATTGATCCATAGAAAACCTGGAGATGCTTTCAAAAGGGGAGTAGTCTATGCAGAAATTATCTTTTGTTTGTGGAACAGAAGACAAGCTCAAAACAAGAAGATTGCCAATGTCAGCACCCCTTAAGAGAAAGGAAGGTCAGAACAGATTGCTTTCCCAAATGCCTAATGAAAAAATTCTGCCTTTAAGCAAGCACACACCATTCAACTGGAAAAATAAACACAACAAAAGCAACACAAGAATCCACAAAACAATCATAAAATTCCAAGACCAGCATGAGGATATTGATGTTGTCAGTACAGCTATCATTGCTGAATCAAGGGTAAACTGAGATTGTATCCTCATGTCACAACAGGAGTAATGAGAAGGACAAGAGGAACACAAGAAAAATTTGTCGAGGGACTAACCTGCTAGATGAAGCTGTGCCAGGGCTTGGTTTCACAGGTGGTGGGGCAAGCTTGGAAAGGATGGAAGAATGAACACGGTCGACCAAGCCTGGCAAATTAGTGTACTGCTCAGCATAGTTGGCTGCACCTCCATCAACAGCAAATTCTCTTGGCCTGAAAAACTCAACCATTTGTCAGATTCACATTAAGCTCAGTGAGATCCCATACCTAGTGACAACTCCCATAACAACAGAATTCAGAGTCTGCACTCAAACATAACACAATGGTCTCCTTGGTGCATCAATATTATCAGCAAAGTACTTACAACAACCAACAAAAACATAGCTATTGGCATCAAAAGGACAAAACTGACAATCACTGCTTCTAGGACTTAGTTACAAAGCCAAGAAAAAAAATTTGAATGTCACCCAAAGATCAGCTAGGTTCATGAGCCTGACAAACAATTGTCTTCATGCAAGGTGCTCTGCTAAAAGTTAGTACTGTTTTGATGTGTTTCTATATAGCTCTGCTGATTTCAAAAATGTCTGCAAAAAATAAGGACTGGAGAAACTTACTTGAGCTCCAAATTAACAGGGGTATCTACATCAGAAGAGACAGCATCAATTAAGAGAGAGTCACCGATAGCCAGACATTTCACAGTTACTGACTTCGAAAGCCCTAACTCGTTCCCTGTATAGCGAAAGGCGTATGCACCATCCATCTCATTCCATCCATCAATTCCAACCTCTGTTTCTTCTCCACTTCCTGAAACACAATACCACAAACAAACCTTGAAGACTCTGTCATTACACTGGAGGGTGCTGCTTCCACTCTATCTACTTCTCTCTGTCGCCACCAAAACCATCAAAGAACTCCTCAATCAAGCTTTTGTCTTTCCCATGGAAAATTTATACACCTGAAATCAACTCCAACATCTGGGATATCTCTCTGATATGTGGAAAGAGATTTGTGATATCTCTTTCTTCCAATATCATTGAATAAGTTGATCTAGCAAGGTCAAACATCCTTGCAAAGTTCACCTGAAGAAGAATTTGCATTGCTGCCAGTTGCTGCCAACGAGTAGCCAGCTGCAAGAAATGTGCCATGCACTGCAAAAACCACCCGCTCCATTGCATTTTGTAGTTGAGGCCGAGCAGCTCTGATGACTCCTAAAACCGCCCCTGGTGTTGTCATTCTTTTCTTACTGATTAGTCTGCTCCTTCACTTATGCTCCTTGTCTCGTATTTTCCTGTTCTCTGTACCAATAAAATGCATCAGAATCCTTTGCTCATCAGTCCTTCAATCCCTGAATCCTTCACATTCATGTATCCACAGATTGCTCTCTTCTGCATCATCCCTTTCCACTTCCTGGCATAAAATCTCTAGCAGATCAATATTCATCACTTGCTAATTCTGATTCCAAGCACCCCATTCTTCAAAAGAAAATATCTGATGAATGTCTCCATTTCTCATGTTATGAACATGCATAATTGTTTCTCCTCCTTGTGAAGAAGTCTCTCTCAACTTCAGTAAAACCCTAAAGCTAGGTTTTCTGTTTGTCCATAACATCACCATGCATCTTCTAGGGTTTGGTGTTTGAACCCACAACAAACAGCTTATCGTAGCATAGCTCTCAAATTTGCTTCCTTTCCTGTGCACAGCTTAGATACCTTCTCTCAAGAAACTCCTCCGAATTGTGTAATTATCAACAACAGAAAAAATGACACCTCTCTGATGAACCTGAAACCCTAACCCTAACAAGAAAATCACCATGCATAAGGAAGAAGACTACTAAAATTCATGGTGAAGAAGGTTGCTTCGTCCTTGTCCAATTCCCGACGATCTCGAGCGATCGACCCGTTTTCATGTTCCGTTTCCATTCCAATTCCATTCTAGAAAAAAAAAAATCTCCCAAAAGAGAGAGAAAGAAAAAGATTGCATACTCACCAGATCTGCAACCAAATTTGTTGACGAAAGCTTTGTTCAACCGGTTTCCCGACTGCACCAGACGCTGATCTGCTGAAGGGCGACAGATAGACAGAACAGAAGCAAGCTAGAAGAGAATCGTACGAAGAAAGCGATCCTAATAACTGCCGAGCACGACACACAATTGTGCAGACACGGAGAAGAAGAGAAGCTCGTTCGTTCTTCGCAACAACACCAAACTCTACTCTGTTCTCTCTCGCTGTCCTTTAAACCCTAATCCATGGACCTCAAATCTATTTATAGAATTAGTGTAAAAAAAAATACAAAAATATGGGGAGGGGGGGGGTAGGCTTGTGCCTCCGGATTGAAAAACATTTTAAAAATAAATATTTATATTATATTATATTATATTAATTGAAAATATATATTTAAGGGCCAATGGGAATGTTAGAATTGGTAGCCTTGAAAATTTTTTTGAGGAATTAACTTGATTTATAACTGGCATTTAAATGTTGTAATAGCATCAAAGGGTTTTTTGCACAAGTATTGTGCTAAAACCCTAGTTGTAAATAACTTGCTACCTAATTTAAATAATTATTGGCCTTGGCTTGGTAGGCAAGGATATTGTGTTTAATTTCATTATAGAGTATATATCATAGTTACCTTGGCCATTTCATTTCAACACATGTCCATTGAATAATTAAATTTTTTTTGAAAACATTCATTTCAACTAAGTGGAAATATATATTCTTAAATATTCACTATTTTTCCTTCACAATATTTTTTTTGCTTTGGAAGAAATAATTTTTTAATAAATTTCAACATTTCTGAAAATAATATAATTAGGGTCGAATTGGCCAAGGTATACTAACTAAGGTAGTAGTAGTAGCTTAAGGGATTTTTATAGGCCCCTAAGTAAAAATAATAATAGGTCTATTTTTATACCAGGATTTTTTGAAGATTATATTTTATTTTTATTTTTTGGCATGGTGAAATATTTGAGTTTCCATAAATCTTCTTTTGCCTTAATATACTTTTTTTTAATGTAAATGGCAAGGCCACAGTGTGACACACCCCCTTGTTACGTATTATCATTTCACTCGAGATAACAAAGAAAACAAATCCAAACCACCAAATCCAGCAATCTCATTGGCCATAACATTTTTTTCTGCCCATTAAAAATTTGTGCCCTACCAGATTGTTCGAATAAGTATTTTGAATTTATTTTTAAGAGTTGCTTTCAATGAATAACAATAATTATAATAATGGATTCCAGAACATTCCAAAAGAATCTTTATTTTCCTTCACAAATTTTTGTTGTTTTGAATTTGTTTGGTTGAATATTTCAAAATTTCTGAAAAATAATAAAATTATTATTTTAGTGTCTAAAGTTTGCCAAGATACTACATAAGTACCCCCAGTGTTTTTTTCTTTTTCTAAATTATTATTTTTAATTTATTTATTTATTTTTCTCATGTTTCTCCAAAAGTGGCGATCAGCCCACAGGAGGATTTAGCCAAATCTGACTACAAGAGAAATAAAAAAAGTTTTAAAATCTAGGAATATTAGTGCATGTTGGTGAAACACTTAGAACCTATTAGCTAAATATGGCGATTTCAGGAAAAAAAAAAAAAAAAAAAAAGCTGGAAATCTGCCCAAATCCTCCAAAAATATTGGCAATTTCAAAAAACAATTCCTAAAAATGTGGCCAGTTTTCTGGAAATTTTCCAAAAAGTTCCATTAACCATGTTGCATGTGATTCTTTTGTTTTTTAGCAAAATGCCGACTTTCGCCACCGAAAAAATCACTGAGTACCATATTATTAAAGGAGAATATATAATTTAGGCGATTCCTTTTTATTCCTTAGTTTAAAAAATAAATAAAACCCCACCTAACGGGTAGGTTCTACTAGGGTAGGGTTATCTGTTTTGGCCTCGTCTTTGTGTTTCTTCTAACTGCCGGATCTCATCTTGGGCGATTACCCCAAGACGTACACGCGGTCACCAGCTCTCGACGTTTGTCGTGCGTGCTTAGCGATCGCTCGCTCGCTCGCAAATAGCGTCATCTGCTTGTCTGTGATTCTTTGTTGAATGGGAGTTTTGTGGCATTGATTTCGTGGTCAGACATTTCCCGCAGATTTTGTGAAGCAAACAAGAAGCACAAGCAAGCGTCTGCATTGCCATTTGGAGACGTTTCTGCGGAAGAGGGGAGTTGAAGGGAGGGGAAGCGATGTCTGTGCAAAGTTTATCGCTGATTGTAAGCCCATTTCTCTCATCTGCCCTTGTCTCGCAAACCGGAAGGACACAACTCGCGAGTTCGCTCAGGCATGAATTACCACTAGACAAATCGGTTTTCACGAGCTCCTTTCCTGCTCCTCCTGCTGCCTCGCCAGCGAGAATGATGGAGAAGGAGGGTGGCGGTCGGAGGTTTTTGAGTATGTTGGGTTTTGGTACTCGAGGATCATCGTCAGCTGCTGAGACGGACCCAACCACCGCCGGCATCGCTCAAGGCCCTGACAATGATACACCAGCGCCGGGCCAGCAATTTGCTGCTTTTGGAGCTGGTTGTTTCTGGGGCGTGGAACTGGCTTATCAGAGAGTTCCTGGCGTGACGAAGACTGAGGTCGGGTACACCCAGGGGTATACGCACAACCCGTCTTACAATGATGTCTGCTCTGGATCCACAGGTAGGAATTCTCTCTCTCTCTCTGAATCATGATTAGGGTAAGGGGTTTCTGCTTCTTGTCTTCACACAGCAAGTGGAAGCTTCACGGATTTTTGATGCATTTCGTCAAGGAAGGAAGGAAGAAGAATCATCAGACTTGAGATCTGTTGCTGTTGTTCTTTGGGAATTCCATGGAAACCCTAATTCTCTCTCTTTCTCTGCATTTTTTTTCCCCCAGAATCATCATTAGGATTAGGATTAGGGCTTCTTCTTCTTGTCTTCATACACAGCAAGTGGAAGCTTCATGGACTCTTGATGCATTTTGTGAAGGAAGGAAGGAATGAAGGCAGAAGAACCATCAGACTTGAGATCTTTTACTGTCATTCTTCTTAGTGATTTCCATGCATTGGACTCAACACTGTTGTTTGTTCTTCTTGAATAATAATTTTGTGCAAACCCTTTTCTCTTTGGGAAGCAAGGAAGCACCAAGGGTTTAAGCCAGCACTGAAGGTTCTTATCATGGAGATTTCTCAAATTCTCATGAGAGTTTTGAAGTTCTGTGAATTATACAGGACATTCGGAAGTGGTGAGGGTAGAATTCAACCCTGCAGAGTGCAGCTACGAAAACCTGCTCGATGTATTTTGGGCACGTCATGACCCCACAACTCTCAACCGCCAGGTAATACTTTTCCACAACATTTTCTAGAAGGCTCATCTTTGATGAGATGGAGTATGATAATCAATCATCTCTCCACAACTCATACGGAAAACCCTTGAAATCTCATCAGGCTTGTTGATGCTTCTGAAACCTCTAAGAAATCCTTGAAATCTCTTCAGAATTTGAAGACCCAAACCTTTGAAATCATGGGCAGCTTGGCTGTCATGTGATGTAACAGTCAATCTGTGCTTTGTCATGTATATATCCAATTATCATCTATTTGCATTCTGAATGGATCTATGGGTTACCTGCTTTGGGTTGTTCCAGGGAGGTGATGTAGGCACTCAATACAGGTCAGGTATTTACTACTACTCGCCAGAGCAAGAGAATGCTGCCAAGGAGTCGATGCAAAAACAGCAGAAGTTGTTGAATCAAAAGATTGTGACTGAGGTTTTGCCAGCAAAGAAGTTTTACTGTGCAGAGGAATATCACCAACAGTATCTGTCCAAAGGAGGTCGTTTTGGTTCTGGACAATCTAGTGAGAAGGGGTGCACAGATCCCATCCGTTGCTATGGCTAAAAGTCATTAACATGGTGCAATTTTTGGTCTGCATTACTGATCAGACAGATAAAGTTCCGTCTTCTTTAGGGTAGCATGTGTGCTAGTTGTATACTATTTGTATGGTCAGACTTTCTTGCTACACTTCTAGATCTTCCAAACATTCACTGGAAACTCAAATTCTTCTCAAACAAATTGGAGATTTTAGTATATGCATGAGAGTTAGTATACTAATCTTCTTATGCAAATGAAAATAAACCTTTCATAAAACAACCGGTTCTTTGCTGTGTATTTTCATGAAAACTGTGGGTTTTTATGAGGGTGTTTGAAAAACCCAAAACCCCAAAGGGTTCTTCAATATGTTTCTAGGTGGAATGGGCCCTACCCCTACCAAAGGGCCCATTCCATAGTAGGTAAAAACCTGCCCTAATTTTTGTATCAAATTTAGATGGCCAGTGTCAGGTGTGAGAACTCAGCAATGATCTTCCAGGATCTTACAAAATGGAAGAAATCTTGCACAGTGGAAGCTCGTGTTCTTTGAAAATTAAGTCAGGTTTTTACTCTGGAAAAGGGTAGGGCCAGAGCCCCTATACTTAAAATAGGTACCGACAATTCCAATCGGCTTAACACTTCCAATTTCCCAATGTAAAATACCCTTTACTATGGGTTCAAAGTATCAAAACTTTGGTGACTCATTGACCTAGTGACACTGAAGTGGTTTGTAGCCCTTGGTGGTCCAAAGCTTGGAGGGGATAAGAGGCCAAAGAGACTTGGCCACCAAGAAAAGAATCACAAAAACACAAACACACACTCACACACAAAAGGTTGAAAAAATGATGATTCTGACAATTGTCGACCTTTGTATTGCATGGCTTTGCATTCACAATCAACCTTTTAGCATAGGTTAAAGACATGTAAATATCCAAGGTGGTGACATTTCCAAAATAAGGGACTTGGGACAATATGGTAGCCAAGTCCAAGTCCAACCTCACATTTTGGAAATGTCCTGATTTGTGGGCCTTACCCACCATAAAGCATGGGGGCAAATATTATCATAAGCTGTTAAAAACTCCAAGATTTTTCTTAGTGTATTTGGAGGTACACTTATAGAGCGTAAAATCTTGTGTGGCATTTCAAAAGACAAAGCATCCATCGGTGCAAGCAAGCATTTCATCTTAAGAAATGCCTGGTGTGGATTTATTTTATTTATTTTTAATTATACTCAATGGGTACCTAACTTATACCTATTGGATATCACAAGAATTTTTTTAAAAATAAAACTTATTACAATTTCTACTCTCAATAATGCCCTCAAAGTGGGGAAGTTCCAAAAGCAAATGCCCCTTGGCTCCATTTCAAGCAGGCACTTACTTCTGGAACTCCCCCACTCCTTAGGTATTACCCTACTCTAGACATATATAGATCATGAGGGAGTAGGAAGGACGCTATGTCTACTATTTTAAGCCTATTCTGCAGAAATGAGAGGGACTGGCACCTAAAAATAGGTATAAGATCCGTTCGGGGTCGTAAAAAATAGGTGTAAGATCCCTCATCCTTTTGTAGTAGGAATATCCACATAGAATGTTCCTCCAAATAGTAAAGTTATCGGTAAAGTCAGGCGATTAGGGGGGCGAGAACGGTCAGTAATGTCATAATAGGGCATCAAATGTGTAAGTGGGAATGAAATTTTACAAAACGAAATAACTGGGACCCAAACTAGTTTTTCCACCAATTTTGATGGTAAACTCAGTTTTATCCTCTCTTTGCTTTTTCCTGAGCGCCTGTACTGCTGCTACATATTTT
>Ga0209208_10005769_pt1 | contig 17166 bp, 6 predicted proteins | sample S1TSphfallax_3_FD_187694 | JGI IMG/M metagenome (GOLD analysis project Ga0209208, IMG submission 187694) | Host-associated microbial communities from peat moss isolated from Minnesota, USA - S1T2_Fd - Sphagnum fallax MG (SPAdes) (version 2) | ecosystem: Host-associated > Plants > Peat moss >...
TAGGCTATGTGTAGCATACCATAGGTTATATTTGTAGGCTAGTTTTAAGCTAATCTATGTTACCATAGGTTAGGTTTTTAGGCTAATCCTAGGCTATCCTAAACTATTTTTAAATTACCATAAACTACTTGGTATCAACCTACTTGACTATTAAAATGATTTTTTTTCTAAATTCAATTTATATGCCATGTGGCAATTTTTAAAATATGCCACATGTCATAATTGCATATTGATGTAATCATAATAAATGATGAGAATCAAATTTCAGATTTTTTTTTTAATCCAAAAATTCTCATAGTGCCATGTGTCAAATTTTAATGGATGGATGAAAATTAGTAATGTCATGCTAACATTATGGCTATAGTTGTAGTGGAGTTGCATAGTATTTGAAAATGAGTTGTTTCAACAAAATTGCAATTGAATTGCACCAGATATATAATGAATCGCAACTTTTGTAACTCGTGCAACTTGTTTGGTACCACTCTCAATATATATGTATGATGAGATATATGTAGTCATTATAATTCAAAAACTAAGTTGCAAAGTTAGTTGCAAAACACCCTTTTCTTTTTTTCATAATGATAGGTTATTATACTTTAGGCCATTTTTGGTTATTCTAGGTTATTCCACCTTACATTTTTTTAGTTATTTTACCCTAGGTTACTTCTAGCTATTATAGGTCATTTTACCTTAAATTATCTTAGACTATTTTGCCATAAATTATTTTAAATTATTATATTTTAAGTTATTCCAAACTATTCCACCTTATATTTTTTTGGTTTTTTTTACTATTGCACCTTTTCATGGTTATTCAACATTATTCCACTTTATGTTATTTTCAATTATTTTAAGCTATTCCATTTTAAGTGATTTTTTAGCTATTCTACCCTAGGTTATTCTTATAATTTTGAAATTATTCCACCTTATGTTATTTTAAATTATTTCACCCTTTTAAAAAAAAAATTAAAATATTTGATGATATTCCACCTTAGTTTAATTTTTACTAATCCACCTTAAATTATTATAGATGATTTCACCCTATATGTCATTTAAGGATAAAGTTAAATAACCCAAAATAATTTTTAAATATCTTAAAGTAAAATAACATAAAATAGGATAAAATAAAATGGCTTTAAATAAATTTATTAACAAACTTTTAAAAAACTATGTTATGCATAATAACATTGTTTTTAAAAAATTAGGGTACAATACCATGTAATAGCCTAGGATAAAATAACCTAAAATACATTAACATAAGATATTTAAAACAATAACATCAAAAAAATCTATTTATTTAGTGAATTAATTAAATTAATAATGAAATATGATGATTACATAATGACCTTATATTGACATAACTTTAGTCAAGGTGAAATGATTATGATGAAATGAACCTATTTCATTTTTAAAGTCTTATAATGATTTAGGCGAGTGAATTACACCCCACTTTTGTATTAGTGAAAAAATCTTTGTTGGTTATTGGTGTCATAATGAAATGTAAACCCCTCACACATTCATCAATTTTCAAGAGAAATGACGAACAAGAGGTTTAAGATGGCACTAAAACAAATTCACAAGCAAAAGTTCAAAATGAAATCGATTTACACAAATCAACTAAGATGATGTTTAGTGCAAATTGGAGCCAAAATGGAACACAAATGAATCATGAACAACACACATCACAAAACATACCATGATTCAAACTTGAGTGTTTAACATTTTCCTCCTTATAGTATGAGGTAGGTACAATTAATGTTTGACATTAATCAATTCACAAGATGTCCTATCAGAAAAAAGGTCTACATTGTCAAAATTTAAAGGAATTGAATTCAAGACCTTCCATATACAAGGGATAGTCCAAACCATAATTGAGGTATCTCCATAACATCATTAATAAATAAGTAACTTATTGTACTTATCAAATGTTGTTGAAATTATGAAATATTCAAATTGGGGTTGGTGTACCCCATTTTTTCAAAAAAAAAAATTATTTCAACAAACATATCTTGATTATTAGTCATGGTTATGATATTGTGTGATTGGGGGCAAAGGTTACATCATAGTGATGAGAGGTTGCCCAATCCATTTCCATTTTCACAGCTTAACTATGGTCACGAACCTAAGCCTAGGGTTGTAACCAAAATCTCACATTTGAAAAATATTTTAAACTTTTTCCCCCAAACCATAGATGATGTAACATCATTAAAACTCATAAAACAACATTGATATACAAACAATTCTATCTTGGGTCAATGCAAACTGTATTGGATCAAAATTCGGTAAGAAGATACATCCTTTCAAAACTTCACTTTACCTAGTTTTTGGGGTGACAAAACAACAAACAAGTTATTTTCCATAAAGCTTTGATTGATTTTTCCATATTAATTACAACATAAAGGTTTTGTTTCTATGCATGATTGCACAATCACAACATAATTTATTCTTTTTGCAATGTTTTATGAACTTTCGCAAAAATCTTGTTTTACATTACTAATATAGTCCATACTAAATTTATTGCAGTTGAAACATAACTTAAGATCTTTTAAACCTGATTCATTGACATATTATCTATTAACTAAATTCAAGTCCTTTTAACAAGCACAATATAAATTATTAAACCATTTTGATGTCAATACACAAAATTGTTCCAAGAATTATGATCCTTGATTTTCAACTTCAAAAGTTCATATCTTTTATGATTTTATGAATTATCTATGAAAAAATCTACCTAACATTCAAATTCAAGTTCATGAGTTGACTATAGGTCCATGTTGACAAATTTTAACATGTATTATAAAATATATAAATAGGGTAGTTGTCACCCACATCATGAAATTGATGTTACATTCCTTTGGTCTAGTGTAACTTACACTCACTCACTTCAAAGAACTCAAATATGATTTTTTATTTGAAATAATAATTCCTTGTGTTCAGGTGAATCATGTTCCTATGGAGGAAGGTTATTGGCATAAAGTAGCTTAGATAGTTGCATCAGAAGCCACCAAAATGCTAGCAATACTTCTCATATTGACCAACAATGGCCTTTGTTCTATTTCACCTTTAATAGTCAATGATACATTAAGGCCTTTGTATTGGATAATATATGTTGCTTCACTTTGTATATGCTAGAAATCTTGTGATACATTTGTGTGACAAAGTGTGGTTATTTTGTGAGTCATGAGTAGTTGTGAATTGTGTCCATGGTGACTGATTTATTTCTTAAAACTTTCAAGTTGGAGATAACAAACTATTAGACTTGGAAAGCAAAGATGAAGGAAGGTGGCACCACTTCTCATGAAAGAAAGCACTTAAAGGCATGTTGACCCACAAGGGGGAAACTTTCTAGTGGTAGGAGATGAACCTCCTAACAATGTAGCCAAAAGGGTAAAGGGTCTTCATTCACTATTCATGTTAGTGAAAGAAAATGTGTTCTCAAACATTTTTGAGTGCAGACCCCATTGAGGCATGGACTTTGTGGCCACCCTCTACGCATAGAATATTAAAGTTGAAAGATTAATGTTTAGGACAAGTTTAGTTCATTACATTTGCATGAAAGGGCCTTTGTGAAAGAGTTTATTCATTAGATTAAAAAGATTTAGGTACAGCTAAAAGCTAGAGGTGCTCTTGTATTGGATGCTGAATTGGTATAACAAATAGAAAATATGCTTCTCCCAAGCTATGACTATGTATATCAAATTATCTTGAATATCGATGTTATGCCATTGTTCAACGATATGATGGTCATCCATTTCTCTTCATTCTTTTACTCCTTTTCCACATGCACATTTTCATGTAAACGATGCCTTTAATGGTTTTTTCGTACTTAGAATGTTTCTAATATAATTAACACACCTATATATGAGAAGTTCAATCTGACGATTTTTTGTCATAGTTTGGAAATGCTCCACCTTCATATTAATGTTTAGGCCAATTTGGAAACGTTCCCCCTTTAAACTAAACTTTTCAAACAAATGGTCAATGAAGATTTGCTTGTGAGGGAGGAGATCAATGTTGGTTGGGTTTTCCTAGGAAATCCAACCTTTAAGATGATAATGCCTTTTATAATAGGTAGAATAAATGTAGAATTGTCTTAGAAGATGTTATATATTGTCGGGTTCAAGCATTCTTTATGAAGCTTGGCCGAGTAAAGGAAGCATTGAGGCCAACCCTAGAGGTCCCCATTGCCATAATGTTAATTAACAATGATACAACCACATGCAACAAATTCTTTAATGTTTATTATTTTTCTAAGATGACAAAACAGGTTGTAATTAAAATTAAAATTAAAAAATTTCCTTAGGTTTCACAAATCCTACTTTAACCCTACATACTTGTTCCATCTTATGTAGAAGGTACCAAAACAACAATATAATTTCAAAATGAAAAATTTGTTGGGCACCAACCCATTTGTTTTGATTAATCCTCCCATGGCTAGCACAACTACAAGAAACAATTTGCACTAATTTTGGGTTGGATTTGTTTGTCAAGGCATCCCTTAGTGATAGCCTTAAAGGGGAATATAAATATAACAATCATGTTGATTTATAGTCATATGTCAATAATCCAAGTTTTGCAACACCCATCCCATCAAGTTCCTTATCAACAGCCCATGTTTATTTCAAGAAGACACCATCCCTATTTCTTAGGTTGCGACCTTTAGGGCAATTGTCACATAGCTTCGTTAGACCAATATCGAACTTAAATGACATCTCTCCCAAGATATGCATTTATTTGAACTGACATATTCCAACATTGCATTAACTCATGATAATAATCCTAATGCAATCGCATCATCTCCCGCCACTATGACAAACTATGGGAAAAAGAAAGCAAATGATGGACTTCAAACCAAAGATTCGTCAGGACTCGGAAAACATATGTAAATACTTGCACATATTCAAACAATAGTTTTAAAGCTTATTTATGAAAGCTTCATTATGCAGACCGCCACTAGTTCATGAAAGTTTACATTAAGTGGCCTAAAGCTACTCAATTCAAGCTTATAGATTTGGTTGTCAATAGTTGTAGGTTTGCTACAAAAGGCATGTTCAAACATTTACTGTAAACCAGTGTCTTGAAACAACCAATTGATGAAGTTTATGGTTCATGAACAACTCCATTTGTGTTTCATATTCCAAATGTGAAATATTTGTGTTGTTTGTTTTTCTTATTGCAAATCATTTCAAATGGGTAAAACATGTTAGATGTTATACATTTGGAAAAAAAAGAATCATAGAACTAGATGTTTAATTCAATATCATTGGTTGTTATTGCAAGTTAGCAACAATAGTGGTGGATTTCATTATTAGCAAAGGTGGGACAACAAATTTGCAATGGAATTTGTCATATCAAGTGATTACTTGAAACTAAGAATTGATGTTGATATCTCCCTATTAGACAAGACCTTTGTCTATTTGTCTACAAATCCACTAGATTTCTTTGAATTATGGTATACACATAACCATATGTCATAGAAGGATTCTTATATCACCCATTTTCGTATGTGGGATATGGTAAAAAATTGGGCAAAATAAAAAGGGGAATTAGAAGATAGTGTTGTGAATTTTGTGAGGAAGAAATTCAAAATGCCTTGTAACCCCCTTTTGCAACTATGTTTTCAACTAGTGTTCAACTACAAACCAAGTTGAAAACTACACATGTAGTTGCCACTTGTGTTTTGCAATTGGGAAATCTTTTTTGCAATTGCTGACCAATAATGTCGACAAGTACAAGTTGAAAATGAAATTACATTCAAAAGTGTATGCCACATGTCAACACCACAACAATAGCCACTACGTAACACAACTTGCCAATTTAGTTTTAAAATATTCTACCGATTTAATCAAGGGATGTTGTTAAATGGGTTTGCTTAGTTGATGAACTTCATTTGCTAACTAGGCATGATGTCACCCAAAAATATAATTACAATTTCAATTAGGTTGCAAACTATGTAAGTTGAACAATTGGCCAGTTGTTTTGTGACACATGGCATAATCACAATGTTGACACGTGGCACATTCACAAAATTTGTGGTCAACAAATAGTTAAATGACACATGGCACATCCACATCAATAGGTTAGGCCACATGGTGCCTAAACATAAATTAGGTCTAAACCTAGGCATCTAGGCTAAACCTAAACATAACCCATTTAACTTAGGCTTAAATTAGGGCTAGACCTAGGCATTTATGTTAGGCCTAGACTTAGGCCACGTGTAAATTAAAAATGAAATCCTATTTCATTTGGTTTAACCTTTAGGGTTGAACCTTTGTGATTGGCTCATCCCAAATGGCCATTTTTAATTTTATTGTGTTCTCCAACGATCCTAGTGCACTCCTTTATATAGTTTGGATTCATGAAATGGAAGCCAAACAATATGGGATTAAAACTTTAATTGTAATCTAGTTGTTTAAGTTAATTTAAACTTAATTAGGCCTACACCTAAACTAATAATCGACCTACCTTCGGTCTAAATACTTACCTTAATTACTTGTAGTAATTATTTATCAAATATTTTTTTATTGTATAGTTGTATAATTAAACAATTAAACATATTATCATCATTTATTATGCAATATGGTGATTAGTTAGTTTAAAATAAAATCAGCAATTAAATGTAAATATCTATCAAATATTTAATTATTGGTTATCAATTGAATATTTTTAAAATTCTCAAATCCATTATAACTTCTTATTAACATTTTGTAAAACAATGAATTAACTCAAATAAACATATTCAATAATTACATTTGAAAGATATTCTAATTGAAATAATTATTAAAATGTTGTGATGATTAATAATTGGTTATAATTACAACAACATTAATAATATTGTTATAGCTAGTAGTTAGGCTAGGATAGTAATTTAACTTTTATTATTCATATTTTTATCTAATTTGATGGAATGATTCTGAACCAATATAATAGATCTTAAATAAATATAGAAAACATATCTCAAAGTATAGTAGTGTTAAATGAAAATAATCTCTGAAATCATATAATAATTTATTAAATATATTTTATAATTATTCCAATCATTATTATAATTCAATCATAAATAGAAAATGATAATAAAATAAAATAATGAAAAACTTATTGGAACTAGTAGCCAACACTAGAATAAAAATAAAAATTCTAAAAACTATTAATTATGTATCATTACGTGATAGGTTGTAAACTAAAATTGATCTACAAGGAAATAATAACTTACAAATGTATTGAACATATTCCAAAACAATATTGATTAAGTGTCATTACTTCATATGTTGTAAAGTAAAATTGAATATACATCGAAATAATAAATTATGCATGTACAAAACATACACATTATTAAGTTGATTTATATTTCAAGTTTAAAAAAAAAATTATTTTAAGATTAAAGTGTAATATTTATATGCAAAAAATAATATCATCATACATAACCAATGAACCATCCAAGTATACACAAAACATTTACAAGTACATTAATAATTAATGATATTTTTATTGTAATTAAAAAATATATAAAGACATCATGTGTATAAAATGAATGTAAACATTAAAGTTCCACAAAATTATTAATTATATATAATTACTTGATTTATTGTCTATTAACATTTTGATTTACAAAATAATAATAAATTACATATATTGAACATACATTATTACAAATTTATAATTCAGAATTTAATTAAATTTTATTTTGAAATTAAATTTAAATATTTATATGCACAAAAAATATTTGCATCATACATAACCATTCATTTACACAATTAAAATTTACATGTCGTTTAATTTTTAATGAAGCTTTAGTACAATTTAAAGCAAATATTCAGATATCATGTGAATAAAAATGAATAAACATTAAAGTTCCACAAAAAAATTAATTATTTTTCATTATTTGATATGTTGTAAATTAAAATTCAATATACATATAAATAATAATTAGGTGTATTGAACATGCACATTATTACAAACTTATATTTCAGATTTTCCTTAAATTTTATTATTTATTTGCACAAAAAAATAATTGCATCATACATAACCATTCATTTGATACAAAAATAATTTACATGTAATTTATTCTATATATGAAGGTAGATAATAATTTTGTTTTTTTTAATTTTGTTTTATCATGTTGAAATTTTCGAAACCAAATTGCTTCATGCAATGTTATTGATATATTTGAAAACCTAACAATGAGTAGGGGTACACTAACTTGGGTTGAATTTTTTGGGAACTACAATGCAAAGGTATTATTGAACCATTTTCTTGTAAACATTAATAAAATCATAATTTTTAAAAATTTGAATCCAAAGGTGTATTTGGTGTTTTTGAAAAATAGTTGCAAAGTCAAATTTAATGAAGTTTATGTCATAATTTTCATATTAAAGGTGTGGAAGATATTGAAATTTGAATGAGTTTTGTTGTTGAAAATTCAAAACAATTACAATAAATTGGGTTTAGAAGGGTACATGAGTAGGGTATTTGGTTTAAAATGTTTGGAGTTATGGTGTGGACTTTATTGATTATTGAACCATTTTTTCATTGAATTAAAAAAAAAAAAACCAAGATTGAAAACTATATTGGAATGTGGGGGCATTCAAGATTGGTATTATTGGAAAGCCTTTGCCAAGTTTGATTTAATGACGTTGATTTTGTAATTTTGAGACCTAAAATGTGAACAATATTTGAAATATTAATGGGTGTTGTTGTTGGAAATTCAAACAAATTGAAGAAAGGGGTTTGGAAAGGAAATTCAATTGAATGCATTCAAACTTGGGCCAATGACATAGAGAACATTAGTGTTTAGTGAGTTTTTATCGTAATTTTTAAAAATTTAAGATAAAATGTGTATAAAAATGAATAAACATTAGAGTTGCACAATATTATTAATTATGTGTCATTACTTGATACATGTTGTAATTATCTACATAAAAATAGTAAATTGCATGTGTATTGAACATATATAAGCATTATTACTAACATATATTTTAGATTTTCCATCAACTTTATTTTGAAATTAAAGTTTAATGTTTATATACACCAAAAAAATCATTCATTTATATAAATGAAACTTACATGTAAGTTAATGTTATCGTAATTTTAAATAAATATTAAAATTAAAGTTGGGTACTAGTTGTTTAACCTAGTTGAAAGAAATAGTTGCAAACAATACTACATTTCATCCATCCTCTAGTACATTTTATCATCCATATATGTGTGTTGATGGTGTCACAAAAATAGTTGAATACTAGTCAATGTATTAATTGTGTACCAACTAAAAAACTTTAGATGCCAAGAATATTTTGAAAATGGCCCTTTAATTAAAACATGTTTCACACTGTTTACCAACATAGTGGAGTGTTCAACTTGGAAACATTGTTGATGTTGGGAATATTTAGCAAATGACCACCCAATTGAAAAATGTTTTCAACTATATACCAATACAATAGAAAATTTAACATAATTGGTGATTGTCATAATTTTATTTATTAAAAAAATCTTGGTTGAAACATAGTTGCAACTACATTTAATTGAAAACTTTTGGTTACAAAAAAAGGTTTTCTACTAGTGGTCTGAAAGGTTTTAATCCCTCTACAATATGTTAACCACTAGAGTGTAATTGTAATGAATGCTTCCCATTTTATGCACTACGACCATCTTAAAAGTGTTAACATTTTCCAATCTGCAATTGTGCATCGATGTTTTGCAAACATGTGGGTTGTTACACAAGGTAAATTGTTAAGGACATTTGAATGGAAATGAACAATATCAAAGAATAGTTGGGTGTGGCTTTATGAACCACAACAATTGTTTGATTGGGAGTGTGGGTTTTATGTCATGAAATTCATGACCACATATTACAACTACATGTATCGAGATAATGCAACTAACATTAAGGTGTAGTTACCCTTACCCAACCCTTTAAATACTTGGTATATTTGAGTACAAAATTATTTACATCCTAAATCTTGTAATCTTTTGTTGGTTGCAAGTGACACCAACTTGAATCTTAAAGGATGATGCGATTGTAATACAATCAATTCTAATGAATGCAATATTAGAAATGTTGTATTTGTCAAATTTTGCAAACACAAGTTGGGTTGTTGACCAGGGAAATGTAAGTAATGGTGGAAGATCAACATCAACACAATTTGTTGATGTTTCAACATCTCACAAAAGTGGCAGAACTAGAAAGTTGGTGTCTTACACCAACTACCTAACATCAAAACATGGAGTCTGAGATGGGTTTGTAGCAATAACAACACAATCATACTTAGTAAATTGTAGTGGTAGAACACTTCATTTTTAGCACACTTTTATTTTGTTTAGGTGGACTATGGTATAATGTTTTATGTGTTAGTATTAATAACATCCATTAATTGGATGTGCTTTTGGTTTAGTGTCAAAAGCAATGAAATTTGATGGGTTTAGAAATGTTTAACACATTTTGATAAATATTGAGACCATGCATTTGTGTAGGTGGACATAATGTAATATGTATTTTGTCACATTTTAACATGTGTTTATATTTCTACATTTGCAAAAACTTGTGTGACAATAGCTTAGGGTTATAGTCCAGGGGAAAGTGGGATTCTAAAGGGTGCTTCCCATGTTGGTAATTTGGGTTGATTTGGAAATGCCAACAATTGTTTAAACGCTAATTCATTTATTACATTGCAATTTATAAAACTTGATATTAATATGTAAAAGGAAGTCTTCCCACTTATTCATGCTTTGTTTTTAATGCAATAGTGGAATGTACCTTGGCATGTGTTACAACAAAATGCAGAATGTAGGTTGATCACTTACTAGGTGTGAATACAAGGGTTGAAATACTAACATGTCTACAATGGTGTCTTGGAGTAATCATTACAATTTAATTACAATTGTCATAAAATAATGTTTTGTAACATGCATATCACTACAAGATTATGGCAATGGTATGGAGTTTGGCAAAACAATACATAAACAATAATTGAAAATACATATTAAACAATAAGTACACAAAGTATTATGCACCTACAAATACATATCCATAACCACATTTGATGTCTTGGATTCCCTTGGCTACATCTACATGTGCATGTGCTTAGTTGCTTTATCCTTTAGATGATTCTATTTTTGAACATGGGGTTTTAGGATTCCTTTATGCCTTCTAGAAATGTTATCACCAAGAGCAAATGGAAGTAAAGGGTTTATGTCAGGGTATTCAAAACTAATAATCCTTTTAGCTATCATGTTTTATTGTTTGCCTTTCAACACCTTTAGCCCTGAGAGTAAATGTAGTTGCAACACAAGAATTTCAATGGATGTGGTTTTTATGTCATGAAATATTTGGTCAATGAGGTCCTTTAGGTCAATTGTTTTGACTTGGGCAATAATGGTTGTCATCTCCAAGCTATTAATGTTTTCATTATAATCTTCAATGTCATGTTTTTGATTAAGGAGGCCATTAAAAACCATTTGTCTAGTTGATGGAAGACATTTTTTTACTTCGTGGAATGTGCCCATATCCCTAATAATGGCAGTGTTTAGAATGTTAAGGTGTAGCATTTTGAATACCTTCATGACATGTTTGCAAGTAATTCCTTGTTCTACAAATGGGCAATTGCATTGTGGCCATTCATATGATGGAGTGTGAATGGTCCATACTTTGGGTGTGTGGTTGATGGATGCGACAAATGCGATGTTTTTCCCATCATGACATAATAAGACATTGGAATCATGAATATCTCAAGCTCTTAACATAAGTGAGGTAACAATGCTTTCTTGTTTTTTGTTTTTCACATACCCAAAAGCTTGCACTACACACCATACTAGTAGTGAGTAAGAACTTCTCCAACAAGATGGAAAATCAACCAATCCATTATACGTCCAATAAATTGTTATTTGGAAGAAAAGAAGATTCGTTTCATGTTGTTATGGAATGATTCCATAGCCGCATTGGTGTCCTACCCTGCATGTGGAATGTTGCGATTGCCAACACACCACATTGTCACCTTGTGTGTCCAATGGTTTTCAAGGTATGCAATGAATTGAAATGCATTGGGGTAATTGGTTGGCATAATGTCTATTTGTAGTTGTGTCCATAAAATAAGATCATGATCCAATGGACAAGTTCATGAATACATGATCTTCCCCAAAGTAAATAATATTTTTTTCCATCTTTTGCACTTGCAATTTTTTTTACAACATTTTCTGCTTGTGCTTTGTGCACATGCCACAAACATAAAAGATCTTTGGCCCCTAGCCAAACATTGCTACATGGGAAAACATGAACTATAGAAATTAGGTTTTGCAATAGTCTAGAAAAATGTATATGAATGTCAATATGACATGAAATATACCATGTTTTATGAAAACTAATGCTTTGCAAAAATAAACATAATTTGTGGCAAAATATGTTGTGCAACAAAGTATGCACTACAATACACAGTAAATAATCATGGAATTATAGTAGGTAGATTTTGGAAAATCAACCTTCAACACATTGATTTCAACTTGAGCATTGTCAACAAGGATAACATTAGGCATCCAACTACTTGGCATATGTTTTGATAGTGTTAAAAGAACCAAGTCACAAATTTTGCTAGTTGTTCCATTCATTTGGTGATATTTTTACTTTTGTTGTGTAAACAATAATAACTTTTGCATGTCCTTTGGGAGTACATTAGTGTAATGTTTGGGTCCAAAGTTACAAAGAGAACCTGCCACACAATGACATAGGCAGTGAACTTTAGATTCACATCAGGCCTTGAATACAAAATTCATCCACATAGTATTTAGTTATTTAAAAAATTGAAATGTGAATGGTGACAATAGAATGGGACAATTAATACCTCAATTCAATTTATATATCATGAAAGGATGCTTAGTAGCAAACTTTCACAATATTATAGAATCAAGGGACAACACCATATCTTTGCAAAAAACATAGAATTCAAAAATGAAGGGAAATTGGAAGGAGTATATTACAATTTGACAACCAACATTTCTAATATTGGCATATGGTTAATAATGCCAAAATTGCAGAACCAAAACACACCACATCGAAAACTTAAGCCGAAACAAAAGTGCAAAACAAAGATTGCCATAGATCAAATGTTATGTTCTTTATTTCCTCACCTAAAAACAAACGATGTAGAGTTGGCTCTTGGGTGTGTCAATGTGTTTGGGGGATTGCAAAGCTTTTGCTCCTTTGTCCTTGTAAATTTGCAAAGGAATTTTGGATTGTTGTGTTCCCCTTGCACAAAATGCTCAAACTGATCCCATGGAATGATCACAATTTCGATTGCTGATGAAGACCATGCCTAGATGTAACATGAGGCAAACATGTGATATGATCTTTCTAGAATGGTCCAAGAGGAGGTGATTGCACAATCTCCTTCAATTAAATCCCTTTCTTTTGAAGCAACAAAAGGTTCACTCTATAGGATCTTCGAGATTCCTACATCATCCACAACCGCATTATAATAATCTTTGTTTGACATTGCATAAAAGAAATCATAAACCCTAGAAATAACATTTGTTACAAGATAGTGATTTGGAAGCTTTAATGAAAAAAACTAAGCAAAATCACCATTCTAGTGCATATTACAATAGACACTAAAATTCATACTATCAAAATTTTGCTACATTTTTAACAATAAAGTAAGGTAAGTAAACCCTAAGTGCTTTAAATGAACAAACATAGTGGAATTTGAAGAATAATTAGTTTTGCTACAATTTCTTCCTTCCTTGTAACAAGGTCAAAAACTAGACCTTCAAATGTGGGTTGTTCTAGTATTGCAACAATGAAAACACAAATGTTTTCAATTTTTATAAAATAAAAATAAGCAACACTAAAATTCTAGGTTGGAAACTTGAAAGAAGCTTGCGAGCAAGGATATTGGAAAGAACATTGAGGAACTACTGGATTTTGATAAACAAAGCAAGGTCATAAAACCCTAAACATTGGAGATGATGTGATTAACATAAGTGAAAGGGAAGTTTGTTATTTTGATTTCTTGGGATGGAATTGGAAAATATTGAACATTCTACAACTAAGTACATGTATAGAACACAAACTATTGTCCTAGTATTTCATCACCAAATGCAATTTTGATGCATTTGTTTGTAAGCTTGTAAGAAATCTTGGTTTGTAACTGTAACGCAAATTGGTTTATGGAAGTAAAATGTTGGGGATAAAAAACAAAGTTTTGCATATGGGTTTCCAAACAAAACATGAATCTCAATTAGCAAAGATGAAGTTGGGTTTTAGGGTACCTAATGGGTTTACTCCGCTTTCAAATGCTTAGTTGTGGGTGCCTCAAGGACCTTATCCCAAATTTGCTAATGTTAGATGGGTTTCAAATTTGACCTTCGACTCTACCATTTTTGACTCACTATTCAAATTCCTTGGTCGTTTGAAGATTTATTATTCAGGCAAGCAACATAACAATCCATACTTGTAGTCGACATGGAACAAATCTTTGTTGATTCAACTTATTGACAAAACACAAATTTTTTCGATGACGATAGAATTAAAAGGCCTTCAATGATGCTTGAGATGTTTTACGAACAACAATGAGAGGGGCCCTCATGTGTGACATGGAAGCCCCGGTGGTAGGGCATTGTGACCCGAAACAAGCACCAGACATAGCTTGATGGGGGGTATTTAATGTCTCACCATGGTTAGTAAAAAATTGGAACCCAACATAAAACCAATTTGGACTTATTTGAAGCAAATTGGATCCTTGAGTTGGACCTTTTGTTGGATCCTAGTTGTTGCATCTTGGTCCTTCAAATCATGAACTCTTTTTTTTAGGTCCTTTTAGCCAATGTAAATTTTTTTTTGCTTCAAGCCAATTGATTTTCCCTCTAAAATGGTGCCATGTAAGTTTAGTCTCAATTTGCCACTTTTTGGTCTTGGACCCTCATCTAAAGGCCATGTGTTCAATTTACAACTTGTATCCAATAGGATTGCTCTATATCATTGGACCTTGGACCTTGAACCCTCATTTAAAGTGGCCCTTAGACTACAAACTTTCAAGGGTCAGTTGACAAAGCACCTTCGCTACATGGTGGAATGGAAGTATGTAAGGTACTATACATACCAGAAAATGGTGAAGGTGGTGAGGGAAGAAGTGATGTGGTGTCCCAAAGGAAACTCAAAAAAGCCTTCAGAAATATATATGTATGCCATCAACTTCTATTTTATTGCCATGTCAGCAAAACACTTTCCACAACAGCAAACACGTCATTGACAGACCCCCCATGCAATATACCCAAGTGGCTATTTTTCTGATGTCAGCCAATCAAGAGTTGCCACTTGTTACATTCACAGAACAGCCAACGCCACACCCAAGTTCCATCAAATAGAGGGAAATAAAGGTTTCTCTTTATGATACGCTTCTTGCTATTGGTGCGGGGCTTTGGAACATGATTTGTTCCTATGCTCCTATTGTGACCCAATTTGGGTTTTGTTCTTATGGCTCTGACTTGGGTCCTCTCTCTTTGTTCCTCCTTTTCCCCATTTGCTAGGTGCTTTGTTTAGGGAAGTTTGCCAAGTTTTCATCATCATTGAAGAAAAAGAAAAAGGCCAAAAGCTCATCTAACATAATATGATGACTGTATGTGCTACCCAGGTTCTCAAAGCATATATTTATACTTACCCTTTTTGATCTTATATTGAGACCCACAATTTGTGCCCTTGCCATTAACCTAGGTCATAAATGGTAAAAAAATAGAGGTAGGCATAGAAATTCTTGGCAACCAATGAGGTGAGCCAACATGCACCCAAGGGGCCCAACTTTTTTCTTTGTGGGTGGAGTGGTGTTGGATTCTTTGGGATTTTGTTGTTGCCTATGTGAATGTCCAAATCTTAATTAGTTTTTTTTTTGTGATCGGTCAATCAAATATGACCATGACAAAAGGAAATTTTAAAAAACTTTGGGCACCCCCTCACACAACTAATTAGGTAATACAAATCACACTATGCACACTAAACTATGTATAATTATGTAGTTTACTTAATTTTTTTGGAAAGAAAAAGGAAAAACTTAGTTTGTTACATTGACAAAAACCAAGAAGAGTCACCTGAAAAAATGGAAAAAGGTTAAAAAATAATACAAATAAGTCATGCCTTGATTAATGGCCGCCTCTATGGCAGCATAGGTACTCACTCACTCTATCCCGAGTTGTTTCCTCACAAATTGTCACACCAGGTGTCCAATTTTGCAGCTAAAGGAGAAAGTGTAAAAAGTGCTCTAGACTTTAGACCACTCTCATGGTTAAGTTACTAGACTACTACACTTTGTGAGGAAGGTGGGTTTGGTGGCCATCTCAAAACCAAGCCATCAATCTATCACGTCAACTAAGTTACCTGCCCATGTGTTTTTGGCTGCTACAAAGTCACCTCCAGCTATTTTGTAAAGGGGGTGGACGGGTTGTAACCTACCATGTGTTAACAGCTGTGAACTAACTTTGCATGTTATAGGACTGACTAACCAACCAACTATGTCTTAACAAAAACAACCAACCATGTTTTAACAAAAACAACTCTGTGAAGATGGAAAGAAACATGTGCAAAATACAATACTCATGCAAGGGAAGGGTTACTGTTGTGCAATATTAGGGATTGGGTCTCTCTCAAAATTTCAAAGGATTGGGTCTCCGTCAAAATTTTGGTCTAAACATCAAGAGTTCCCAAAAGTGAGATGCCGTCACTCACAACAATAAGCAGAATATGCTAACTTGATGGCAAACTTGTTTTTTTGAGTCTAGAGATGAAAATTCTTGACATCAGTTAAATTTTTTGCAAAAAAATTTCAATGTCCAAGTGACACTTTGTACACTCCATGTTTGGGTACTATAACTAACGAGGGCAGATTCTACATCATCAAACACTTTGGAAGGGTTAACGATTAGTCATTCAATTCCGTAGAAGTACTCTTCTAACTACAATCATCAATCATACACCAAATACTTAAAACTAAAAAGACTGGTTTTAGAAAAACCCCACTTTTCACAAACAAAAAGAAAAAGTTCGGTTTGTAAAATATTCCATTCTATCCTATCCCATCCATCCATCTCCTCAAAGCCAAGTCTTTTGACAACTTTGGTGTTGCCAAGTCTGCCTACCAAGTATGACTGAAACTGAAGAGGTAGTGCCTCGCGTGTGTCTTATGCAAAAATTGGAAG
>Ga0209208_10005771_pt1 | contig 17161 bp, 14 predicted proteins | sample S1TSphfallax_3_FD_187694 | JGI IMG/M metagenome (GOLD analysis project Ga0209208, IMG submission 187694) | Host-associated microbial communities from peat moss isolated from Minnesota, USA - S1T2_Fd - Sphagnum fallax MG (SPAdes) (version 2) | ecosystem: Host-associated > Plants > Peat moss >...
CCTACAAGCAACAATGGTGGTGAACTTTTCAACGGTGGTGGCAATCCTTTTGGAGGTGGTGGTAGTAGTTCTCCAAGAGGCGGTGGTAGTAGACCCCTAAAAGACTAAAATCCAAAATCATACACTGTAGGACCATAGGACCATGGATAGGGCCTATTTGGAATCTATGGTATCCCCCATGGCATTTTATCCAACCTCATGTAGCACCAAATCCTTTGCCAAGTAGGAAATTTTTACATTACTTCATTTACAATACAAGAATGGATCATGATGCTCATGTATAAGTTTTTCACAAGGCCATTCAAGCCAATGGAGAAAAAAATTGTCACAACCCTAGCCTTCGTCTCACGACCAAAGCAAGGGCTTGCAAGGGTGAGGGCCAAAAAAGAAGCCTGAGAGTCACATCTCATGCTCTTAAGAGTGTAGGAGAGTGTGAAGGAATGAATCCTCACATTCCCAAGTGAGCTCCCACTTTGGGAGTTGGAGTCCTAATGGACTCCCACATTTTCAAAGAACAATTATAAGGATCAAAACCCATTGGATTGAAATGATCATTATATCATTGAAAAGCTTTTGAAACTTTGATCTCTAAAATGGGCTCGCATGACCCATTTGGACACTTAAAACACGAGTTATGGTCAAAAGAAAGGTTGGGAGTCAATTTGCCAATTTGATTCCCGACCACTAGAAGTTGGGAATCGCCCCAATTTCCTTATGTTCAGGTGTTGTGTGAGATACCGTTGAAAAAATCTCAACAATGGCTATAACTTTGCTTCAAACCTTATCTTTATTGGAGGTTTGCACACAAAGTTATGGGCCCTTAAAGTTGTGGGAGTCCCAACTTTGGGAATTTCAAGACTCCCACTTGGGAATCCCTGGACAAAATGACATTTGGGTGCTGGTCCCATGGCCATGCACAAAGTATACTATAAGGGGGAAGGTGGTGGCTTCCCCCAAGTTTGGGCCATGGTAAGTTTTGTGAATCCATGTTTACCCTTAGCTCGTCCATGCACTAAAATGCTCCAATTACACACTAACCAACTTGTTGTTTGGTTTGTGCAAGTTCGTGTGAGTAATTGAATTACTTGTCAATCTTCATAGTCCCATCCCGAAGCTTTAACATGCCCCTCTACCCTTGAAGTGTTGCGAGCCAGGGAGCGCGTCCCAATTCCTTCTCCTTCTATTGTCTTCACCTTTGGACTCGTAATTGAGTCCATCAAGGAGCTTAGGGGTGCGTCAAAAATGATGTTGATATCAACAATTTTTTTTGTTTTACACGTCACAATTATCACATCTACGTGGGGAATATTTTTTGTGAGAGCCCATCCAATTTTGTAGATTTGAGGAATTGGAGGCTACGTTCTATAAATGTTACCGAAAAATAAAAATGGATAAACAAATGTGATGTGTCTATGTAATAAATAGGGACATTTCAAGGAGGGTTTCCATTAAAATTGAAACAATCTAAACAACAAACTTATAAATAAAGAGGTAGTTGTGCATGGAATTTTGGCCCAAATTGGTGGTGGTATAAGAAATTAATCCAATAACAAAGGAGGTCATGTGTTACAACCCTAGCCTTGGGCTCACGACGAAAACAAAGGCTTGCAAAGGTGCGGGTCGAGAGTGAAGCCTAAGAATCACATTTCATGCTCTCAGGAGTGTAAGAAGGTGTGAAGGAATGAACCCACACACTCCTAAGTGAGTTCCCACTTTGGGAGTTAGAGTCCCAATAGACTCCTAAGCTTTCAGAAGGCAATTTCAAGGGTCAAAACTCATTGGATTAAAAAATTAATTATACCATTAAAAAGGTCTTAAAACCAAAATATTTAAAATGAGTTTGCACATCTCATTTGAGTACTTTAAACACAAGTTATGGCCAAAAGAAAGGCCAAAAGTCAAACTATCAATTTGACTCCCAACCACTAAAAGTTGGGAATCACCCTGATTTATTTGTGTGTAGATGGAATGCCACATATTGTTGGAAAGCTCTCAATAAAGGATACAACTTTGCTTTAGACCTCACTTCAATCGAAGGTCGGCACAAAAAATTATGAACCTCCAAATTTGTAAGAGTCCTAATTTAGGGAATTTTGAAAATCCCAACTTGGGAATCCTGGGACAAAATGACATTTGGATGTAGCCCATGTGAAAAATCACAAAAAATATTATAAAGGGGGAAGGTGGTGGCTTCCCCCAAGTTTGGGCCGTGGTGAGTCTTGTGAATATGTGTATGTTCGTGACTCGTTCGTGCACCAAAAATGTTCCAATTATGCACTAACCAACTTGTTATTTAGTTTGTGCAAGTCTATGGGAATAATTGATTCATTTATCACTCATCTTAGTCCCCATCCTAGAGCTCCAGCATGCCCTTCTACCCCCCTCAAAGTGCTGCACGCTAGGGAGCTTCCACTATTTTCACCTTTGGACTTGCATTTGAGTCTATTAAGAAGTTTGGGGTGCATCATTATGGAAAAGCAAACAAATCTGGTTCCATCAATTACCATTGCTTCATTTGCAATTCCATTGAACATAAAATTTATGACTACCTTCATAAGGACATAGCTCAAGCAATGTTTAAAGAAAATGCAACAACTGCACCTAAGAAAGACGATGTTGTTATTGACATGGTTTTGGCAATTACCACTTGTAGTTAAATGCCTTTGTATTATGTGGTATTCAAGGAAATTAAGTTTCCCAAGAACAAGAACTTGGCCAATTGGCAAAAGAAGAAAAGCTTCTATGTTCGTTTGAAAAAGATATTAAGGACATACAACAAAAAGAACTTCCAAGGGATCTACCTAAAGCCAATATACAAATTTTAGTTAAAACCAACCTCACAAGAAATTTTGCGTCGGATACCAAAAATCACTTTACATGACCTATTGGATTTATCAATGTTACCAAATTTATCAAATCTACTAAATTTACCAAAAATACCAATGCTATTGAAAATATTAGAAACTTTTTGGTTTTGGAAAATATTAGCCAATTGTTTTGGGAAAGTAAACATACCCAATACTATAGAAACATGGTTTTTATGTTACTAGCATCATGATGAAAATGACCATATAGTTAATATTTATAATGCACTAGTAGTCTAAAGTGATTAAATGTGTCCATCATGACTAAGATCAATACCTGTTATGACTAAAAAATTTAGTATTATAATCAAATTAGACAATATGTTGCACATGTGGTAAATGTTGACGGTGCACATGTGGATTAGTCTATGTTAACTAGAATACAACTAACATGACTAGAATTAGTCATAAAATATGACACACATTATTATAATGTTATTGTTTAATGATGTAGTATTAATAAAATGGGAAAAAAATCATGTTCTCATTTTTAAAACTTTGTTACAAAAAAATTGACAAAAGATATAATTCTCATGAATTCAATTATTAATAATTATCATTCAAATGAACAAATAATTACAAGGGGGAAATTTTGAAAAAAAAGGTAATGAAAAAATGGAGTACTAATTTCAAATTTTCTACTTTTATCAAAATTATTGAAAATAAATCATAATAATTAACTAAATGTACATGCAAATCTTGAATTATTCAAGACCCATGATCAATTTGTATTTGTGATAAATTGAATGCATATAAATGTCCAAATTAAATTAGCCCCAAATTAAACTATCTATTTATTTATTTATGATCAAATGACATGAGTAAAATGGAATAATAAAATAAAATAACTTCGTGTAATTTGATTCAAAAATAAAGTAAAACTAATGTACAACTCACTTAAATATATATTTTTAAATATATAATATAATTAATTTATAAAAATATAATAAAATCCATTGTTACTACAAAAACATTGTAACAATGAATTCAACTTGTTTTATTTTATTACAAAAATTGATAGAAGATTGAAGGCATGTAAAAAATTTAATACCATAATTTCAAAATTAAAATCTTTTTTGTTATGATATTTTAAAGATATTTGATAAATATTGGCATAATCAAAATATTTAAATTAATGGAATGTCTAAAAATTTTGGATTAAAAATACCATAAAATTGAAATCAATGATGAAATTAAGGATACCAAATGTACCCAAATAGTTATATGCAAAATTTCTAACCCAAGCAAAAAAAAACATTGCTTGAATTTTTTAAACAAATATTGAAAATGCTTTGAAATCGAAAGGAATCACAAAGTTCAACATGATTATGATTATAAATTGATTTTACCTAAATAATTATAGATTATAACTCAATCAAAAATTTAATGCATTATATATGAATTTTTTAATTTAGCGACTTAATTTGTTTTTACATTTTGAGACTTAAAAAATTAAAAAATTAAATGTAATTGTGATAGTAAATTTTTTTTTTAATAATTATATTTGAGACATTATATATGAGTTTTTTAGATTAATATTTAAAATCATTTTAGTTGTTGTACATTTTGAAATGGAAAATAATAACAAAGTTTCACAAAAGTTAATAAATTAGATGTGTTTAAATAGTATTTTAATATATAACTCAATTTAAAGTTTCAAATGATGCATTTGAATTTGTTAATTAATGAATATTTAAAATAATTATGATTCACACTTTTGTGAATTTTAAAAATCACAAATTACAATGTAATAATAAACCTACCAAATCAATTAAATCAAATAATGATATTAAAATAATTCATTATTTTGTTCAAAATATGTGTTTATATATTTTGTGATGTCATTTTTTGTCATCACGTGAGGTGATGGCTTAATGGTTAAAGCCTTGGAATGTGGCCAAGAAGGTTCAAACTTGAAATTTTCATTATTTTTAAAAATCCTACTTTTGGGGATTCAAAGGCCTATGACATCAATTAACACGATTTGCAAATAATGTCAGCCTAAGAAAAATAAATAAAAGTCCAACATTGAATCACAAATCAAGAGTGCTAGTGTTTTGGATTCACCTATATTTTCAAAATATTAAAGTTCCATAATGTCATTATATATTCATATAAATAATATAGTTTTAAATTTAAAATCAAATTAATAATGCCACGTCAACTAATAGTTTAAATCATTTTAGTCATTTTGGACAAGCATATTTAATCATGTTAGTCATATATTTTTAATCACATTTGTGTTTAAAATGGCCAATTTATTATGAATACAACCAATTTTGTCCATTGTCTAATGTGACTAAAAATATGACTAAATTTAGTAAAAAAAACTAACTTAAAAACACATTTATGTAGTAGTGACGTTTACTTTGGGTCAACTCTTCAATTTCACTTTGGATTTGAAACAATATGTTGTTGCCAAACTTGCCCCTAGAAAAAAAAAATCACCGTGGCAAGACCTAATCCAGCAATTAATGGTAAAAACTATGATTATCACCTCAGTGGCGATTGATCCTCACATGGCTATGATATAGGTTCAAGTGGGCAAGAACATTGTTGAGGACATCCTATGGATGGAGGATTCAGTGTAAACATCATGATGGAGGAACTACAAAAATGGTTAAGACTCCCCAATCCTAAACCATCACCAAACCAATTGAACTTGTTAAGGATCTCAGAATCCACATTCATGGGATTCCCTACATTGCAATGTTCACAGTAATGAAAAACAATGTTTTGGATTCTAATTATTCAATGTTGTTAAGCCAATGATGGTTGCGTAATGCACATGTTACTCATGATTGGGGAAACAACTTAATCACCATTGAAGGCAATGGCATGATGCAAACCATTATTGTAACCAAACATTTGGATAGCAATACCAATCATCCTAAGGTTTTGCTATGTTATGATCTAATGGAAGGAGTCACAAATGAAGAAGAAGAAATACTTTTCGTAGCATAATCAAATTTGTTTACACTTGGAACCATCACATTTAACCATGACCAAAAATTTTCAATGCTATAATTTTCAATACAAAAGTCAATAAAGAGGACCTTATGTTCAACTTTCCGCATTCTGAAGGACACATTTTAGTAGATACTACACTAGCACACATTAAAGTCCAAGAATTGGACATTGCACGTTGGACATGACCTAAGGATCACCAGGTAAGACTTTTCAATTTGAGGATTACCAAAAATCCTTAGATGGTTAAGTTGAATGTAACATTGGATGAACTAATTTTCACCAATATTGAACATTACTCTAGGAGTATAAGGACATTTTCACATGGAATCATACTTACTTGAAAGGAATTCCACCACAAATTGTTCATCATCACATCGAGCTCCACATCACTATTCCACTTGCCCATCAAACTAGGTATTGAATGAACCCAAATTATGCTACAGTAATCAAGCAAGATTTGGACAACCTTTTAAGTGTAGGTTTCATTGCCCCGATGGAAAAAGTTAGTTGGCTATTGCCAATTGTCATTGTATAAAAAAAGAACAGCAATTAAGATTTATGTGGATTTCCAACAATTCAATGTTGCGACCAAAAAAATCCATATCCTTTACCTTTTATTGAAGAGATGGGTCATGAGGTCTATTCATTTTTTAATGGATTTTTCGGTTATCACCAAATTATGATGGCCCCCAAAGATGGATACAAAACTGCATTCATGACCAACTGGGGAGCATTTGTTTGGATGGTCATGCCATTTGGGGTCAAGAATGCTCCACCAACGGGTTTGTGCATAGATGAGTGTAATTAGTGTAATTGGTGGACATTACTCATTTCTTTTGCTTGAGTGTGATCTTGTTCATTTGTCTCGTTGATTGTGATTATGCATGTGAGAATGCAACAATCAAGTGCACTTATAGTGAGTTACAAAGCTATAATTTACCATTAGTAACCAAAGTTAGTGTATTTTTTCACAATGTTTCTTACAACGAAAAAAGGTAACTTAGGCTTTGTAGACTTAAAAAAGAAAGTAAAACTAGAAGGTGTCATGTCTTCTTTTGTAAAACCTTTGTATGGAGAGAAGCCCGACATTCTATTTGATAGGAAAAACCTTGCCTCTTAAAAAAAAATATGTGAGAAGTACAAGCTATGCAACAAGGGGCTATGCCCAAAAAGGCTAAAACTTGGGAGGGATTTTGAAGAACACGACCTTATTTGGACCTTACAACAGTCAAAATGGATACATGTTTACTTACATAGACGATGAACAACTCATTGCCTAAGTAAAGAAATTGTGGATGATAATGCACCAAAGAACACAAGTGTTGATAATGCTCATGATAAACAAGGCTGAGGCAAGGGGGATTGTATGTCAAAAGAAAGGTCAAGATGTTAATTGGTGTGTTTCTATAGAGTGGACCATAAGGGACCAACTTCAAAGGTTGCAATCATTAAAGGCTACTCATTAGTGTAATAAACAAGGTTCAGGGTTCGATCTAAGTGCAACATTGAATTTGGATGCAAACGAAGATCCAAAGGGGGAGCTAGAGGATGAGGAAGATTTTGAAAGTGACATGATCATGTCAAAGTTGACAACCAAAAAACACTAAGGCCAAGTTCGTGCCAAGGACTTGTGAATTATTGGAAAATGGTAAAAACACATCTTTCGTATGGAAAAGGAGTTGCAAGACTTAGAGGTGGTTGTGTCCTCACTTCAGAAAGCAAAAGATGAGGCTTGCAAGGAATTGGAGAAGGTTGATGGCCAAATTGAAGCTTGATTGGAACTTGTTGCAATTGGAGACAAAAAGTTGTAACAGTTACAAATGCAACTTCAAGCCCTACAACTTAATTCCATAAACGATGCAGAAAGTTCTATTATTGTGGAGATGAAATTATAGATAGCTTCACAAGAAGGCATGGTCAAGGGTTGCAAGGCTACATTACAAACATGTTTAACAAACCATAACAAATTGTTGGCCAAGAGCGCATCAACAAAAAAGGCATGGAATTCAGCTTCAAAGAAGCTTGAAATATTCAAACGGCAAAAGGTTGTTGTTTCTGCTCAAGTCAAATCCATGAGAAGCAACAATCGATGGATAAATTTCAGCCCATTTCCATGGCCTTTTGTGCCCATGGACATCAATGTTTATTTTCAATGTTCATCAAACATTTTGTTTATTTTGCTTTGCCCATTTTGTAATAGAAGGTTTGAACTTGCTTGGGATTATAAAATTGCTTCTTATAGACATGCATATCATTCTTGGTGTGTGACTATCCAATTTTCCAACTCTTCAATGCTTGTTGAAGGGTTATTAGGAGGAAATGCATGTAGAGTGGTGGGGGCTTTCAAGTATCACAAAGCCATGTAGTGATGATAAAGGACAAGCAAGAATAGATTGAACTAGAAAAACTACTCTAGATAATGTGCAAGGTGAATTCATTGAACCATCTTAAATATATCTCAAATCTACATTCATCTTGTGATTATGTTCAAATGTGCATGAAATTTGTGTAACATGCATCAAGGTTGTTAAAGCTAAAAAGTTTTCTAAGCCAATTTTGAAGAGTTGTAATTTTGTATCAAACATCAGATTTTATCAGTTTTTGATATATAAATTGATTTTACACTTTTACCAATTTTACATTTCTATTGATTTTAAATTCCTACCGATTTTAAGTTAGGACCAATTTTAGATTACTATCAATTTTAGGTTAAAGCCAATTTTAGGATCACTACCAATTTTGGAGAATTGTTTATTAATAAAACCAATAAATCAACTATCACCTTTGACTTTTATTCCAGGTTCTAGATGTGGGATAAGGTTGGATAACTTGGAGTTTAAGAGGATTTTTAAAGGCTTTCATTGTTTTTAGGATCCCCATCATTTTCTAATGGATTTGAAGTCTTATCTTGGGGTTGCTCAAGGGGTCTTTTGGGCTAATCTTTTTTTTTTACTCAATTTATAATGTATTTTGGCACTTTTGGAATTTTTTGCATGAAGTGAATTTTTTTTTGCTCAAGTTTTTGCTTTGCAAAATGTGTTGAAGTGGATTTTCCCACTTGCTGTGATTGCAAGCTTTGGAAATGTTGCAGAGTTGTTTATTGTCATTTTTTAAAAAGAGAAAGTGGTAGGTTATTTGCCTAAATGTTTTCCACTTGTTTTTAAAGTGACTATTTGGCACTAAAAACTAATGGATTTGAGGTGTTCAAGTACCCAAAAAAACCCGGGAATTCACCAAGTGGGCCAAACATTTGTGACCATTCCAAAGATACAAAACCAGGATTTTTGGTTCAATAACTTTCTTGTTGAAATATTCAATAAAAGCTATTTGTTTTCACTAGAAAAGAAAGTATTAATTTTTGTTAAAGTTTCAGTGTTTATGTAATTCATTCTTTTGTGTAAACCTTTTAAAAATATTTTTAAAAATTTATTATACGTGTGAACCATTTTTGTTTATGAAAAATGACAATTGTGTCGACAAGGAATATGAGGAAGCAAATGAACGAGGCATCGCAATGAAAGGGTGGAGATGTACTTTATGTTGGTCATGAAAGATAATTTCACACTATGGAGAAAGAAGGCCTTGCTACCCTACAAGTGGTAGAGCAACAATAGGTCGAAATCAACATTGAAAGAGGAGAATCAAAAATAGGAATTCACACCAAAATTCACTTGATGGAGCGATTGGTCGTGATTATAGATGCGGAACCTTTGTGAGGCCCTATTTGGACCCCTACCAGAAATAATGTTTTTTGGTACCAAAAGATTATTGCACCCAATACCTAAGCCTTAGATATTGAAAATTTTCAACTTTAGAGGATAACCGACCCTAGATATTGAAAAATTTCAACTTTAGAGGATAACCAAGGATCTAGCAGAGTTTCCAGAGAAGGTTACTTTCAAAACTAACGATAGTGACCACTCATTGACAATGAATTTTTGTGGGGAACACGACTCATGTTAATTTTTTTTGGTAATGCCTATTTTTACTATTGATTCCACACCCACTAGCCAAATCTACACTTTTTGCAAAGGTCTCACACACGTAGTTGAGAATTGCCCCTATAAATCCAACCACGTACCAATTTTTGTAATTGAACCAAATTTTGATACCACCCAACCTGTCATCTTAGTTAGTTCCTAGATTCCAGTGACTTAGGTTCCTGTAATACATGAACATGACCTTTTTTTTATAATTGCCCCAAGTTATCCAATTACTCAAATGTTGAACGACTAGTATCAAATAATGAATCCTAACAAAAATAATATTTTACCAACCTACCTTGGGAACTATGGATCATCCTATACATGCAATGATAATATTCCCAACCCATGGACAATGATTCTTAATATGTATTACCTAGGTAAACCCCCACTTACTTTCTCCAACATAATTAGCCCTTCAACATACCTTTTCCCGAATATGGTAGTCAATGTGGTATAATCCATGGGAATTTGTATAGTCCATGTTGTTTCACCTTGAGTCACTAATAGTCTTCTTGAATTTTATACTTTGCCACATAATCCCTATCAAGTCATATGTGTCCCTAATTCAACGCTTCAAAATCACTCAAGTCATGTGGATGTTTATGAGAGTCATTGAAAGCTTGCATTGTTCCTAAGAGTCCAAGGTCTAATATTTATAGTATTTAATCCTCACATGTCGCAATCCTAGCCTTGGCCTTGTGACCAAGGCAAGGGCTTACAAAGGTGCAGACCAAGAATGAAGCCGAGGAGTCACATTTCATGTTCCTGAAAGTTTAGGAAAGTGTGAGGGAATGAACCCCCACATTCTTGAGTGAACTCCCATTTTGGGAGTTGGAGTCCCAATGGACTCTCAAATATTCAGATGGTGATTGCAAGGGTCGAAATTCATTGGATTGAAAAGTTCTTTATATCATTAGAAAGCTCTTAGAACTTAAATGTCTAAAATGGGCTCGCATGACTCATTTAAGTACTTAAAACATAAGTTATGGCCAAAAGAAAAGCTAGGAGTCAAATTGGCAATTTGACTCCTAACCACTAAAAGTCAAGAATTGCCCTGATTTTTTTATGCTCAAGTGGCGTGTCACATACCATTGGAAAGATCTTGACAAGGTCTACAACTTTTCCTTGGATTGCACTTCAATAAGAGGTTTGAACATAAAGTTATGGGCTTCCAAAGTTGCGGAAATCCCAATTTAAGGAATTTCGGGACTCCAACTTGGGAGTCCTAGGACAAAATGACATTTCGATGCTAGTCCCATGGCCAGGCACATAAAATACTATAAGGGGGAAGGTGGTGGCTTCCCCCAAGTCTAGGCCATGGTGAGTCTTGTGAGTCTATGTTTGCCCATGGCTTGTCCGTGCACCAAAAATGCTCCAATTATGCACTAACCAACTAGTTGTTGGGTTTGTGAAGGTTTGTGTAAGTAATTGACTTGCTTGTTACTCTTTCTAATCCCTATTCTGGAGCTCGAGCACGCCCCTCTACCCCCGAAGTACTGCAAGCCAGGGAGTATACCCCAACTCCTCATTCTTTCGTTGTGTTCACCTAAGACTCACATTTGAGTCTATTAAGGAGCTTGGGAGTGCGTCATCACATGTGAAATGTTCCTATATTATGGACAAACAAATGCATAATATGTTGTGATATGGAAGATTGACATATCATTTTGTTTTTTATTGAATGATAAAATTTTAGATATGCAAATCCAACTCCAACTACCTTGTCCTTCTCAATTATTCGTGATAACCACCAATTACCTACAAGATCCAGCACAATCAATCCATTAGTAAGAAACATTAAGCTACCACCACCCCAAGTCCACACCACGTACCACAAAGTCATTACATGATGACAAATCAACTCCAACACATGCTAGCAAGTCAAATCTACATGCTACCTTTAAAGTAACATCCCCAACTTGCCCACAATAGAGCAAAAAGGATTGTGACATTCCATAATTATTAATAGAACCCTCCCCTAACCAAAAGCACAAAAGAGGTGCAAATAAAAGTTTGACTCTAGCTGTTATGGTCCAAAAAAACCAAAAGAAAAAGTAGCATTTTCAAAAGATGAAGGTGAGGAACATATAAGCGTTTTTAATAAAGGAAGGTCTAAAATTTATCGTCAAAATGATCAAATTGTTAAAAGCCCTTTGAAGAAGCCAAGAAAAAATCTAAAGAAAATTGTCTTAATGTTCAAAGGGTTTTGTCTTGACAAAAACAAAGGCTGCCAAAGTTCATGGGAAATCAAAATGACGTAATTTTAAATGTAACAAAACAACTATAGGACTTCATGTAATTTTAGTTCTAGCTGAATCTTTGTTCACATTCCCAACTAGGAATTCCATATTGGACTATGAGGTAATGAAAAATATTTGGTAGATTTAGGCTACAAATGAATTTGCAACAAATTTTTCATTTAATTTTTGTTCACACAAGTCCAGCCAAGAATTGCATTTGGGTCATGAATTTAAGTCTATGGCATATTCATTTACAGCATGCATAAATGATGTGTTTAAACACTCAACTTTATAACATTCATTTTGTAAACATTCAATTTACCTCCTAATGCTCCCTCCCAATTAATAAGTACATTTGTGTTCAAATGCATGGCAAGAAGCAAGGTGACCAGAATGGATGGAGTTGTGTTGTCAAAGGACTGTGTTGTATACTAATTACAATATGCATGTATACATAGCCACAAAAATCACTAAAGTGCAATGCAAGTTTAGTTTTTAAATCTACTAGTCTTATTTTGCATAGTTGGGACATTGCACGTGGATGTATCCATGAGCCATGTATTTATGAACAGTTGGAACCTTCTTTTGACATAATATGGCAATTGAATGTCTTATTTTCAAATATTGTCTTCCAGCAACTATAATGATCTTGAATATGTCCTTTGAACATGTTCATTTCTTTAAATCACAAGAGTTGGTGGTCTCAACTTGTGTTTTAACCTATTTCAATGGGTTGGTGATGTAATGTTGAAATGATTGAACTAGAATGCAATGGTGGAGGTTTTGGAAAGCTATTGGGTTTCAATAAGCCATCATAGATTCTAAACTCATTGTGATCAAGTAAGTTCATTTGTCATGATTGTCTTTCAACAATTGGAATTTTGTTTCAATGTTTGATCCAAAGTATCCAACTTTCTAGTTTTGTTTTGATTATTCTTAATGACTTGGTCAACCCCTATTTACTAACTCATTTGCTTTGTTGGGTTGACCTAGGATGTAATCCTTTTGCTTGAACATGTACACATGGTGGAGTTTTTGGACAAGTTGTTAATTATTATTTTTGATGATTAGTCATGAAGGGTTTTGAACATAATTTGAGGTTTGTTTGTGAATCTTTAAAGGATTGTTTTCTAACTCCTATAATGGTTTTCCAATGATCTCATTAATCTTCATAGGATTGTTTCCAACTCTTGCAATGGTTTTCTAATGATTTTGTTCATCTTTACAAGATTGTTTTCCAATTCCAGCATTGGGTTTCCAATGATTTGTTCATCTTTATTTAGGATTTTTTAATAACTCTTGCAATAATTTTCCAATTATCTTCAATACATATCATTTAAGTTTTGTGTTAGTCCATTTTCATTAACAATTTGATCACGGTTTGATAATAGATTTTCTTGGGTGGGATACTGAAATAAAATATTGACTACAACCCATTTATGAGATGTCAGTGTAGACTCTGGTACTTATCTATTAACATTTAATGACTATATATAATGGGTTTTGAACTCATTATGAGTATTTTTTCATCCTAGATCTTTAATTGTGCCTTGCAAATATGCTCAATATTATAGTAATGTTATTTGATTTTTTGTGAGTCATAAAGGTAAATTTTGGAAAGGGAATATTCAATGGGTTAGTGGGGTTTTTGGCAAGGCTACTGACTTTTAGTGAATCATCACAAATTTTGGAAGGGCTAATAACATTCAGTGAATAATCACAAGGTTTTGAAACTCATTGTGGGTTCAAGTTTTTTTAATTAAAACTAAGTTTTGATGAATACAATTCATTTTTGTATCTTTTCATGGCTATATTCTAGCTTAGTTGTTAATTTATTTCAATGATCATGAACATATATATATATATATATATATAGTTATTTGTTGGTTTACTAGACTCTGAGTTTAATCTTATCAATATTTAACTATTAACAGACCAAAAATTATTATTTAAATTACATATCTTTGACATGACTATTTGGATCTTAATTAATCATGCATTCCATTCCATTGTGTTACAAGTTTTTAATCATTTTCCAAGATTGTCTTCCAACTTAAATGCAATAGTGTCTTAAGGATCTTCAATTGTATAGGTTTTTCTATCATCTTCCTTAAATCCAATGAATCATTACTATTTTTTATGTCAGATTTGCATTGGGTTCATTTGTTCATTTTTCATGATTGTCTTGCACCTCCACTACAACATGGTATTTTTATCAGGCCTTGTAGAAATACATGCACAAGGTATTGATTTTCAATGAATCATAACGGTGAAATTTGGGAAGGTCAATGACATTTAGTGGTCTAATAGGGTTATTGGAAAGGCTAATGACATTCAATGAACCATGAGGGTTTTTGAATTCAATGTGAAATCAAGTTCATTTTTCAATACCTTGTTCCAACAAGGTTGGGTGGTGGGTGTTGTCAATCCAAGTTTCTTTTAATGTTGGGAATGTGATGTAATATCTCCTAGTGGACATGTACACATGGTGTGTTTTTGGAAAGTCCATAGTTATTGACATTTAGAAACTGGAAACCGCACCAATGATAAATTGTTATTTGATGTCATTAATCCTCAAAAATGGAGCAAAAATCCATAGTGGAAGTTCACATGAATACAATTTAACCATGTGCACATTTCAAAACTTTCAAAAAATAGAAACATTGAATAGCAAGGAGAAACAAAACAAAAAGAAAATAATGAACTAAAAAAATGTATTAACACTAACTTGAGATCTCAGAAAATCACAATTAAGAGAAGAAGGTAGAAGTTCTAGTAAAGTTTGGTTCATAAGTAAGCACAGTCTTGGAAATTGTTCCTTGTACGCATTACCCACATGTTTTATTCACTAACTTGAATGGTATTAATGTAGAGCTTAAGGCACATGAAACTAAATTGCATGGCAAGGAAGATTGGTTCCTTTCTCTGAGGCTCAAGAACAAGATCAAACCCTAAAGATGAGCACTGCATTAGAATTTGAAACTCCAAAAGAATTACAATTCATCAATAGGAGGCTTGACTGCAAACACCCCTTTTGACAATTTTAGTTTGTTATGGTAACTGGAAATTTGTCATTTCTAAAACAACCATGGACTACTTTCATTGATAGTAAGCATGAAATTCTCAATCAAACATAGGTAGAAAACCCCTACAAATTGATTTTAAACATATCCAAGTTCAATGACTTCTAGGCCAAAATGATTACATTCCGAACATGGTCATGTAAAATCAATGGAGATTGAATAAGTTGTAAGTTGAAGAGGTGATGAGATTGCATCAAATGTTAGTGCTTTGTAATAATGTTGATCTGTTTGCCATGGACCATTGAAATTATACATTGTGTTACAAAGCCCAAGTGGCATCTTTCCTTTAATTCCAAATACATAAAAAATGTGGAATTATTTTCCTAAACCAATTACATTTATATGATGAAATTCAAAAATAAGAATTTGACATGTTAGTTGCACAATGTTCAATGTATGGATTGATATCTATTAAGTTTTACTTCCTTAGGACTTTGCTTCTCCCAAACAATGAAAACAATTTATCCATATAATATTTGTAGGTATTTATTGGATCAAATCTCTTCAAATTTATTCTCATGAGCTATTTGATCATCAACACACATACAACAATTCATGATCCCAAACCAACAAGATCCATACTATGAACATGATGACATCACAATTGAAAATAGTCCAGGTATTGACTCTTTTCTAGAGACCAAAATCTTGGTATCCCAAGTGCAACAAATACAATTAAACCCTTTTGCCACATGGTTTGTCCCATTAAGACAACAAGAAATTCAACATGATGAGAAAAATAGGCTGGACACTAATTTGAAAACAAGCCCACATGAAGGTACAATACAAAGCTCTAGTGATGGAAAGGAGCCCAATTGCCCACCCATAATAGTATGCCAAATGGAAAGTAAAATGTTCCAAACTTGTCATCTTGTGATATTTGTATTCCAACACGTGTTTGACTTTTGATTTTTAGAATTTAGATTAAACACCATGTCATATGTGATATAGGGTCTAAGAAAGAAGTCAGATTAATAAATGTTAAAATGTTGCAAGGGTTTTGTACTTATAGAGTTAAAGCCCACACACTAGCAAAGCAGCATGGGTACTATGACAATCCCAAGCTCCACATATGGTTAAGCACCTAGTTGCCCACCCACAACAAATGTTGATTCATAAGGTAAACATTTTTATATTGCATCATGTATGGATTTTTATGTTTCAATTTTGGTTGTTTTGAAAGCTCTAATGTATTTGGTGTTTAGTTGTGTTTTATTTAATTGTGTCTTAATTTTTTTGCCCAGTTGTCATCCCAATCAAGGGAAATACACTAAATCCTAACAATGTGAAGGACAAGGGACCTAAAGTTACCAATCACACCCTATAGAAGGGTAAGGGACCACTTGCTTACAAAACCACCCCAACCAAGGACAAGGACCAGAGGCCGCCAAATGCAACCCATACAAATTAAACAAGGAACCACCTACCAACAAGACCACCCCATCCAAGGACAAGGCCCAACCACAATCCAACGCCAAAAGCACCCCAACCAAGGACTACCTACTACCTGCCAAAACAACCCCATCTAATAAGAAGGCCCAACTAGAAGCCAGTGCCAAAACCACCCCATCCAAGGATTGCCAGCCACCTACTGGCAAAACCACCCCATGCAAGGAAAAGGCCCAACTAGAAGTCAATGCCAAAAGCACCCCATCCAAAGACTACCTACCACCTACTAGCAAAACCACCCCATTCAAGGAAAAGGCCCAACCAAAAGTTAGTGCCAAAAGCACCCAATTTAAAGTTTGTTTACCACTTGCCAAAATTACTCCATCCAAGGAGAAGGCCCAACAAGAAGCTAGTGCCAAAATAACCCCATCCAAGGAGAAGGCCCAACAGGAAGCTAATGCCAAAATAACCCCATCTAAGGAGAAGGCCCAACAAGAAGCTAATGCCAAAATAACCCCATCCAAGGAGAAGGCTATGAGCCATGGATTATAGCTCAACAAATAGTTAAGCTTTAGTTCCTTAAATTTCCTTAGTACTAATGATTTGAATGCTTATAAACCTTCAAATAA
>Ga0209208_10005772_pt1 | contig 17160 bp, 12 predicted proteins | sample S1TSphfallax_3_FD_187694 | JGI IMG/M metagenome (GOLD analysis project Ga0209208, IMG submission 187694) | Host-associated microbial communities from peat moss isolated from Minnesota, USA - S1T2_Fd - Sphagnum fallax MG (SPAdes) (version 2) | ecosystem: Host-associated > Plants > Peat moss >...
ATTCAATTTGGTTTCTCTCATTTTGCTTTTGCAATTCTGGTTCCGTTTCGTACCGGCTCTCTCTCTCTCTCTCTTCCTCTCTGTCCGAGGATTCACAATTTAGAATTATATATTTTTTCTGAGCGTCTTTTGTTTGTTTGTTTGTTTATTTATTTATTTTGCTGAAATGGATGTAGGACGAGGTTGATGTGTTGGTTCCATCGCAAGATTTCAATGGAGACGTGGAGCCTATGGAAGGTTAGTTTGTCTTCCCTGGTCCTGCTTTGATTTAAGTTATTATTATTATACATTTTGGTTGGTTCTTCTCGAGGGATTTTATTTTATTTATTTGTTGGTGCCTTCGTTAAGCCATGGCACAACAGTTGATGATGTGCCTATTTTGTGGAGGGCATTACTATCCAGAAATGTTAGGGTTTGTGAGGCTCTTTTTGTGTGCCGCCAGACCTTGCTTTGTGGCAGCGTCTGTTATGGTTGAAGATTTTTTCGGGTATGGTAGTTGATTGTAAAGAATCTCTAGTTTAGGTAATGTGTTACATCAGATTACATGGTGAGAGCCTTTATGCAATCAACATCTGTGGGAAATACTTATTCAATTTAGGTTCTGCTTTCTTTCACAAGGATTTTTTGTTGTTATTATAACTCACAACTACATTACTGCAAATTCCTCTCAGTTCTGGGCAGTTTATTACTTACTAGCATGTAGTTAATATGCATGAGACTTTGAAAGAGGGCATAAAAAGTAGTAAGTGGTTTCTTATGCACAACCATGAGCAAACCCTAGACAGTTTCATCTCAGACGGATATACAATTTTATATCAGTGTCGATGAAAAATTGAGGAGATTAGAGTTCAGAGGAACATGGCATCGAATAATTGCCTTTGTTATATCTCTATGCTGGAATCCAGTTCCATGCTGTTGGATTGTGAGCTTCTATTATTGGCTTTCTGCTGTCCTCTGTTTGTTGCTCTCTACTTCTAGTGTTAGTATACATGAAGGTGAAGGTTGTCTCTCCCATGGCTGTCAAGCTCTGCTAAATGGTGGGCAAAAAGACTTCAATCAGTTTTCCTGATTGAACTCTGTGGTGCTAGGTATATTTAGAATGGTTCCATCCATTCCACCATAGGTGCTATTTGGTGTCAGGCCTTGTTGTTAATAGCTTCTAAGGTGTATTCAGATTCACCTTGACCTTAGCTTGAAGTCAAGAAATGTCTAGATCCTCTAGATCAGGATGGGCCATATTTTCAGTACCGGCAAGTATTTTTATTGACAGTGAATCTTGGTCCCTAAGGTGTTTTTCATAAGCATGTCTTACTGGAAGACAATCTGGAGGAATGGCAATCATGTAACAGTGCGGAGTGAATCATTAGAATACCCCCATGTAAATGTTGTTGAATGATGAGCTGAAATTAGTTTTCAGCAGCATGCCAATCTGCAGAGTTTGTTCTTGTTCTTCCCTTACTCAGAGAGCACCTTCTTGTTGGCATACAAACAGTGGTAATTGTGAAGGTTTGAAAGGATGCACTTATGTTTGATTGTTTTGTGCAGTCATAGGGCAGGGAGAGAGTGTCCCCACAGTGGAGAATCAGCCAGTGACTGAGGACCCATTGACAGGGAAATTCTCATGGACTATAGAGGGCTTCTCGAAGGTTAACACGAGGAAGCATTATTCTGAAATCTTTTCCGTTGGAGGATTCAAATGGTAAGTTCACAGTTCAAACAATCAAATGGCCAAATGGCCACCAGCTTGCAATTGCTCAAGTGATCAATTGTCTAAAGCATACATTTTGAACTGCTGACAAGGGGCATAAGATCCTTGTAAGAAGTGCTATGGGTAATGGAGAGGAATCTAGGACAGAACGACCATTGAACAATATATTCTGTTGTCATGCCTCTCTAGTCATCCATATTCAGTTTTTGCAGTCGAATCTTAATGGGAAAAGTACAGAATGAGGCTTTCTATATTATATATTCTTGTATTCATCCATATGTTTAATCTCTGAGCTACTCAAGAAGCTTCTTGTTTTGGTGCTGGGAAGACCTCCATCTTGTGAGTGGTGCTTATTTTATAAGTTTTTGTGGAATATGTTATTTCCTCTTGATTGGATTGAAAATTCAATGACCTGCTTTGTCAAAGAGAGACTGAGGTGGGTTGCCTATGTGGATGCAGGCGTGTATTGTTGTTTCCAAAGGGGAACAATGTTGATCATTTGTCACTGTATCTTGATGTTGCGGATTCTCCCTCTTTGCCTTATGGATGGAGCAGATTTGCACAATTTAATTTGACTGTTGTCAACCAGTATGATCCTAAAGCAACTGTGAAGAAAGGTCTGGCTTCTTTGATCAAGGTCTTTTGTAAAACCCCATGCTGCTGTGGAAATGTAGGTTTCCAATGTTGATTCTTGCTCATTGGTGAAGTTCAGTTGCCAATTGTTGCAAAGGAGCCTGAATGATTTTCATTCTTACATTTTCACCTTGACAAACTCTAGAATCTGGTCCATTGGCAGATACACAGCATCAATTTAATGTTCGGGAGAGTGATTGGGGTTTCACATCTTTTATGCCTCTTCAAGACTTATATGACCCTGCCAAAGGATTCTTGGTGAATGATAGTCTTATTGTAGAAGCAGACGTGAATGTCCGTAAAGTGGTTGACTATTGGGCATATGATTCTAAAAAGGAGACTGGATTCGTTGGTTTGAAGAACCAGGGAGCTACATGCTACATGAACTCCCTCCTACAAACTCTGTATCATCTTCCTTACTTCCGCAAGGTCTTCTTTGTTCTCCTTTGATTTCTGGTGATAAGGAATGTTGTTGCAATTTCATGAAAGTTCTTACTTAGGAACTATCTTTGAACACGTCTAGGAACTAGGTAGCCACATGTTAATTTGTCTCTCCTCTTTTCAGACATGGTAATTACTTGAATCTTGGTTGAGTAGTAAATAATTTTTCCCTTTGTGACCAGGCTGTGTACCATATGCCAACTACTGAAAATGATGTACCTTCCAACAGTATCCCACTAGCATTGCAGAGCCTGTTTTACAAAATACAGTACAGCGACTCGAGTGTTGCAACAAAGGATCTCACAAAGTCATTTGGATGGGACACATATGACTCTTTTATGCAACATGATGTACAGGAGCTCAACCGGGTTCTTTCTGAGAAGCTTGAAGACAAAATGAAGGTATGGTCATGTTACTCCAGGTCTGACAGGTCTAGCTTCCCTCTGCTAAAGTTCCATGCTGAGGTAGGTTGTGTGAGCTTTTCACAGGGGACTGCTGTTGAAGGCACAATACAGCAGCTTTTTGAAGGGCATCATATGAACTACATTGAATGCATCAATGTTGATTACAAGTCAACACGCAAGGAGTCATTCTACGGTACAGATTTTTTTGCTATTGTGGATGGAAGGTGTAATTTGCAGTTCAGTGCTCCATTATCTGCAATTTCTGGGAGTTTGCAGATGTGCACAGGCTGATAATTTTCTCCTTGCAGACTTGCAATTGGATGTGAAGGGGTGCAAGGATGTATATGACTCGTTTGACAAATATGTTGAAGTGGAAAGGCTTGAGGGGGACAATAAGTACCATGCTGAGCAGTTTGGCTTGCAGGTCATATCCATCATATGTGGCTTGCATTTCTAATTTGTTCTCACCTGGTTACTCCAGTCATGTGCATGCTGGAGGGAATATTGTGCTGCCATGCTTCCTCTTTGGTACCTGTCAAGAATTGGTGATATTAGTATGTTCAAGCACCATGTTGTTTTGTGACACCATTAGTCTTTCATAGCATTGTTATCAGACTTGTAAACAGCACGACCAAGCCAGATGTTTTGCGCAGATCAACAAGATGGTATCAGGATGACGAGGGTTTTCAGAGGGTATTGCTAGTTGATTTTTGAAATCTTTACAGTTGAGTTGGCTTTCTCTGATGCAGGATGCTAAGAAGGGAGTTCTTTTCATTGATTTTCCACCTGTCCTACAACTTCAGCTGAAGCGGTTTGAGTATGACTTCATGAGAGATACTATGGTCAAGGTGTGTAACAAATAACTACTCATATGCATCCCTCATCAGAGAAGATTACCCAATTGTTTTGTTCTGGGTGTTCAATCAGAGTGATCAGCTGGGATTTGTGTTGAAGCATATTCCATATTTTGTATATGTAGTTGTATAACTATTGAGTTGTATCCTATGTGGGCAAAATGTGCCCAGACTGTGCCACTGGGAAAGAAGTCATATTTTACAAAGTTGCATGCACTTTTTTGTACTTCTACTTCCATTGGTAGGGCTTGAACCTGTTGGAAGTCCAGAGTAGTGATTGTGAGGGTTCCAATTTCCACTGTTTTAGCAGTCCTCCCTCTGGTCATGTAATATCAGCTGACATCATGACTGAGTATTCCTGTTGTTTCTGGAAATGCAACAGAAATGCAGGATGCAGATTTTGTATAGTGGTTTGCCCAAAATTTTGGATGGATTAGATTCCCATTAAAATTGGTTTAATGGGGCACTTCTGTACAGTCTAGTTTTGTCTGAATCTGAAGTTTATATTGCAGTTCTCTTAATGTTGCTAGTAAGTTTGAAGCTAGGTGCGGCCCTTGTTTTCTTTTTCTTTGTGTGGCTTGGAAGTAAAAACCCCATGAAGCCTAGATTTACTAATGCTAGTTCTGCTTCTCTCTCAAAAGTTTCTAAAATTCTCAGGAGTTTCTAAATGGATAATCTCCTTCTGTAAAGCTTTCTTGCTGGTGGTCAATGACTGCTGGTTCACCAGGTTATCAAAGGAGCTGACGTCCCACTGAGAATAGTTGACTATTTGGAGTAGTCATAGACTTCATGCTCATGAATCATTCAAGAACCAACAAATCTTCTGTTACACTCCTTTTGTTTTTCAAGTATTATATGAAGATCAATCTATCAGATTTGAAAGCTAGAAGGAAATTTCTAGTGAATAATTTTATTAGTAGGATGTGTAGATCTCATCTTTTTTGTGTCTTGTTGGTTCAGAGGTCAGCTTTTGAACTGAGGACACAAAATTTTTTGATTGAAGGAGGATTGTATTTGGTCTACAGAGTCCCTCCATAGCTTCAAGCTAGCAAATGATGCAGTTTTATCTTCTTGGCCACATTTCCTGTTAGGTAACTTGTTCCTCTTGTGCAGTCAGTTGTTTTGTGAGTTGAGTGTTCTTCAAATGATTTTGCAATTTCTTGGACACTTTTGACAAGTTGTCAGCTGGAATATGCAGATAGTAACATGATATCTATGCCTGATGTGGATTCCAATATTTTGGATTCTGCAAAAGTTGGAGTAGTCAAGTTTTCTAAGTTCTTAAGGCTTTCCAGGTCCAAAGAGTTCTGCATAGCTGAAATGGCAAGCTTAATTGATCTACTGAAGAAAAATGTTACTTTCTGCTAAGTTGGCCCAGAGGTTTGCTTGTCAAAGAAAGATTCCTGTTTGGTTTTTCTGCCTTCTGAATCTTCGAAATGATCATTGCAAAGGTTTCTTACTTCTAGGTAGGGAGGTGTTTTAAACCCATTTTGTCCTCTAAAGATCTCGTTTTCAAGGTTCTCCACCCTTGTTTCTCTCTCTTTCCTTCCTTCTTCCTCACATGGATTTTTTCTTATTCTCTTTTCTCCTTTTGGTGTTCCTCTTTCTTCTTGGATTTCTGAGTTTTGTTATCCTAGCCAGCATTATGACTGAGTTTTGTCATTACCACCGGTCTTGTGACAGAAACTCAGTATGTTGGTCAATGTTTGATGGTGGTGGCATATACCCAAAAACATCTTGCGAGTTGAATTGTACTTCTAAAGGCTTCTCTTGTAATTTCTTGGATCTAATTGTGAATCAAAGTCCTCAAGGTATATCATGTGATATCTTTGACAAACGTTCTCAACCAGAGGATGCAGGTATTGAAATGATTTGTGTGCCTCTTATTCATTCTGATATCTCAATTACTGCTAAGTTGGGAGTTATCATTAGTCAATTTTGAGGCTTTGTAGTTGTAAAGAGTTCTTTGTCTCTCCGATGGGCAGTCTTATTGTCCTTCTGAAACATAAAGGCTACTGTCTAAAGATTCTGTTGAAGAGGACTAGAGGGTTGCTCAATCAGGACAAATTCCTTTTTGGAATTTCAGCATTTGGAGTATTCTGAATGATTCTGTATAAAGTCTTGCAAGTGGGGAGCTTCTTGTAAGCTCACTTGGTCTTTGTTCTTCTCTGCTGTCCTTTTCTGTGTGTTTTGTCTATCCTGTTGTGTTTTTCTGTTTTTTGTTATCTCCTTGTGTTGTTTGTTGCTAGCCAATAGCATTGCTGAGTCTACCTGTTGCTTCCGGAATTGTAGTAGAAACTCAGTACGCAGGTTAGTGTTTTCACTGCCCTTTACCCACTGTAGGTAGCTGATGAACTCAGTGGGAAGGTTGTGATAGAGAAGTTACTATCATACATGCTGCTGTTGATGGTCCCTGAACAGGTGTGAGACTGGCACTGTTGTTCATACTGCTTTCATGTTGTTTTTGTTTCTTGGTCCTTTGTTCTCTGTTTCGCCTTTCTTTCTTTGGAATTCTCTGTGGCTGGTTGGAGGAGTGTTAACCTTGCTTTGCCCTTTCTTATTAGTGAGAATGGAGATTTCTCAATTCTGATGAGAAATATATGTTGGTTAATGTTTGACATTGACCTCCATGCATCATTGGGAGCTGGTGAAACTAGTGGGGATGTTGTGATAAGTTGTCAATACCCTGCATGTTGCTGTTGAAAGTCCCAGAACATGCATATGACTGTTGCTGCCTGTCAAACTGGTCCTCTGTTTTGCTTTTGGTCTCGTTTTCTCTTTGGTCTTTTCTTTGGGTTGGCTTCCTCTTTTCCATGCTTGCCACTTAGGTGTTGTTATTCATTAAACTTAGGTGTTGTTATTCATAATGCATATAATAGTCTCAGACTTTGTGAGTGACACTTGTAAGGTTATGAACACAGTCATTCTTGTTGTATTGCCTACAAAGTGTTGTTGTGGAGTTCTCTTTGCAATCTTGTAGATATGTTCTCTGGTTACACATTTTGGCACTTGGTCCCATGATAAATGAAACAACATCTTGATGGTTTATCCATCTCATCCAAATATTGCTTGCCTTGGCAGATCAATGATCGGTATGAGTTCCCTTTGCAACTTGATTTAGATAGAGAGGATGGCAAATACCTCTCTCCAGATGCAGATCGAAGTGTTCGTAATCTTTACACCTTGCACAGGTCGGTAAAACTCCCCTGTTCTCTAACTAAACTGAATTGTTTATGTATACAGAGCATCTGATTGTAAGACATGTTCACATTCACTTTATGGGGAGTGTTACAAGACAAGTTCATTGCAATTGGGTATATGTCTCACCAGATTCATGTGGTGCTTGTTTTGTCTATTGCAGTGTGCTTGTTCATAGTGGTGGAGTACATGGTGGACATTACTATGCTTTTATCAGACCAACATTGTCTGACCAGTGGTAATCTACACACAAACATGACTGAGATTCTGTCTGCTTAGCATTCTTTAACTTGTTGAATTGAGAATTTTTGTCCATTCAGGAGCTTCTATTCTGTAGCAAGGGGAAAAACTATCTCCCATCTTTGTTTCATTAGCTGGAGTGGCTCAAAAGTTTTTTCCAGCTCTGCATAATGTTAGTTTGGAGCCCAGATTCCTCAGGCACAGTATCTGTGAAATCTTTGATGATTTGACATTGTTGAGTTGGAGCACAAACTGTGTGGACCAACTGAAACCATCCTTTTGTGGTTCAGCTTTGTTCCCATGAGATTTTTTTTTCAAGTCAACACAAATCTTTTGGAGCCAGACTAGCTTTGTCTTTCATCTGTACTGATAGTCAAATTATAATAATTGCAACAAGGGCTGGGAGACTGATTTCCAAGTATTTGGTGGAAAGCTGCAGAGCACCTTAACTTGTGAGGACTGCTTGTTTGACAACTGACTAAATTCATGGAATAACTTCCTAGAATTCATGTTAGCACCAGGAATTGCAGAAGTGCTTGCCCACACTGGTGTCATTGAATTTCTAATTTTCTTACTGGAATTCTGGCAGGTATAAGTTTGATGATGAGCGTGTAACAAAGGAGGAAGTCAAGCGTGCCCTTGAAGAACAGTATGGAGGTGAAGAAGAGGTATATACATATATGGCTGTGTCTCTATTTGCTGTTGCAATACTACACATATGGTTCTCTCTCTACACTGGTAACTACATATGAAGCAGAGGTGAAGATGTAGACTTTGGGTGTATTATGAGATACAAAGTTCAATTGGGTTGCATTTGGTTGAGTATTGCAATCTACCTTGCAGCTTCCACAAACCAACCCTGGATTCAACAACACACTGTTCAAGTTCACTAAATACTCAAATGCATATATGCTGGTGTACATCCGGGAAGCAGACAAAGACAAAGTTGTTTGCAATGTTGATGAGAAAGACATTGCAGATCATCTACAGGCAAGAGACTCATAATTGAGATCATAGGGTACATAATGATACTGGAAGGACCAAATCAGCTTTCTGCTGTCTACAAGCTCACTGATTTCACTCCTGCTTTGTTTGGAATATTTTATCAGGTTAGGAAATTGCTTCATTCATATGATGTCAGATGTGTCTGGTATGAGAACCAGTGCAGAGTAGACATAACCCATATTTTTATTTATTGTGCCCAGATAAGGTTGAAAAAGGAGCAGGAGGAGAAAGTGAGGAAAAGGAAGGAGAAAGCAGAAGCTCATCTGTACACTATCATCAAGGTAATGACCACATGTTTTAGCATTGCTCCTCCATGTTTGAGCATCGCTCGTCCATTTGGTAGATTCTGTTTTCTGATCCTACTTTTTTTGCCAATTATCCTAGGTTGCTCGGGATGTTGACCTCTCAAACCAAATTGGGAAGGACATTCACTTTGACCTTGTCGATCATGACAAAGTTTGTAGCTTCCGTGTTCAAAAGCAGACACTTTTCACTCAGTTCAAGGTGTGTGGGCTACTTCAGGGCTTTAGAGTTTACATTTTCTATCCCCTTGCCATATTGATTTAAATCCATTGTGGAACAGAGTGTATGTTAATCCAGTGGTTTTTTTCTGCTTGCACTTTCTATGTTTTTTTTTCCAGTTTTTACCTTTCAACATGGTGACTGGGTGATCTTAATATCATGTAAACTGTTCCGATGTATATGATTATGGTCTCACTAGCATAAGATTATGAAGTGCACCAGTATGTGATGAAGGATGAATCGCATAGGGCAATATATTGACTATTGACCTCTCTGTTTATAAAACTCTGAGGTAGATAAAAACATTTTCTGGGGCATGCATCATTTTCTGCCCTCCATACCTGCATTCAGGCATTTCTTTGGGAAGAGTCCATGAAGATAAACATTGTTGACTGTTGATTGATTTCATATTTTTGTAAAATTCCATGAGTTTATCATTTTTTTGCTACCTGTGCATGAAATGAGACTGTTGAAATTGTCTAGGTTACTGCTATCCAATATTTTCCATTGATTGAGTTAGCTGCAATATATCTGCCTTGCAGGCTACAGTCTCCTAATCAAATGGATGCTTTGAAGGTTGAGAGGTTGCTGATTATTTTACATACATCTGCAGGAAGAAGTTGCCAGAGACCTTGGTATTCCTGTCCTTTGTCAAAGATTCTGGCTATGGGCAAAACGCCAAAACCATACATACCGTCCAAACAGGCCTTTGAATGAGCATGAAGAGTCTCAAACAGTAAGAGATACATTATCCTTGTCTTGTTCACTGCCCATTGTTTAATTTTCAAAGTGTGCAGCGAAGGTTGAATGTATCTATCTGAGTTTTTGTATTGGGTGTTGGTTGATAGTGACAAGTATAATCTTGACAATACATTTTTTAGCAATCGGGCTCAGAATGAGAATCACTTTTGGTGTTAGAAGAGTTTGGAGTGTCAAAAAAGGACTGTCAATTTTGGTTTTATAATGAGTTTTTGCTGCCTGTAGCTATTAGGCTGTGTGAAGCTTGGATTGAGATGTCTGCATGTTTTCTTGATCAGGTGGGACACTTGAAGGATGCTTCAAATAAGGCTTACAATGCTGAGCTGAAGTTGTTCTTGGAAGTTTATCTACCCAATCCAGTATGTCCTGCCACATTCTTGTTGGCTTTCCTCTAGAAATATCTCTAGCTTGATGCTCTGCAATCTCTTCTTTTGCTATCTATCTAAACCAGTACAATTTTTGGTATTTGAAGCACCACTTCTTTCTGAGTACTGTTGTTTGCCTGACCTTCCAGACACAAGGACTGGTTGCTCCCCCAGAGAAAACAAAGGAGGATATCTTGCTATTTTTCAAGCTGTACAATCCAGAGAAAGAGGAATTGTGGTAAAGCTTGGATTCTCTATTTCATAGAGTGCTGTGTGTATGTGTTTATGGGTTGTGGCGACAAACTTCTGGACATTAATGCTTGAGATGTGGTACATGTTTGTTTCATGCAGCTATGTGGGCAAATCTTTTGTGAAGGGAGGGGGTAGGCCAACTGATATCTTGGAGAAGTTGAATGAAATGGCTGGTTTTGCACCAACTGAGGAGATTCAGCTTTATGAGGTAAGTTTCTACCCTATCCTGGAACACTGTTGACTCTTCCAACTTGTACCATCTGCAGCAGGTAAGTTTGAAGGATTGAGATTGTGTTTAGGACTATGTTTCTAAGCAGGGATCCAAGATCCATACCTTTCTCATTCATGACAGCTCCTTTAGTTCATTATTTGAAGTAGTCAAGACCTTGTGGATCCACATTGACCTTGATGTGACTTTAAATTAGCATTTCTTACAAGTGTTCTCAACCAGAATATGCAGGTGTCAGCAGGATCTGTATTGGTCATCCTAGATCTAATATTTCACATTTGCCTACTGCAGACAAGTCTATAGATTCCTAAGGTTGTAGTTCAAGTGGCAAGCTTAGTCATTATTTTGAAGAACAAAGGCTGCATACTGAACCTTTCCGTTAAGTGAAATTTTTGGTTCAATGTTAGCCCATCATTTTCAGAATGAAAATTTGACTCTTTCTTTCTTTATTCAGAGTTAGAAGTTTTTTAAGGCACGTGTTGTGCAAATTGCTAGTCTTGAAAACCTCAGTGCACTATCTCTCTTAGCCTCCTCTTTCATCTTTTGACTATTTAGGATGGCTTGCCCTTTGAGCAATGTTTCACATACTACTTTTCTTTGGCCTCTGATTTCCCTGGGAATAAAGTCCATTTGGGTTGAATTCCTTGTCAATATTCTCTGACATGATGAAAATCAATATGCCTTCTAGTGATGCTGCACAATTGTTTCTGAAGAAGAAGTGCAGTTCACTTGTGCATGCAGTTTTTCTGCATAAGATGTGTTGCTGGTAACTTGTGCCATTAGTGCAGTGTTACATGTATCTTTTCTAGTTTTTTGACTTGTGTTCCTAATGAGTTTGTCTGAGTTTGTTTGAAAATCTTCATGCATTATAGGCTACAGGCAAATGTGCTGACAGATGACACAGGTAATTTGGTGTATCTCAATTATTGAGAGGGTTTTCTGAATACCCATTGTTTCTGTTGCTGTGCAGGAAATAAAGTTTGAGCCAAATGTCATGTGTGAGCACATTGATAAGAAAGCCACCTTCAAGGCAAGCCAGGTAACCATTGGTTCCTTGGAGTTTTAATTACTTGTATCAGCATGTACTTGTTACAGGGAAATCACTGCACTTTTCAGGCTAGAAATTCTGGGACTCAATATTTTGTTAAACTCAGATCTGCTTTTTGGTACTATCTTGTAATGCTCTTTCAATGTGTCTTAATGACTCTGCCACATTGACAGTACTTTTTGTTGTGTAAAGCTTGAGGATGGAGACATTCTCTGCTATCAGAAAGCTCTTACAAGGGAAGAGGAAGAATCATATCGTTATCCTGATGTTCCATCTTTTCTTGAGTACATCCGAAATAGACAGGTAATTGTTTTCTCTGTAATGCTAGTCTAGGAGTAGCATCTTGATTCTGTGAACAGTTGAGAGTTTCTTCATTGGTGCTGGACATGAGTTTTCTGTGTCTGTTTCATATTCTCTATCTTGGTTTGAAAGTTTGTCTGTGTTTGCAAGATCTATGTTGTTTTTGTTGTTCAGAACACACATAAGACTGGGTTTAGACATAAATTGGGACATTTAAGAAGTTGATTTATTTGTCTTGACAAATGTGTGGTTGACTGTGGAAGGTTGTACACTTTCGGCATCTTGAGAAACCAAAAGAGGATGAATTCTGCCTGGAACTGTAAGTTCACAGACTTAATTATCCTAAGACTTAACTAGACCGCAATGAGGTCTTGCTCACATGATTGAAAGAGATGGATGCTCTTCTGAGCTCTGATGTGTGGTGCATAAAACTTGGATCTCATTTTAGTTATGTCAATGTGAAGTCAATGCAAAACTCACCTTGATATGTGCCGCTATTTTCTCTGTCAGGTGTAAAGTTGTATCTTGTTGCTAGGACTTATGTTACCAGTGTGCTCTTTGGATTCAGATCAAAGCAGCACACTTATGATGATGTGGTGGAGAGAGTGGCAACTCGGCTTGGATTAGAAGATCCTTCCAAAGTCAGACTGACATCTCACAATTGTTACTCGCAGCAGCCAAAGCCACAGCCCATCAAATATCGGGGTGTCGAACACTTAAGTGACATGCTTGTTCACTACAATCAGGTCTGAAATGCTCCCTTAGCCTCGCCAGAATATGAGTCCATCTCGAAGGAAGAAAATGGAGCTGTTAAACTTGAAGTTCTCACACATATTCAAGTTTGATTAAGGGGATTGTGGCATGACAACTTGTTTACCTTCTGACATGTGTTGTAGGGTAGCATAATCTGTTTGCTAAATTTGGGTTTTTAAAGTTTGATGTTTGTGAGGGCTTCTTGTGATATGTCTTCGCTGGTTTTTGGCACTGGGGGGCATGATACAGACCTCAGATGTTCTCTATTTTGAGGCATTAGATTTGCCACTGCCTGAGCTCCAGGGCTTGAAGACCCTGAAGGTTGCCTTCCACAACAGCAAAACAGAGGAGGTAGGGTACCCCTACCCTTAGAGATATGTACTGCATTTTTTGGGATTTGTGAGATAGACTGTTTCAGATGATGAAGTGTGCCCTTCTTGTCATTTTAGTTATGGCTTGGCTGGAACTGATACAATGGTTACTGTCAAAGTGTGAATTTCCTCTTCAAGCTCATAGATATGTTTCCAATGCTAAAGCGTGCAACTTGTAATAAAAAATTGGAGCATGTTTGCCTATGAATGAAGGGTTTTGTAGTGTCACAACACGGTAATTCTGGTTGTGTCTCAGTCATAAGACATCATGAGATGTGTTGGCCCTGAGTTCTTGAATGATAGTGCTGGTAATGATTGATTTAGCAATTGCACTCATATATGCTTATTAGCAATATGCTTTTTTAATCTATGTTGCAATACTGAGTACATGACTTTTGGCAGCTGTCAGTACACAATATAAGACTACCAAAGCAGAGCACAGTTGGAGATGTCATTGTTGAACTCAAGGACAAGGTATGTGTTCGTCACTAGTTGGTGGTTTCATTTGAACACATCCTATTCATGTTCCCCAACTCAGTCTTCTTGCTCTCAATATTGTGTCTCTTATGATAGTTGTATTGGGGAGGTGAAGTGAGGATGTGTTTTTGGTTCCCCTGTTATATATGAGGTCTGCTGAGCCATCAGTTCATATTCAGTTCTGTCCATACACTTGCATTTGGAAATTGAGTATTCTGTGCTTTCTTGGCTGTTTGGGAAGGTGGAGATCTCAAGCCCAAAGGCAGAGCTGAGAATTCTGGAAGTCTTCTACCACAAAATCTATAAGGTATGTAAATGTATTTGTACGTCTGCCTTCTTTCGCTTCTAACTGCTATTGTGGGAGTGTAAGTACAGTATCTTGCTTCTGGGATGGAATATTACCAATTGTAATCCTTAACAAATGGACTTGGTATGTGTACAGTTAAGATAGAATTGAATGAAGGTCATAATAGTCAAATTGTCACTTAAATGGGGATTTTCAAATGAGTCTTATGTTCTGATCTTCAATTTCTCCCATGTGTTGTGGCAGATCTTTCCATTGAATGAGAAGATTGAGAACATCAATGATCAGTATTGGACATTACGAGCAGAAGAGGTTGACATAAAGATTCAGTTCTCTGTCGATACTTCAGAGCTTAGCTGTGTCCTTCATTGCCAGATCAGTGTGTTTGCATATCCTAATGGACTCAGTGTATGCATTGTACTGTAAGAATGAATGATGAAGGTTGCTGGATTTAGTTTCCTACTTCTTTGGGATGGTGCCTATGTAAAGTATTGCATGAATCAAAATATGAGGATTGATGTCTGAAACAATGTCAGTGATTCTGGTCATAGGATATTGGAAGCAATTAGGTTCATGAAGGCACACATACTGAGATTGTGCTACCTTATATTCAGCAATAATCTGATATTTTAGCCCTCCTAATTCAGATTCAAGTGCGTGATTTCTTGACCTGTTAGTGTAGCATTTGGTCAATGTTTACTCTGGATGATGAGTCTAACTTGGATAATGTTTTGTCTGGACTGTGGCTTGATATCTGCATACAGATTCCTGAGGAGGAAAAGGACTTGGGTGCCCATGATCGTCTGATTCACGTTTACCACTTCTCACGGGATGCCTCACAAAATCACATGGTTTGAAGCTGCTTCATTGCACTGTTTGGTTTTCTAAAATCTGATTCATGTGAGTCTTGATACCCAAGCTGTTCATGTGACATTCATGTGATTCAACACTCAAGCTCACAGTGGGTTGCAAATTGCAGGTGCAGAATTTTGGGGAACCATTTTTCTTGGTGGTGCATGAGACTGAGACATTGGCAGAGGTGAAACAATGCATCCAAAGAAAGCTGGAAATACCTTATGAAGAGTTCTCTAAGGTTGGTTCTCAATCTCTAAGGTTGTGCATGATTCAACTAACCCTTTCAACATAGCACTACACATACAAGACAATTTTTTCCCAGCAACATCTTATCACTGTGTTGATAAAGAGAGATTTATGTGAGTCATCCCAATAAATAAATGTCTCTGCGATTACAGGCCGGATGACACTATTCATGCCATTTAATCCTTTGGGACTGTAAGCAGCACAAGTTTCCTGTTGCTGATGTCAATGTAAATTCATGACTGAATTATTTTTGCTTATACCATTGTTCACCTGTGTAGTGGAACTTTGCGTTTGTTTCATTGGGTCGCCCGGAGTATCTACAAGACAGTGATGTTGTTGCAAGCCGGTTTCTGGTGAGTGGAACTCAATGTCATTAAATTAAATGTAAAGCCTCATGCTTCATTTGCATCTTAATAGGGTTGCCGTGGCTTTCCTTCATTGTTTATGTTTGTGTCTGTCACACATGTTCTTGTTTGGTTTGCTTTTACAGAAGAAACACACAGCCTGGTGCTTCATTTCCATATTAATAGGGTTGCAGTAGATTTTCCTTCATTGTTTTTTGTTTGTGTCTGTCATCCATGGTCTTGTTTGTTTTGTTTTTTCACAGAAGAGAGACACATATGGTGCTTGGGAGCATTACCTGGGTTTGGAGCATACTGATTCTACTCCCAAGCGATCCCATACTTCAAACCAGGTTCTCCTCCATCTCTTCTCTCTCTGAAAGAATGGGAAAAGTAGAGTCTTAAGGGGGGCAACTTGTCCAATTGAGTTGACACATATTTCTGTGCAAGAATGATCATGTGTGCTAGTTTTCAGAGTAGGAGGCGTAAACCGAATCTTTGTTGAGGTGCAACATGCTTTAGGTAGCTACACTTAGCAGATGCAATTCATGGAATAGAGTTTTTACTCCTGATGATGATCTCCCTGCAGGGAGGGGGGGGGGGTTGTTTCTTCTTCATCTGCCACTGTCAGTCAGGAGTTCCTTGTTTGTCCACCACTATAAGTCCTTCCAATGGTTGCCGAAGTATTGGAAACTCCTAAATGAGCAACACTGCAGGGTGTCCCAACTCATCATGCTTTCTCTGACTAACTCTAGGTAAGGTGTTAACTGTTGCAGAATCGGCATAATTTTGAGAAGCCTGTGAAGATTTACAATTGAAGGAAGAAAATGAAATGCCACCACTTTGGGCCACAAAAGACTGGATGGGAATTTATATCACCTGTTATTACCAGGATTCATGCATAAGGTGGGCTTGGTACATATATGAACAGGGAAGAAGATGCAGAAGAAGAAGAAGCGGGGGTTATTTGGGGTGTGTTTGTGTGGGGTGGTGGTTGAAGCTTGAATGGATTAATGGATGTGTGGGAGATTTCTGCAGGGACTGTCTTTTTGGTCATTGAATCATTGTTTCTATTTAGCCAAATTCTAAGTTGCTTTGGGTTGCTTCCCATGGCTTAAGGCTTATGGGTGTCAGTCACATCGCTTTGCCTAGTGGGCCTAGATGCTGAATTGTTAGAGAGTTGCACCTCATTGTTTTTTTAAAATTCTTTTCATCGTGTTTTACAATTCCTGGACTTTCTCTCTGGTTGTGCACTCACAGAAGTAGAAATTGAAACCTCACAGAACTAGAAATCACTCCCCACCAAAAAGACCATTCTTCTGTTTCATGAAGAAGATGTGTTACCTTATGGTTCTCCTCCTCATCCTCTGGTAGTGTTTTGTCTTGATTTATGACATGATTTTCTAGTTCATTTCCTGGTGTGTACACCAATTCTTACTACAGTCTGTTTAAAATTTCTGCTCGATCCAGCCACCAACCCTTTTGTTGTTTTTATCTTTAGTGTCAAAGGAGGATGCACATGCCCATGAAACTTAATAGAAGTTTGCTTACTACATCATAAAACAATAGCCTCTTTAAATTGCAAAGCTTTCGTAACAAGATGATTTTACTTGCAAATTTGCAAGGCGTTTCAAGTTAAGTTAGAATATATCATATTTGATTGACATGCATAACATTATATAGAAGTTGCAAAAGCTTGAATAATTTGAAGACCAAATTTATCCCTTCTTTTCACTAGAATATTTGGTTTTTTTAGGGGGTATTCTAGAATTTATACAAGTCTTGATCCACTCTTGCCTACCTTCCCAATTTTTTAGGCCAAGTGATACATTTATGCAAATATACTTGTGTAGAT
>Ga0209208_10005773_pt1 | contig 17156 bp, 13 predicted proteins | sample S1TSphfallax_3_FD_187694 | JGI IMG/M metagenome (GOLD analysis project Ga0209208, IMG submission 187694) | Host-associated microbial communities from peat moss isolated from Minnesota, USA - S1T2_Fd - Sphagnum fallax MG (SPAdes) (version 2) | ecosystem: Host-associated > Plants > Peat moss >...
GTTTTTGGACCTAATTCTTCACATTTCAAGACCCTTGGTTGTGGGTTCTCAGAGAACATTCTTAGACAGGCTCGTTCCTAACCGGATATGGTTCTACCTAACTACACATAGCTCAAAACTGATTTTTTTCCTTCTTGTTTACAACGTTATACCACCTATATCAACTGCATACTTAAGACATGTTTTAAAAGTAAGAACTACATGCTTATTGCCCACTCATCACCAAATTATTATTTAAAAAAATGTCATTGTTATTATTCAAAATTGTGATTTTTCTTTCAAACTAATAACATGTTTAGCCTTAGAAAAAATATAATAACAAAATTTTAAAAGAATTTCAAAACCAAAACCTAAGTAAATTGAAGAAAAATCATCTATATAAAAAGATAGGGATGGGAACCCATCCACAAAATGTATTGTAATCTAAAAATGTGTTAGTTCTTTTTCAGTGTGAACAAGACCCAAGTAAAGGTTTGGATGAAAAAGTAACCTATTGGATGAAGAGTTGTGATGGATGCGACTGACAAAAAAACATTAAGGGAGGGGATGGTTGGCCATCATGAACTTTAGAGGAGCCGCATTTTGCTTTTTGATGTTTTCGCTATTTTTTGTGTTTTTGTTGTTTGCAAGTAATGAAGTTTCATTTGTTGTTCTTCATGGAGTGTTAGCACCTATATCTAAAGTTTGTGGTTGAACGTTGTTTTTCGATTTTTCTTTGGTTGTGTGATAAAAACAATGCAAAGTTATTGAATGGAGGACGGGGTATTTGGTGGTGGAAAGGAAGAAACACCAAACAAGGATGAAAACTAAGCACTCTAGTTTTTGGATTCTGATTGATCTCAATTTAATGATTGTTGTTAAGAGCTTTCAAGATGAATGCCTGAAGCTCCTTGTGTGAATGTGTTGTTCATTTTGCTTTATAATTTCTGTTGTGCTAAAGCTAGTGAGTAAAGCACTAGGAGTTAAGGAATTAGTAGGGACCTTAAAGCAGAAGTGATGAAAGGCTCAAGGGGGTTATTAAGGTTGGTCTTTGTGGGGATCATATTCAAGTTGAACGTGCTTGAAAATCTTGTGGGAATATGGGGAAGATTGAATACCTAAATGTTTGGGAACTTCAAATAGATTTGTTGTAATGGGAAGTCCTAGGAAAATCTAAAAAGATCATTGTTGAAACTGCTTATCCATGTATTTTCCATCTCCAGAATCAACGTCTCTACCAATTCGGTATTAGCTCTACAAAATTTGTTTATTGTTCGGATACCCACACTTGTAGACCAGGATAATTCTCACAACCGTAATCTTGGGCTCGTGACCAAGACAAGGGCTTACAAGGGTACGAACCAAAAGAGAAGCTTGGGAGTCACATTTCATGTTCCTGGGAGTGTAGGAAAGTGTGAGGGAATGAACTTTCACACTCCCAAGTGAGCTCCCACTTTGGGAAATGGAGTCCCGATGGACTCCCCAACCTTCAAAGAGTAATTGCAAGGGTCAAAACCCAATGGATTGAGGAGTTCCTTATATCATTGAAAAGCTCTTGGAACTTAAATATTTAAAACGGGTTTGCATGACCAATTTGAACATTTCAAACACAAGTTATGGGCAAAAGAAAGGTCGGGAGTCAAATTGGCAGTTTGACTCCTAACCATTAAAAGTTGGAAATCGCCCTGATTTCGTTGTGTGTAGGTGGCGTGCGACATACCATTTGAAAAATCTTGACAAGGGCTATAACTTTTCTTCAGACCTCATCTCAATCAAAGGTATGCACGCAAAGTTATGGGCCTCCAAAGTTGTAAAAGTCCCAGTTGTGGGAATTTCGGGACTCCCACTTGGGAATCCTGAGACAAAATGGCATTTGGGTGCTTATCCCGTGACCAAGCACAAAATATACTTATAAGGAGGAAGGTGATGGCTTCCCCCAAGTCTGGACCGTGGTGAGTTTTGTGAATCCATGTTTGCTCGTGGCTTGTTCATGCACCAAAGTGTTCCAACTATGCACTAACCAACTTGTTGTTTGGTTTCTATAGGTCCATGAGAGTAATTGATGTTTGTCACTCTTCCTAGTCCCCATCCCGGAGCTTTAGCACGCCCCTTTACCCCCAAAGTGTTGCGAACCAAGGAACATGCCTTAGCACTTTACTCTTCCATTGTTTTTACCTCAGATTCACATTTGAGTCTATCAAGGAGCTTGGGAGTGCGTCAATAATCCACATAAAGAGGAAATTTGAAGTGAGTTGATATGCCAAGTTCCATAGAGTTATTCTGTCACCATGTCATTGATGTATGTAATGTTGATTCTACTGAATGAATGTTTTTTGGTTTGTTATGTTGTTTTTAATCATTATTTTGCAATATTCAAAGTACATACAAACTTATATGTACCCCTTTTTGGTATTAAAACGTGTTGATCAAAATAGGATGTTAAGTATAGAAGTTGTATTATGTGGGTCCAAACTTTTTAAGGTGTACCACTAAGGACAAAAATGACCTAATATATAATGGAACCTTTTTTTATCCTATATTTTGATCCCCATCAATATCAATGATTCAAAATGTGTCAAGTATTTTATAAACACAATATTTTAGACCATTACAATTTTAGATTCCATCAATTTCATCCATTTTGTGTCTTTAAATGGTAAAATAGGACTATGTAAAAGAGCACAAAAACGATGGTCCACCTTGAAAATATTTTGGTACTCTTTAAAGAGTTTGGACCTTAATATTGGTTTTGAATATGCGTAAAAGATGTTAGATTTTAGTAGTAGTAAGCATAATCAAAATCTAACTACCCAAAAACCATTTGAACATCAAATTGTCCATAGGTTTGATAGCTCAAGCATAAAATAAAATCCATCCTTAGGATTTTTAATACTACAACTGCATGGTTTTGGTGTAATGAACATTGTGGGAATAGATCCAAGGGAAACATTGGTTGGAAATCTTGTGGTCAAAATGAATCATAAAGGGTTTGATATGTAAGCACAAGTATGGATCAAAATTCATGATGGAATTGGAGAATGGAATAGCATTGCACAATTCCATTGTAGTTTCTTTTTCATTTCATACATTCCCTAGTGTTGTTTTTCAAGGTTTCAAGAGAAAAATGAAATCCCCAAGGTTGGGGATATCTAGATACCCAAGCTTATACTTCTCCTAATTGTTTTATTAGATTCTTCATACCATGAGTTGAAAAGTTGTCCCAAGAAGGAGATAAAATTCTAAAGGTAGAAATTGGTGGAGGTACGTCCAAATTCATAAGTTGGAGACTTTATTTAAAATCATATCAAGGTCGACTTGAATGGCAACTAGAAGGTGCAAATGAACAATCATATGCCATTCAAGTTTCTAACCTACTTAGTCCCATGGTTGAAGGAAGACAAAGTGATTTCTTTGAATGAAATGTTTCAACAAGACTAATTAACAATGTTGATGATAAACCATGAACAAAAGAATCCAATTTGGGGTTTCTGTTTTTGATGAGGTGGAATTTCCAACAAAACAAGGTATAGGACAATAATCTTGAAAGTTACAAGATTTACGTACAAGCATCATAATTACATAGGGTTTGATCCAACAACTACAAAAGTTGATGATATTGCAATAGGAGTTATACATGTTGGCTTCTTTATGAAAGTAGTTATTTGGTTGAAAATTTGTTCAGATGTCAATGGGCAACAATGGTCCATCTTATAAACTTCAAAAAGTAAGTCATTTTTCACAAGTTATTGGCCCTTTCAAACATTTTGAGGTTCAACAAGTAACTAAGGAAAAAATTACTACAATGCCTAGGGTAAGAAATGTTTGGATTCCAATAGATATTGGCATAAGAAATTGATGTTCACAATTCTACGTACCAGAATCAGATAGTAATATCAAAGAAGGAAACTGCATTATGCGAATTTCCAGTTTTGGTAAGGATTTTCATATGCTTTGTTGGTTTTATTGCACTGATCTATATTATGGTGATTTTAGTTGGAAATATGCTAGTAGAAGTGATATGGATTACAACATAAGAGTAAGTAGCAATAGGCTATAGTCTATTGAATTTGAAGAAAAGGAATATGAGGTTGAAATAGGAAAATTGAATATTGATTGGGTGTATGTGTTGAAAACCTTTAATAGATAGGATGACCAATCCAAAAGGTATGGACAAGCTTTTTTGGGGCAAAGACATGGAGGATGTTTTTGATTTAATAGATCAAAAGCTTCAAATGATATAGAAGTCAAAGAGTTAGATGAAGACAAACTCTTCAAAATTACCAAGATCGATTTGAAAGGTAAAGCTTGGGGCTAGTACCATAAACTTGACCCACCACTAGATGATTGGAAGACTTTGCAAGCCCTACTGCATCTAAAGTATGGGGTATATGATAAAGATGAGTTAATAATTAATATGGATGCGATGCATCAAGAACCCATGTAGAAGGTTCAATTGTATTATGAAAGGTTATAACAACTTTTTGTCAAAGGCCACATTCTGAATGTAGAGTAAAGAAGATAGTTTTTGGCCAAATTGCAACTAGAATTGAAGAAGTTGTTGGAGGTATGCAACTACCAAAACGTGGATGAACTTTTATCAACTATAATAGAAGTTGAAAAAGTGTTGGGGGAGATAGGAAAAACTCCATATGAGCCTTTATAGCAAGAGAGGGAAGAAGAATTGGCACTAGGTGAAACTAATACCGAGAAATTGTTACAAGTACTCAATGATACTTTTATTAACTATTTTGGATGAAGAACAAATGGCACAAAAGGACCGAGTCTAAAAATGATTAGCATAATCTAGTGGCAATTATGCAAGTCATAAGAACATATCATGTTTACATGCAGGTGTATTCATGATTGGGGTACCAAAAAAAAATGATTTATATTTAAAGGATTACAAAGGGCAACTTTGGAGGTTTATTTTAGATTATTATAGTTGTAATGGATTATTGTATGCCAATCGATAAAACGATGTCTTGTTAAATTAAAAAAATATTTAAAAATAATTTGGATACTATGTAAATGTCATTTTGAGTCTTATAAACTAACTATATCAAATGTCTAAATTGCACTTCTTTAAAAAGGAATCAAAAGGAATGCATAAAGTCATACAATTGATTTTTAAAAAAATTGTGTAACAAAAACATGCCCCTTTCTATGAAAATACATGTTCATTATATGAACTTGATGAAAAATCAAATTATACAAAAATTTCAAAGTTTTGAAATTTTGAAGGAAAGGGCTACAAGGGAAAGGGCTCATTTTTTCAACCATTTGACAAAAACATTATGTTCAATGGGCTCAAAATGTCTAGTTTTTAGTGAAGATCACATGTGCAGGAAATAATGTTGTGAAAAAAAAAAGTTTAGTTGTCCATTTAAACTCATTTTGGGATTTTTTGTGTTTCTAGCTATAAACCAAAATATTCACACACAATTATGTATGAATGTGAAAACTCACCGCCACCACATGAATTATCTTAAATTAGAGTATTCAATTTTTTTCACTTAAATTTGTTTCAAATAGAATGTTATTTGCAAAAAGTAACCCCACAAAAATCCTTAAATCCTTTTTCCTTTTTTGGAACCCCAATCATGAATAAGCCCACATGTCCTAGACTCACTATCCATTAAGGCCAAAGTGTGCCAAATGTGGTGGGGGGCATAAGATAGATAATTACGATTTGAAGTGTTCTTTATATTCAAGCATGGGGCACATAGAAGATAGACTTTGGAAAAAGAATGGCAAGGGCCCATTTGCTTCTACAAATTTCCTAGAAGTGCTAGTCAATGATGAAGAAGCCACATTGACTAAATTAAACCGGCTATGTGGAGTTAAGCATAATGTTTTCTCTAAAGTTAAGATGCCAAAATGCAAATTACCTATACTAGCATCTACATCTGGAGTAGGGATAGGAAAATTACATGAAGAGGAAAACAAAATCTAAAAATGTTCGGGCAAATCCAGAAGCATTAGGTTAAAAACATTCTGTCACATTTTGTTAAAGGAAAGATTTCTTTAACACCCATGGAAACCATCCTTATTATTCCTAAGGAGTTGGAATATCTTAATTAAGGGCCTAGTGAAATTGGTTACAAAGAGAAAGGATGTTGAAGCAACCCAATCATAAGTAGTTGTTATCATGGCTACTTTTACGATCAAGTGGGTTTGCATCAACAAAATTCACCATAGCAAAACTCTTCATCTAGTGGTTGAAATCAATCCAAGCACCAATTGAAAGCTTGGTTGATACCAAAACATCAATGTCAGTCATGGTAGCATGTGTGGTAAAAGAGCTTGGTATAATGCATTTGGCTTCAAGTCATGAAACAAACAAGATTGTGTCAAGTACAATTACTTAAGCATTGGGAAGGATCATTAATATCCCTATCATAATTGGCAAGGTGGTTTGCCAAATGATCTTCTTGGTTGTACACACTAGCAATTATGATTTATTGTTAGGGTTGGACTTTCTCATGAAAATTGGAGCTATTGTAGATGTTGAAAAGGGAGTTATACAAGTTTAGAAAGGACCTGGTGTAGTAGTTGAAATTCTGCCTCTTAATGTTATCAATATGCTTCAAAGGATTGTAATGCCAGAAGAAGTAGAACACGCCAAAATGAGTAGGGACTTCAGTAGAATGAGCTTGGAATAGTTGTGTACAATTGAAGGATCTTCATGGGATTTTGCATCAATAGTTATTGATTCTACTAATTGTGTTAATGATTATCTTTCTAAAGAAGACTTAAGTGAATCGAAGGAAATTGTAGATGATAATATTGATAAGATTTTGCCAATAGAAGATATTATTATTGAAAATTTGAATAATCATGGTATGAATTAGGTAGTGGATGATGAAACATTAATGCAAATGTTCAATTTGGTGTTGTAGGAAAAGTAATAGAAGTTGTCAAAAGGACAATACACAAAGGATGATGATTATGTAAATTAGATTTAGTGTGTTCAAGTAAAGGAATAATAGAGAACCCAACATTTTGCAAACAAGTACTTTGAATATCCATTTCATCTTTATTCGGTATTGACATAAAAGGGAAGGGAATCCAAGAATGAGGACAAGTGGATTGAAATCAAAATGAAGATTATCTTGAGTAATTATCTTGATGAAAAGTAAATAAAAGAATTGTTGTCTTTGTTAAAACAATTTCAAGACATCTTTGTATGGCACAAAGGTGAACGAGGTCATTACACCATTGGTGAACATACAATTGACACACAAAGGTTGCCACCTTGTCAAATGACACCTGGAAAACTAGCTTATTGGGAAGAGACAAAGGTCAACAATCAAATTCAAGCATTAGTGGATTTGGGTAAGATGCACAAAAGTGCCTTAGAATATGCATGTAACATTATTCTACCAATAAAGAAAGATGGCAGTAGGAGGTTTTGTGGAAATTATCGTCCTTTGAACACCTTACACACAACATGATTCATTTCCCATGCTTCTAATAGATGATGTGCTGGATTAATTATGGGAGTTTGCTTGTTTTATAACATTAGATCTTTAATTAGGGTTTTTGCAAATTCCAATGGCTCTGAATGACATCAAGAAGATTCTAGTCATCACCAAATCTAGCCTTTATGAATGAAACATCATGCCATTTGGATTGAAGAATGCTACTAGCACCTTCTCTCAAATTATGGTAGAGATTTTTAAACATTGGAACAACCAATTCTTGAAGGTCTTTGTTGATGATGTCAACATACATAACAAAATTGGATTGATCATTTGCAACACATTCAAATAATGCTCCAAAGGTTGAGAGAGGTTCACTTGAAACTTAACCCTAGCAAATGTTGTTTTGGAGCTCAAAGCATCACCTTTTTGGTTCATGTTGTAAGTGTAGAAGGATCTCATCTTGACCCCAAGAAAATTGCTATGATAAAAAAATTTCCAATCCTAGAATTTGTGACCAATGTGAGAGCCTTTCTAGGATTCATTAGTTCTTATAGAAAATTCATCCCTAGGTATGCCAAGATTATATAACCACTATTTGGCTTTATTAAGAAGGACGATAAATTTTTGTGGACACCCATCTACCAAGGAGGATTTATAACTTTGAAAAAGTAGATTGTAGCATCCCCAATGTTGACAAGACTAAATTTTTCACAACCATTCATCTTGGATGTAGACTGGTTTATAAAGGGAATGGGTGCCATTTTGTCACAAAAGTTTGAGAGGCAAGAACAGGTCATAGCCTATGCCAACAATGGATTATCTCCTATGTAGAAGAGCTTCCATTCAATGGAAGGGGAGTGTTATGTTCTTGTATGGGGCATAATGCATTTATATCAATACTTGCACCAAATTTTCTTCCTTTTAAAAACAAACCATAAGCCCCTGGAATGGCTTGTAATTATCTCAAATGCATATGGACATAGAGGGAGATGGATCTTTATGTTGCATGACTTTCATTTCAAGATAATCCATAGGGCAGTCTAGCTAAACATGTCAATGTGGATGCTTTGAGTAGAAACCCAATTGGCAAGTATGAAGTTGATAAAAATTTTGGAGGTGAAATTTAGGATTTGGATGGGATTACACAAGATGTTTCCATCTTTCCCACTACTAAAGGAAATGAAACAATCAATAATCTCCTCACATTGATTACAAAAGAGGATGCAACATTGGACCACACCAAGGGACAAACTCAGAAGGGAAAAGATATAATTATTTATCAGGATGAGGAACAAGATCAAAGGATGTTTATTAAACAATAGGGATTAGAATACACTTTACAAGGATACTAGAATCTTGCCCATGAACCATAAACTTTGGTTGATAAGGCCAAGATCAAGATTATCATGGAACGAGAAATGGATGGGGATGAACCAAACCAATTTTTGGAAGTCTAGGAAAATCCTTTGAATATGAAACTACTCACTAATGGTTCATTAGACCTAAATGAATGCACTTCTACTGACATTGAGAGAGTAAAGAGGAGAGTGATGAAATATCATTGGTAAGAAGACAAGTTATATTTTTAAAATTTGGTGGTTTTAAAACCTAAGGACAGATTTTTGATAGTGAAGAAAATGCATAATGAGATTGGGCATTTAGGTGAAGTAAGAATGTTTGCTGAAATTAAGAATTGATTTTTTTGGCATGATAGGACTACTCTATTAAAGAGTTTGTCAGATTGTGTGACAAATGCCAATTGGCCAAATAGATTGGCAATTTAAGGTCTGGGGTGGAAGGTATGAAAAAATACCTATGTGTGATCTATTCTATCAAATAACACTCTATATTGCAAGACCTTTACTTGAGACATCTAGTGGCAATAAATTATTTTTTGTTGTTATTGACCACTATTCCAAGTGGTGTGAAACATGTCCTATGAAAGAGCATGACATAGTCACTATAACCAAGTTCCTTGAAGACAAGATCATATGCTAGTTTAGAGTGCCCAAATATGTTCTCATAGATAATGGCAGTGGGTGGATGAAGGAGTTGATGCTTTGTGTCAAGACTACGGTGTTATACACCAGTTTATTGCACTAGCATGGCCAAAATGCAATGGCATGGTAGAACAATTAATACAAACCATCAAGCATGGCTTGACTATTTTATCTTCAACCAATATACAAGGATGGGATATTCAATTACCAAGAGTACTATTTGGATATTGTTGTGGTGTGCAAGCTAGCATGAAATATTCACCTTACATGGTGTTGATAGGATGTAGTACCAAACTTGCTACTAACAATAATTTGAATGGATTATGTGATGTGGTAGGTGAATAGGTGGGACTTGAGGCAATGGTTGAGCAAATGATATGGAAAATGTAGCTAGTTTCAAGCATTCACAAGTCTATGCTTGAAAACATTGAACAAGCTTAAAAAAAGCAACATAAGGTTTATGTTTCTAGGAAGGGGTTACATATGTTTGAAGGACTTGAAGGAGAGGGCATGAAAGTCAAGATGCAAAAACTTGGCAAGAAGAAAAATCTTGCAAATAGCTAGGAAAGGCCTTGTGTTTTTGTTGCATACAAGGATGGGAAGGGTTCTCAAGAGCAATATGAAGGTGGTAGGACCTATATCATAAAAGACATGCATGAAAAACACGGGGAAAAAACAAGAAGGGACTTGCAAATCTACCACTTTGCAGGTTGATAACGAATCTATGAGGTCATAAATATTTAAGAAGGGAGGGTGGCACATGTAACTTGAAAATGTGTTAGTTCTTTTTCAATGTGAACAAGACCCAATTAAAGGTCTAGATGAAGAAGTAACCTAATGGATGAAGAACTATGATGGATGTGATTGGCAAAAAATGCCAAGGGAGGGGACGATTGGCCATTATGAACTTTAGAAAAGTCGTATATTACTTCTTGACGTCTTTGTTATTTTCTTGTGTTTTTGTTGTTTACAAGTTATGGAGTTTTGTTTGTTGTTTTTCATGGAGTGTTAGCACCTAGATCTAAAGTTTATGGTTGAATGTTGTTTCTTGGATTTTTTTTTGGTTGTGTGGTAAAGACAATGTGGAGTTACTAAATGGAGGATGGGGCATTTGGTGGTAGAGAGGAATAAATACCAAATGAGGATGAAAATTAAACATTGGTCTAGTTTTTGGATTCTAATTGATCTCAATCCAATGATTGTTATTAGGAACTTTCAAGATGAATGTTTGAAATTCATTGTGTGAATGTGCTACTCATTTTGCTTTATAATTTTTACTGCATTAAAGCTAATGAATAGAGAACTAGGAGTCAAGGAGTTAATAAGGACCTTAGGACATAAATGATGAAAGGCTTAAAAGGGTTATTAGGGTTGGTCATTGTGGGGATCTTGCTTAAGTTGAACATGCTTGAGAATCCTATGGGAATATGGAGAAGATTGGAAATGCTTGGGAGTTCTAAGTAGATTTGCTGTAGTGGGAAGTCCTGGGAAAATCTAAAGAAATCACAGCTGAAACTGCTTGTCCATGTTTTTTCCATCTCTGGAACCAACATATCTAACAATGGGGTATTAACTTAAAAAAAATTGTTTATTGTTGAGACACCCACACTTGTAGACCAGGATAATCCCCATAGAGAGGAAATATGAAGCAAGTTGATCTGCTAAGGTCCATAAAGTTATTTTATCACCATGTTGTTGATGTGTGTAGTGTTGATTCCGTTAAATGAATGTTTTTAGGTTTGCTATGTTGATGTTTTTAATCATTATTCTACAATATTCAAAATACATAGAAACTTCTATGTACCCCTTTTTTAGTGATTGTATAAGGCAAATAAGAGCTTGAGAACACAAGTCATGAAAACACACAACAATCAAAACATCATTAATACATCAATAAAATTGAAGATCGTAAATTTAAAAAACATCATATACTATAAATTGGCTAGTGAGGTGCATTAGTTGCAACATGTGGAAAAAATAAAAATTGTTTGCCAAGCATAGCAACATGCTAAAAAATCATAATGGTCTATGTGCACATTGGAGGGCTATGGACACAAGCTGCTAATAAATAAACATTGCAAGAATTTAAAAAAATTGTTGATGATGGGTTATAATGGCATGAACACAAGTAATAAAAAAGGAATAAAAAAAAGAATGAAGACAACCAAAAATATTTATGGCAAGGTGAAAGCATGGTAAAATAGACCAAAAAACTTTGCAACATAAGTGGAAAGTGGCCATCAAGTAGGGCTTGGTATATTGAATTTTAAAATATTATTTATTTTAATGCTTAATTGAATGATTTTTTTTGACTAAAATACAACTATATTTGAAACCACATGTTTAAAGTAGGTTTATATATATTCATCAAAATCAAACATATGTCACAACCTAAAAAGTAAATTAAAATTCAAGCACAAGTAGATTAAACATTGAATTAATTTTATTTTTAAATTAATGGCATGCTAAATATACTAGTGGATTTTGAAAACTTTCACAGTAGAATCAAAATATATATAATGTTTAGTGTAAAAGTAGGAATGAAGTGTAATATTAACCTGCTAGTTTTAGTCCTACTTGTTACCTATTTTTGATGTACAATTTTTTTTCAAAATTTGTATTCAATTCATAAAAACTCAATGGAAGCATGGAGGCTTCCATAATGAGACTTAAAAAAAAAATTGAACCTATTTGATTATGTTTATGTTGAAAACTACCATATTAAAAATTTGGATTTGGGCTGATGTACTTTTTGGTCCATTTTACCATGCTTGGACCTGACAAGAGGAATGAAATCATTTCCTAACAAGTGATCCGCATATGGTTGTGTTTTCTTTTGAATGGCAGATGTTGTTGTAAACTTGCATTGGCATGAAAAATGCAAATTATACCATATTGAAGTAAGTCAAATTGGTTATGATAACATCCACTAAGGTTTGAAAGTCATCTTCCAAGACAAAAATATATTAAAGTGGCATCGAATGTGGTAGGGACAACGTGGGAAACCTTTATCTGTACTGATGCTGCATTTTCCAAAATAATAGTTACAATGGTAACCCAAAAAATATTGTGGGCAACAATGTGTTCATTCCTCTATGAACATGAAAGCAAATGGATACCCAAATCATCAATGGTATGTTTGAACTAACAATGTGAAAGATGTGCAACCATAGGATGTGGCAAACCAAAATTAGTATGTAATGTTATAATGAAGTCAATTGAGGACAAATGAAATGCAAGTGTGGTAGGACATAATAATAACCAAACGCTTGTGACTAAACCTACATAAAATTAAAAACATGTTCGTATGGCATTTGAAAAAACACCTACTGGAGGTCTAACAAATTCTTGTTCGTGTAGGCATTCCATGAAAGAAGATTAAAAATACGATTGTACCACAAGATTTTCAAAGGGGGGACTTTAGAATAAACAACTTGGGGTAATAAAGTTTGGGTATCTCACAATGCTAATTGGAAAGGAAAAATGTTAGTTTTGACATGTGTGATCACATCAAGAAAAATAGGGTGTTCATTTTGCTAGAAACAAGTAATAATTATAGGAGCGATTAGAGCCCAACATCCCAAGAAGGCATGGGTAGCAAGTCGAACCACTAAGGGAAGGCCAACCCCCCTCTTAAAAAAGTAGGTAAAGTGACTTGATGACAAGCCAAATGACCCATTATAGTGCTATAAAATCTTGCACCTAATAACTTTTCCAATGTAGCCATGGTACGTGAATCCAACTCAATGTAATGCTACAAGATATTTGCCAAATGACCCATTGTAGTGCCAAAAGATCATGTGCCCAATAACTTTTCCAATAGCCATGGTACATAAAACCAACTTAGTGTAATGCTACAAGATACATGGAGACGGAAATATAGTGCATAGTAAATAGGCTAGGCACTAATTATAACAAAGTGAAAATATTGCAAAGGTTACCTCTGGATTTGCAAGCTAGGGTGGCTAAATATGGTGTTGAAATACTCTTGAAGCGTTGTTGTGACAAAGGATCCACAAATGGAATAAAACCCATTGGTGCACCCAAAATATGAAAATTTGTGTGGGGTGTAAAAAAGCTTGGAGAAAGTGATGTGGACAGGCTTAATCCTTGTGGAAACCAAATTACACATTTTATTGGTTGAATGGAAAGTCTTAATGTTACAAATTTCGTTTATAATTGTAAAAAGGTGGGTACCATATCTAAAATATAACCAACAATATGCGTATCATCAATGAAAAAGGGATAAACACAAGTAAGATGAATTTTTTTAGTAGGGCAAAGAACATAAAGATGTCTTAGGGCGAATAATGTTTTGCCCAAAGGATCCCCCTATCATGTACTAAATTAATATGAAATGATTATGAAATTTTCGTGTCGAAAAAACTACGAGAAATATAGTGGGGATGGGCATGTTGAAAATTGTTGAACAAATGGGAAAAATTGATCCAAGGTGCATGTGGAAGATTAACTTTAAAAAAAAGGCTATTCATGATACAAAATTGAAGGCAATATGGACATCCACTTGTATTATGATCCAATATGGATGCAAATCCAACATAATGCAAACCTCATGGACCACCTTTTCACACCCACCCCATGTTGCCACACCAAATTAATGAGGATTAAAATGTTCCACAAATGTATCCTTGAATTAAATGTTAAGTGTGTGGGCAATTGGTTGATAGATCACCACTTTAATCACTATGGGTCAGATGCCGTTAGTTTGATGGACCACTAAATGAAAAATGTGGTGAATGTACCAAAATGAAAATAAATGCTTCTTAGTTTAAAATAACCTTTGTTTCTTGATGGAAGTCATTGACAAAAAGGGGGAGGTCAACATTTGTTGATGGGTGAAAAAGGCAAATGGTTGTTGTGATTTCATCAAATGGGATTGTTGAAATGCTTGGAACCAATGCATGCAATGTTCAAATGTACTTTCCTACATGTGAAAATGCCCATGCACAACAGACTCATGTCGATGGAGCTGGAGAAGGATTTGAAACCATTTTCAAAAATCTCCAAGAAATTAGAACCTAGTCTGTAATCATGTGTTCCTCATGTAATGTTTCTAATCACTTGTTATGTATTGATAGAAATGGGTGTGAGTTTCTTGGTGGCTTTTTTCACCACTTCATGAAAGAAAATACAAACATCAAGAAAGGAAAAATAAAAATGCATGCCAAGTTGCAATGTCAAATGGGTTGATGGCATGCAACTAAAGGAATACACAAGGCATGTTAAACATCAACACAAAGAGCATATGGAATATGGTGATATGAACAAGGGCATGGTAAACCCAAATGGAAGGGATCAATGATATTTGTGAATGCCCAAGTGGAAAAAGGGGGAAATTTAGTAATGTTGAAAGCATCGCAACCCTTATAATTAATGAAAATCTATGAACAAAACATGTTAATTAATGATGACCTAATATTTTCTTTGCTGTGTAAAACCAATTGTTAACCTAAGGTTAATCTTATCTTAACTTAGGTTTGTTATTTTAATCATATGGTCAACTCAATAAATGTTTTTATCGATAGTAATTTTCATTACTATTTGGGAGGTGATGCCCATTAGTTAGTTAATATTTAGGCTAATAAGTGAAAAGTCAACCAAAACCTCTTAAAAGGTGAAGGTTGGTCAGTCATTTATTTAGAAGGTGGGAAAAATTCTAGGAAAAAAAATGCGCCCAACTAGATTAACAAAGGTTTTTTAGTTATTCTTTGGGGGAATTGGTAGTTAGGGGTCGAATGACCCTTGGGGAAGGGGGAATAAGGTTGCCCTTGCCCTCCAATGTGGAGGATTTCTCTTTTGTGTTTTTAAAAATTCTTTATTTCTTTGATTTTTTTGATGTTTTGTGTCCGTCTGCCCTTACCTCTTTTTCACTTCCTTTAATTTTTTTTCTCCCTTCTCTAGCTGGAAATTTTTTAGGTTGCCCACTTTGTCTTCTTTCTCTTATTCTTTTTTTTTTTTCCCTTCCCAACCTTTACAATTTTTAAATTTTTATTTATTTTGTGTGTGCTGATGGAGAATGAGGGGAGGACAAGGTGGTATGAACCTCTCCATCATGATAATAAAGAGGTGTTCATATTTCTTGGGATCCGCTTGTCTAATTTTTTGATAGGATAGTAGACGTGTGGAATAATGGTAGGAGTATGGGGTAGATGGTAGGAGGCTTGGACAAAAGGTTAAAAACTCCTAGGAGAGTCATATATATTTCTAAGGTATTAGTTTTTCAAGTAATTCACTTCCTAGAAAGAGGGGACCTTTTGCTGTCTTGTGGTGATAATTTTAATGTGAGGTAGAATTATTGTACTTGCACTTTTATACAAATTTTTTTTTTGTTGTTATTATGGCATCATACTAGGTTGTTGCCTTTTTCCACATATTAGCAAGGGGTAATTAAGTGGGGGTAAGGTGGAGTCTCATTTAATGTACAATTTCTTTCACTTCATGTATATAATTTTGTTATTCTTGAGTGATAAATTGTCCTAAAGTAAATTAGGAAGTCAACTTTGTTATACTTACATGATAAATTGTCCTAAAGAAAATTAGGAAATCAACTAGGTAAGAATTGTTGAACTTCCTTTCCCTAGTATTACATCATCTTGGAAGTAATTACTAAGGTTTAATAAAGGGCCTATTTACAACAATCACATGCGGGGACATGAAACAAAAGGATGTAGTATGCTCTCCACCGTCAACACTAATCGGTCATGAGGAGCAGCTCATGGCTGATGTAGGTAAAAAAAAAAGGTAAATGTGCTAACATACTATGTGAGGGCAAAAACCTGGCTGAAACAAAATAGAGGGGATGTAAATGATAGGATGATGAGGTAAAATTGGATCGCAATAGTCCATGTGAGCCATCTCGACATTGACCTCTATTTATGATGCCCGTTGCCAATTCAAGGTTAGTGAAAATAAGAGGTTTACCATTCCTAACAACGTCAAAACCACCCCAACTAATTGAAACTCTAAACTTACATTTGATCTAGCTTCAATAAAAAATTGTTAACATTAAGCCTAGTAAAAGAAGCTAGATTGAAAACTAGACTTGACCAAAAACCAAAACCAACCAACATTAATCCAACTCCAACCCACAACATCAAATTTGATTCAAAATCTACTATTTGTAAGTAATAAATCTTAATTTTAAAACCCTAAACCTAAAGCAACTAACTACATAGTTAGACTTTTATAGTTAAACATGATGTTCAGATGTTGACTAACATCCTCATCAACAACCCTACTTGAGCAGATTTGGTTTCACAAACTACTTTATTTTGTGGAGTTGTTGACATGATCACGACTAAAGTTAAGGATGGGAGATGTTACAATCAGTACCCAACAAACATGTTTCTCCTTCTAACCATGGAGGTCTTTAGTGATGGTTTTTCTATGCTAGACGTGCTTTTAGTGATTTTCCTCTCTCCTTATTTGATATGCTAGGAAAGTTTGGTACTTGATTTGTTGTCATTCCCTGTAATAGTCTGGCCTGTTTGAAATCCTCGTCCTTCCATTTTGTACCTTTTTCTCCCCCTTTGTTGGTGCTTTGTTTTATTGATGATTGGAAGGTTTTCAACTACTTGTTTCCTAAAGCACTAGGCCATGGGCCAAAGTTCATAGTGTATTTTGGATGTTCCATTGCAGAGCTTAAAAATTTGTTGGGCTTTACATTTATTGTAAAGCTTGATGTGATTTTTGGACCTTTTTCCTTGTATATACAACCCCCCCCCCCCCCCCC
>Ga0209208_10005774_pt1 | contig 17154 bp, 10 predicted proteins | sample S1TSphfallax_3_FD_187694 | JGI IMG/M metagenome (GOLD analysis project Ga0209208, IMG submission 187694) | Host-associated microbial communities from peat moss isolated from Minnesota, USA - S1T2_Fd - Sphagnum fallax MG (SPAdes) (version 2) | ecosystem: Host-associated > Plants > Peat moss >...
GCGGTATGGGGCGCTGGCGTTCCATGAAGCGCTGCATAATTTGTTTCCGTTTCGCAGTGACCAGCACACGGCGTTTGGGGGCGGGATTGCTTCGGCGCATATTCCGGATCAGGATCCGAATGATGCGAATAAAGAGTGGCTGCGGAAGGGGTTTGCTGTTCCGAATCCGCAGTTGTTGTAGGGGTTGGGTGAGAGTAGACTGAAGGGATGAGGAAGCCTGTGGTGCTGACCGGTCCGGGGGTCACTTCAGAGGACGTTGCGAGGATTTTTAAGATCAGTCGGAGGCGGCAGAACTACCTTCTGAAGCTTATCGGCTTGCCGTCTTTGCCACCGGTTGACAAGAGCGGCTCTGAGAAGGCACCTCTCGCGAAAAACGGAAGCGGGAAGAAACCGGCGCGCAAGAGAAAGCCGGCTTGAAAATTTCCTCGGATGAGCGGGATTCGGTCTTCCTGAATATCCCTTATGACCCGGCTTTCGAGCGGCTCTATCTGGCTTATATAGCTGGCATTCATGCCTTCAATTTGGTGCCGCGGGCGACGCGCTTCAATATGCCGTTTGAGCTTGGGCTTGCAATATCGCCGGGTCCGGTCCGCGATTCCAGGATTCAAGCGGAAAGCCGGTGCGCGAACGCTCTATGAGCCGAGAGTGTTTGCAGAGATCTGCTATTTGGCGGCAGGGACGAGGGAAGGCTAGCTGGTTCTTAGCCGGTAAAGCAGAAATCCGATCAACGCGCAGGAAGCAATGCTGATGGCGGCATCCATGCCGAAGCTGCCGGCGATGGCCCCCAGGGCGTAACCTTTGCCGTCGGCCACCATCATGTAGGTGATGGGCACATAGGTGGCGGCGGAGAGCACTGTGTATGTCGTTGCGGCGAGCGGGTTGTTTTCGCCAATCGCCTGAAAGATGATTCCCACCCCAATGGAGAACGCGATGCCTTGGAAGAAGTATTCGCCGGCCAGGGCGAGGGAAAATGTGACTGGCGTATGCGGGAGCAGAATGAGGCTGAGGGTGAAGAGGCTGCCCACGATGCCGTCGGCGAGATACAGCAGGATCAGAGATCGGCCCTTGGCCAAGACCGGAAACAGCAGACATCCGAAGAGGCCGGGGAAAAACGCTCCGAGTCCGCCGGCCAGGCTGACGATGCGCGGGGAGGCGTGAAAATCGGCACCCAGTCCGCCCATCAGGTTGGTGAGCGCGAAGGAACTGCAAGGCGACACTAAGATGAGCAGGGCGAGGAGTACCCGGCGGCTGCGCAGCATGGCCAGAATTTCTCGGCCGAATTGAGCGAACGTTTCGCCGGCCAGCCGTTTGTCTGGAGCTGAGCAGGGAATGAACAGGAACAGGACGGCGGGAAGGAAGACAATCGCGGCCAGAAGGCAGGCGGCTGGCCAGATGGGCAGCCAGCGGATGAGTTCGCCGCCGACGACAGAGGTAACGCCGGTGCCCGAGATGACTGCGATGTTGAGCCACGCGCTGAGGGTGTTTTTGCTTTCCGGCGGACAGACCGTGGAGAGCCAGCCGCACAGCGCCGTGGTGTAGAGCATGGCGGAGGCGACTGCCAAGACCAGCGCGATCTGGAGGACGGCAGGACGATGAAGGCTGGTGAGCGCCAGCACCACCAGCAGGCTGGCTAAGGCGGCGAAGAGCGTGGCGTAAAAGCGGCGGCTGACCCAGATATCCAAGATGGGGCCGAAGACAAAGGGCCAGAAGTTGGAGGACATTGCGGCGGCGGTGATGCCAGCGATGGCGGCTTCCGGAACATGGCGAGCGGCAAGAAGCTGGGGGATGGCAAAAAACGCAATGCCGCTGGTGAGGCCGACGGAGGAGTTAGAAAGACCCATCAGCCAGACAGGCGGGACGGATCTGGGCATGAGACTAATGAATGGTTTTGGTCTTGCGGTTCATGTAGTCCATTAACAGATAGTTGCCCAGCGTGTAGGGAGTTGTGAAGTAGGCTTTGCCTCGGCACATCTGCGTTACTTTCTGGACGAACTGGACCAGGGCGTAGTCTTGCGCGAGCATGAAAGTGTTGATGAGGATGCCGCGCTTTTTGCAGCGGCCCACTTCTTCGAGCGTCTGGCTGATGACCAGCGGATCAAGGCCGTAGGCGTTCTTGTAGATGCGCCCGTCTTCCAGCGTCAGGGCGGAAGGTTTGCCGTCGGTGATCATGATGATCTGTTTCATGTCCTTCTTTTCCTGGGCAAGAAGGCGCTGGGCCAGCACGAGTCCGGCGCGGGTGTTGGTGTGATAAGGACCTACCTGGACGCGCGCCAGTTCGGACATGCGGAGTTCTTCGGCCGAATCATGAAAGAGCACGCAGCGCAGAGAATCGCCCGGATATTGAGTGCGGATGAGGTGCGAGAGGGCGAGTGCCACTTTCTTCGCAGGCGTGAAGCGGTCTTCGCCGTAAAGAATCATGCTGTGGCTGCAATCGAGCAGGAGCACGGTGGCGCAGGAGCTTTGGTATTCGGATTGGTGAACCTGGAGATCGCTGTATTCGAGGGTGAGCGGGCTATCCAAGCCTTGGCGCTGAATGGCGGAAAAGAGCGTGGCGTTGACGTCGAGGTTGAGTACGTCGCCGAATTCGTACGGCTTGGAGCCGCCGCTGGATTCGATGCCGGTGGCCGTGTCGCGCGTGTCATGCGCGCCGAAACTGGATTTTCCGACTGAGCCGAGCAAGTCTTTCAGAGTCTTGAAGCCGAGGAAATCGATGGCTTTGTCGGTGACTTTGAAGGAAGGGTCGCGGTCAGGGCCACCTTTGCCTCCGGATGCGGAGGGATCGTCAGGCGGCGGGCCGTCCATATTGATGTAGCCGCCTTCCTCGAGTTTCTTCATCAGGCGCTCGATGAGCTTTTCCCGATCTTCGGGAGACATGTTTTGGAGAAGCTGCTGCATCTCCTCCAGACGCTCATCACTGAAGAGTTCGCCGTTCTCGAGAGCGCGGTCGATGGCTTCTTTGAGCTGCTGAAGCGTATGCTCGTTCATCTCGGTGAACTGCATGTAGGGATCGTTGTAGCCGCTTTGCAGGAAGTAATCGGAGAGGGCGCGCAGGAGATCATCCATCTCGATTCCGAGATCTTCTTCCGAGAATTTGGAGTAACCGACGCGTCTCATGTAATTCCTCTTCTAATTCAGGTTGCGGCGGCCGCCACCGCCGCCTTGTCCGCGGCGGGAATCGAAATCGCCTTTGCGCTGTTCGCGCTCTTCGCGGCCGCGGTCATCGCGGCTGGAGCGCTCGCCGGCAACGAATGCGAGTTCTTCGTTTCGGCTGATGCGCTTGTGAGCGTAAAGGCCTTCGAGGATGAATTCAGCGGCCGAGGCGCGCAGGGCTGCGCTTTCGTTTTCACTGAGGCCGAGCTTGCTGGTGAAGCTGAGCAGGTCCTGAATTTTTCCTAACTGCTGAACGAGTTTTTCTGACGGCAAATCTTCATCCAGGAGGAGCGAGCCGCCTAGTTCAAACCACTGAACCACTTGGCGCAAGTTAACGTTATCGAAATAGGCGCTGAAGACTTTGCCGACGGCATTGCGAATGAGTTCGCGGCCGATAGCGTCGCCGCCCTTGAGTTCGCCCTCGTATTCGAGTTCCATCTTGCCGGTGATGGAGGGAAGGGCAGCATAGAGATCAAGAACGCGCGGCACCGCTTCCTTGTCTTTAGATCGGAACGAACGGCGCTCGGCGTTGGAGACGACATTTTCCAGAACCGAAATGGGCAGGCGCTGGGAGACGCCGGATTTTTTGTCGATGCGCTTGTCGTCGCGCGCGAGAAAGGCGATGTGTTCCACCACTTCATGAATGTAAGGCGGGATCTCCATGGCGACTGGCGACTGGCGGCGCGTCCAGGCTTCCTGGCGCGTGATGGCAATGCCGTGATCGACAGTCAAGGGATAGTGGGTGCGGATTTCGCTGCCGATGCGGTCCTTTAAAGGAGTGATGATTTTGCCGCGCGCGGTGTAGTCTTCCGGGTTCGCGGTGAAGACCAGCATGACGTCGAGAGGCAGGCGCACGGGGTAGCCCTTAATTTGGACGTCGCCTTCCTGCATGATGTTGAAGAGGCCGACTTGCACTTTGCCGGCAAGGTCAGGCAGCTCATTGAGGACGAAGAGGCAGCGGTTGGCGCGCGGCACCAAGCCGTAATGAATGGTTAGCTCGTTTGAAATGTCCTGGCCGGCGCGCGCGGCCTTAATAGGATCAATGTCGCCGATCATGTCGGCGATGGTGACGTCGGGCGTGGCGAGCTTTTCGACATAGCGGTCGTCGGCTTTCAGCCAGTTGATGGGAGTTTCGTCGCCCATGGCGGCGATCTTGTCGCGGCACTGGCGGCAGATGGGGCGCAGCGGATGATCGCGAATTTCGCAGCCAGCCACATAAGGTATCTGGTCGTCCAGAAGGCGCGTCAGCATGCGGGCAAGGCGTGTTTTTGCCTGGCCGCGCAAGCCGAGCAGGATGAAGTTGTGGCGTGACAAGACGGCGTTGACCACTTGCGGCACAACGGTGTCTTCATAACCCATGACTCCGGGAAATAAAGTGTCGCCGCGCTCCAGCTTGCAGATGAGGTTGGATCGAAGCTCTTCCTTGAGCGTGCGATCAGGCGAAAGTTTTGCGGCGAAATCGCTGTTCTTGAGGGCGCCCAGTGTCCGGGGCAATTCAGTGTGAGGCATGAAGTTAGAACCCGCGGTCGGTTTTCAAGCACAAGTCTAGCAGTGTATTTTCGAGGGCGTGCGCAGGGGCGCTGCGCGCTGCGCAGTTGGTTTGTGATATGTTCTCGATTCGTAACCGAGCCGAAGTGGATTATCAACTGAATTGGCGCAAATTGCAGCAGGTGGGACTGAATGCCTACGAGTCTCGTTCGTATCTTGTGCTGATGGGGCACGCGCGCTTCAAGGCGCTGGAACTGGCGGCGCGCGCGCATGTGCCGAGGCAGAAGATTTATGAGGTGCTGGACAGCCTGGTGGAAAAGGGGTTTGCGCAGGTGGTGCAGGAAAAGACAAAGCTGTTTTCCGCGGTTGATCCGAGCCTGGCGATTCCGGGTTATCTGGCGCGGCGCAGCAAGGCGATTCAGAACGAGCTGACGGAGCAGGCGCGGCTGGCGACTGGATTGATTGAAGACTTGCGCATGGCCTTTCATGAGGGGCAGGACGGGCGCGGGACGCTGGATTTTTTGAGCCTGGTGAACGATCCGACGCAGACGGCGATTCATTACCGGCGCATGCTGACGACGGTGAGCCAGACGTTCATGGAATTTTCGCGGGCTCCGTTCGCGGTGGATCCGCTGGATGAGCAGTTAGTGAAGGATGCGGCGGACCGGGGCGTCGAGTCGCGGATCTTGATTGAGGCGGGTGCGCTGGACGGGCAGCATCAGAGCCGGCTGGGCGAGTATCATGCGCGCCATATTGAGATTCGTTTCTTGGAGCGGCTGCCGCTGAAGCTGGCGCTGTTTGATGGCCGGTGCGGATTGGTGGCGCTGCTGGACCCGGTGCTGACGCGGCCGAGCTGGACTTCGGTGGTGTTTGAGCATTATGGGTTTGCGGAGGCGATGGCGGGTTTGTTTGAGTCTTATTGGTGCCGGGGACGGAGTGATCTGGGTTGAGGGTTGACAGGTGAAGGATGTGATGGGTCCTCTCAGATTCGAACTGAGACTTTAACGCGTTTTGAGCGCGCCTCCTCTGCCGAGTTGGGATAAGGACCCGGAAGCTGGTGAGTGTGAAGGGAATCGAACCCAAGTGGCTCACGAAGAACGGCGGGGTTACGGCCCGCCCCTGATCCATACAGGTGTACACACTCATGGCCGAGAGCCTGGGGGTCGCTCTCGGAATGCGAAATATGGAGGAGAGTGCAGGGATCGAACCCGCGTGCGTCGGGATCTCCGACGCTCACTGGTTTTCAGGACCAGCGCCTTACCACTCGGCCAACTCTCCTATCTCAAAGATCTGGTGCCGGACCTCGGATTCGAACCGCGACTGTTTTGTTCCTAAGACAAACGCCTCCTGCCAATTGGGCTAGCCCGGCAAAATTGGAGCACTGGGTGAGAGTCGAACTCACCATTGCGGATTTGCAGTCCGCCGCCTAACCGATTGGCTTCCAGTGCAAAAACGAAAAAGCCGCCGGAGTCTTTCGACTCACAGCGGCTTCGGTTAGCAGTTACCTTTTCAGGGGATGCTAATTATGCTTTTGGTTTGTCCTCCAGCACGCGACGCCGCTGCGACTCAGTTGATAACTGAGGCTCGACAGACACGAACTGGATAACAAGATCACGACTGAAAAGATAGCACGAGTTAGGTGGGTGTTGTCAAGCTGGCAACTTTCGTGATGCTGGGGTCCGGGCAGGACATGGGGCCGGCGATCAGTTCGCATTGCCCGGCTGCCAATACAGATGGGCCTGCGGGTTGCATCGGCGGAGATGACTCGATAGCGCTGCGGCGCGGTGGTTGTTATGGGCCTTGTCCGATCTACTTAGTCAGCATTCAAGGCGACGGAACGGTGAGGTGGATGGGTGAGCGGTATGTGGTCAAGAAGGGCAAAGCGGTTTCGCATGTTGACCCAGATAAGTCAAAAGCACTCATTCAGAGTGCGAACGAGCATAGATTCTGGTCTTTATTCGAAGGCTACTCGCGATCCGTGGCGGATCTTCCCTTTTGCTTAACGACTCTCCGTATTCATGGTGAGAGCAAGACAGTGAGCAATGCCGATGCCGCTTCGGAGTGGATGCGCAGGACAAGCGCGGCTGCTGGAGCACTGGTGAGAGACTGGTCTGTTAAAGTTGGGGGAAATTGCCGCCGATTAACCCGATAGGCCACGAGTTTGCATGCACAACTGCCGGAGAATGAACGGGATCGTCTAGCGGCGCTCTACCGCTATGACGTTGTGGGCACGCCGCCGGAGGCCGGTTTTGACAGGCTGACGCGGATGGCGGCGCGCGCCTTCGATGCTCCGCTTGCCTTGCTGTCGCTGGTGGACCGGGAGCGGCAGTTTCTGAAGAGCCATTTAGGCACCGATATTCAAGAAGTGCCGCGCGCTATTTCGCCCTGCGCGCACGCCATTCTGACGGATGAGATCACGCTGGCTTGCGACATGACAGCGGACGCGCGCTTTGCGGATAATCCGCTGGTGACGGGCGAGCCGCAGGTGCGCTTTTACGCGGCCGCGCCGCTCACCACCAACGACGGGTTGCGGCTGGGGACGATTTGCGTGCTGGATGTGCGGACGCGTCCCGTGCCGGACAGCAAGCTGCTGGAGCTGCTGCGCGATCTGGCCGACGAAGCAATGGAGCAACTGGAGATTCGCTGGCAGAGGCGGCGGTTTGCAGCCGAGGCGCGGCACCTGGCAGAGGCGCGGGACGACATTCAGAAGGCGCAGCAGCGGGCGATGCAGGCGCTGGAATCGGGCCACATGGGGTATTGGGACCGGGATGCCGAGACAGATTTGATCACGTTTTCGCCGGTGCTGGAGGAGCTGCTGGGAATTGACCACGGCACCTTTGACGGTTCCGTGGACATGTGGCTTCAGCATGTTCATCCCGACGACCGGCCGCTGATTCTGAGCAAGATTGCGCAGGCGCGGCGCGACGGGAAAAATTATGAGCTGAAATACCGGACGCTGACCCAACACGGCAGTGAACGCTGGATTGGCTCAACGGGCACTTATTTGAAGGATGCGGCGGGGCGCTTCGCGGGGGCGCACGGCGTTTCCTGGGACAGCACGGCGTCGGAATTGGCGGCGCGCAAGCTGAAGATGAGCGAGGAGCTGTTCCGGGTGCTGAGCGATGCCGCGCCGATCGGCATTTTTCGGACCGATTTGGATTGGAATATGACCTATGCCAATTCCACGCTGGCCGCTTACCACGGCGTGCCGCGCAATGAATTGATGGGCAAGGGCTGGCTGCGCGAGTTTGATCCCGACTTGCGCGAGCAGTCGTTCCGGTCGATCACGTCGCAGGGAGACACGAGCGAATCCGAGCACCGGCTGCTGCTGGCTGATGGCTCGTCGCGCTGGGTGCGGGCGCGGATGACGACATTGAAGGACAGCGCCGGCAATCCGCTGGGCCGGGTGGGCACGGTGGACGACATCACCGCGCAGCGGCAGATGGTGCAGGATCTGAGGCAGGCCAAGGAAACGGCGGAAGTGGCGAACCGCGCCAAGGACATGTTTCTGGCCAACGTGAGCCATGAATTGCGGACGCCTTTGAATGGCGTTCTGGGCATGAGCGAATTGCTGCTGGAAGCGGGCTTGAGCGCGGAGCAACTGGATATGGCGGAGACGATCCGCGATTCGGCGCGCGGGCTGCTTTCGGTGGTGAACGACATGCTGGATTTGAGCCGCATTGAGGCGGGGCGTCTGGCCATTGATTGCCGGCCATTTCATTTGCCCGCCGTTGTGCAGCAAACCATTTCGCTGTTTCGCGCGCAGGCCGTTAACAAGGGGATCGCGCTGGTGATGGATTATGGCGAAGGCCTGCCGGAAAGTTTTGTGGGTGATGCGGGAAGAATCCGGCAGATTTTGACGAATTATTTGTCGAATGCGCTGAAGTTTTCGGCGGCGGGTGAAATCCGGATTGAAGCGCGCGGGCCGGCTGCTGGCCAGACGATGGCGGAGACGGTGGAGATTGAGCTTTCGGTGCGTGATTGCGGCTTGGGCATTGCGCCCGAGGCGCAGAAGAAACTGTTTCAGCCTTTCTCGCAGGTGGACGCTTCCAGCACCAGGCGCAACGGCGGCGTGGGCCTGGGTCTGGCTATCTGCAAGCGGCTGGCGGAGCTGATGCACGGCTCGGTGGGCGTGAAGAGCGCTCCGGGTGAGGGGTCCACGTTCTGGGTGAGGCTGCCGTTGACGCGCGGGCAGGATGCGCCGGAGACGGCTGTTTTGCCGTCGGTGATGGGCCATCGAGCTCCCGAAGCGGACAGGCGCGTGCTGCTGGTGGAGGATAACCCGGTGAACCAGAAGGTGGCCCTGGGAGCGCTGCGCCGGCTGGGCTGGGAAGCGGATTTGGCCGATAACGGGCTGACGGCAATTGAGCTTTGCCAGACGAATGCTTATGCCGTGGTTCTGATGGATTGCCAGATGCCGGAGATGGACGGCTATGCGGCGACGCGGCGGATTCGGGATTGGGAGGAAGCGCGCGGGCGACTGAAGGTGCCGATTATCGCGCTGACGGCGCATGCCATGAATGGGGACAAGGAATTGTGCCTGGCGGCTGGGATGAACGATTATTTGTCCAAGCCGCTTGAGTTTGACGAATTGCGCTTGGCGCTGGAGCGCTGGACGGCGGTGTTTCAGCGGAACTGAAGAGGAGTTATCTGCTGACGAGTGTGCCAATGGCCGTGACCAGATCTGCAATTCGTCCGTCGGTGTTTTTCCAGAGCTGATCCAGGCTTCTGCGTTCGCGCTCTGCGTCCTCGGGCTCTTGCTCATTGGTTAAGCGGTCCATAGTCGCTTCGATCCTGTCGATTTGTGGTGGCTTAGATGTATTAAGAGGCAGTCGCCTTGGTGCGGTTTAGCCAGGTGGATAGGGCGGCTTCCAGATGCTGCTTTTCGATGGGTTTGGCCAGAAAGTCGTCCATGCCGGCCGCGCGGCAGCGGTCGCGTTCCTCCTTGAGGACGCCGGCGCTCAGGGCAATGATGGGCGTGTAGTGGCGGTGGCCGTTGGATTTGGCGGCCTCCTTTTCGCGGATGATGCGGGTGGCCTCAAAGCCGTCCATGTCGGGCATCTGGCAGTCCATCAGGATCAGGTCGTAGGCATGCCGCTCGGTGGCGTCGCAGGCTTCTTTGCCGCTGCCAGCGGTGGTCACGTGATAGCCCATTTTGGCCAGAAACATGGTGGTGATGAGCTGGTTGATGTGGTCGTCTTCCACCAGCAGGATTTCGGGGCTCTTGATGGCGGGCTTGGCGGGCTCGGGTTTGGGAGGTTCTGGCTTTGACGCCGCCGGTGCTGGTGTCTTGGCGAGGCAAGCAGTGACGGCTTTCAGGAAGGGCAGGAAGCGGACGGGCTGAGGCAGACAGTCCACCGGCTGGGTGAAAGCGAGAGAACCGGCAGGCGTTCCCAGCACAAGCAGGGGGCAGGCGGCGGCGGGCACTTCTTTTATGGCGGCTGCGTCGGCGACGATGAGCGAAAATTTGCCGGTGGTGGCTTCATCTTTTTCGACGATTTCGCAGGCGGCGCGGTCCAGAAAGCGGCGGATATTCAGGATTTGCGCTTTGGGGCTGGTGAGCAGCAGGATGCGCTGGCCGCGCAGGGAGCCGAACTCGGAAGGGAGCGGGGAAGCGGAGGAGCGAACGCGCAAGCTGAACCAGAAGGTGCTGCCTTCGCCAGGTTTGCTGATGACGCCGATGTCGCCACCCAAGAGCGCCACCATTTGCCGGGCGATGGCGAGGCCGGTTGCGCCCACCAGCGGCGCGCTGGCGGCCGGGTCTTCCGGAGGCAGAAAGAGCGACGTCTGCTGTTCGGGCGTGAGGCCGATGCCGGTGTCCTGGACACCGAAACGCAGCGTCATGAATTCGTCGTCCAGCGCCAGGTGAGAAACGGAGAGAGAAACCGAGCCGGCGTGGGTGAATTTGACGGCGTTGGAGAGCAGGTTCAGGAGGATCTGGCGCAGACGGTGGGCGTCGCCGCAGGCGTGGAAGGGAACGCCGTCGCGCACGTTCAGTGATAGATGGATGTTTTTCGCGCGGGCGGATTCGGCCACGGATTCAAAGGCGTCTTCCAGCAAAGACTGCAGGTCAAATTCGGCTTCTTCAAGCTGCGCCTGGGCGGGCTCAACTTTAGAGAAATCGAGAACATTGTTGAATGCCTGAGCCAGCGAATTGCTGGAGTTGCGCACTTTATCGATGTAAGCGCGCTGTTCGGCGGTGAGGCTGGTGTGCAGGATGAGATTGGTCATGCCCATGACGTCGTTCATTGGGGTGAGAATGTCATGGCCGAGCGAGGCAAGAATTTCTTCCTTGGAGCGGGCTTCCACTTCCAGGCGTTCCCGGCGGTTTTTCTCTTCCTGAATGTCGCTGGTGGTGCCCAGCCAGTGAGTGACGGCTCCGTTGACTTCGGAGCGCACGGGACGGCCGCGGGTGATGAACCAGCGGTAGGGACCCGCCTTGGATTTGATGCGGTATTCAACCTCATACAGACTGGTGCTGCCGACGGTGGCGGTCCAGGCGGCGCGAACGGTTTCGCGGTCGGCGGCGTGGACGAAGCGCAGCCAGCCCCAGCCCACGAGATCGGCCACGGGAACGCCGGTGTAGTCGGACATCTGGCTGCTAATGAAATCGCAGAAGCCGTCGGGGCGCGCCGACCAGACGATGTCGGGAAGGAATTCGACCATTTCGTGCCATTTGGCTTCTTTTGTTTCCATTTCAGCGGCGCGGCGCGCGACCAAGGTGTCGATTTCCAAATCGCGCTGGGCGACCAGAGAACTCACTTCCTCCGCGCGCTGGGCGGCGAGCGATCTGAGTTCTGCGGTGAGTTGCGACACCTGGCTTTCCAGTTCAGCGGTCCGCTGGGCGATTGCCTCTTCCACGTAGCTGTTGCGATTCTTTACCTGATTTTCATAGGCCAGACGGTCGGTGACGTCGGTGGCCATCACCAGGCGGAGAACCGCCCCGCGGGCCTCGAATTCGTGGCTGGTCAGCTCCACCCAGATGTCGCTTTTCTTGTTGCGGCGGTGACGAACGGGGCGGACTTTGCGGTAATTGGGAGACGGCTGTTTCAGATCGGCATCGGCGGATTCGGCCTCTTCCGGACTGAGAAGCGAGCGGACGGTGAGATTCAAGAACTGGTTGCGCGTCCAGCCATAATGATCGATAGCGGCCTGGTTGACGTTGAGAATGCGCAGATCGCGGGTGCGGTAAATCCAGCTGGGCAGCGGGCTGTATTCAAAGAGCTCCCAATAGCGTGATTCGGAGACGCGCAACTGCTCTTCGAGCAGCAGGCGCTCGGAAAGATCGACAGAAATGCCGCCCAGCGCTCGGCGGCCACCCGCTTCCGGGAAAGAAAAACGGGTGGTGAGGAATTGGCGGGTCTGGCCGTCGGGCATTTCAAACTCCTCAATCATTTCCGAACGAACCTTGGCGGAAAGCACTTCGCGGTCGCTTTCGGTGATGCGCTGGGCCATGGGTTCGGGCCAGATCTCGTGGTTGGCGCGGCCAATCCATTCGCCCGGCTTCAGCTTCCAGGCCTTTTCCAGCGTGGGGTTGGTGTAAATGAACTTGCCCTCTGAGTTCTTGATGAAGGTCAGGCTGGGATTCACTTCCATGAAGGCACTGAAGCGGGTTTCGCTGGCTAGCAATTCTTCCGAGGTCTGTTTGCGTTCGGTGATGTCGGAGGTGGAACCGACCAGCCGCAGCGCCTGGCCCTGGTCATCCCAGACGGCCTGGCTGCGGGCGAGAACCCAGCGGTAACTGCCGTCTTTGTGGCGCAGGCGGTAAGCCACTTCGCCCGACCCCTTCTTGCTTTGCAGATATTTTTCGATGGCTGAATCCACCAGCTCTTTGTCTTCCGGATGGATGCGGTGCTGCCAGGTTTCCAGCGTGTCTTCCAGCTCATTCGGGCGGTAGCCGATAATTTCTTTCCAGCGCGGGGAGTAAAAGATGGCGCCGGTGATGAGATCGAAATCGAACAGGCCGTCCTGATTGGCGCTGATGACCAGACGCCAGCGTTCCTGTTCGGAATGGAGCAGGCCGCGCTGGTTGGACAGGATGCGCGTGGCGGCGGAGAGGAGCAGGCTCAGGCCGAAGGCATTCAGCAGCAGCGCGGCGGTGACGATGACGATTTTGCTTGAAAATTCGTAAGTATTGGTGATGTGGTGCGGGGCGGCGAGGGCGGGCGAGTGAAAATCGATGCCCATGATTCCGGCGTATTGAATGCTGGCGACTGCGACGGCCATCACGATGGAGGAGGAAAGCGAGATCCATTTGTCCGCCAATTGAGTGCCTGGATTCTCCGTGGCGCTGTCCGGTTTTTCGGTGTCGGCTGGCGGCTCGGGCAGGCGGCGTCCCGGCTGGTAGGCCACAAAAGCCGAGGCGAGCGAAACCAGCAGGGAAAACGTGAGAAGGCCGGCGACATGCGCCAGGCCTGCGCCCAGCCACAGATCTTGCACGGCTGAATAAACCATGGCCGACAGCGATGCGCCCAGCACCACGCTGCCGCGCAGCATGGAGAATTTTTTGAAGGGTCGGTGGCCCACCGCGAGCAGCGAAAGAGCCGCGCCCACCATGGCGATGAGGAGCGATCCGCCCAGGGTGGCGGCGCGTTCCGGAATGAAGGCTGGCAGGTTGAAGGCCAGCAGGGCCAGGTTTTGCACCGCCCACAAACCGACGCCGATGCACAGGGCTCCGCCGGTCAGCCAGAAGCTTTTCTTGTTCGGGCCAGAGCCAACCGAGCGTCCGGTCAGCTCAACCGTGGTGTAAGAAGCACAGAACGCAACCACGATGGAGAGCGCGACCAGCCTCCAGTCGTATTGGTCCGAGAATATGGCTTGAGCCATCTTAGGGCTTTGAAGACAACGGTAACACTTAATACTGATAGTGGGTTTTGGCCGCCGAGGCTATCACCCAAAAAGCAAGATTTTTAAGCAGTTGCACGCCGCCGGGCGATTCCGGCGCTGCGATAGGCGTCTCTGATCCGGGCTGCCATGGAATTGAAACTTACCACTTTGTTGGGTTTTTCCGAAATACGAGTCAGCTTTTATCTTAATGCTTTTGGCGGGTTGTTCGGAAATAGCGATGGGGGATGGGCTGAGGATAAAGACTAGCAAATCTCGCAGGCCGGAGAGGGAGCGAATGACTTGCAGGATACCTGCGCCGTTTTAGCTGGGCGGATTCATGTCCAGGATGACCAAGCCGGGGATCAAGGTTGATAAAGGCGGTCAATCTCCTGAACGGGGCGACGATCAGTGGACCACTGCCTTTTTGTGCGAACAGCGGCCAAGCCATCACTGCCGAGTAGGCAATTGTCGAGACGGTTGGGCAAGTCAACAGGAAAAAGGCCCACCAGCCTTCTCCATCGGGTCTGGGAAACAAGAGGTCAGTGAGCGCTTCGGAGAGCGAGAACGTCAATGTGTCACTAAGCAATACCCAAATTAACAATATTACGGGTATTACCGCTATCCACCTGCCACCCGATGATCGGGCTATGGGAAATAATCGCTGCACAACCGATCCGAGCAGTAGTCCGGCCATGGCGGCAACGAAAAGGCAACGCACGATCTCCATCAGTTGCCAACCTACCCATGACTTTACGAATTCATCCGGGATAGACGGCACGATGACTAAGATTAAAAGCGATGTGGCAGGGACGAAGAGTTGCTGCAGGAAAAAGGCGACGAAGGACGGCTCGCCGTCTTGCGAAATCGCGAAATTGGGAGGCTCAATTGTTGGCACCTGACAACAGAATAAACGCATAGCCATTGCGGCGGTCGGCCTCTCCACGAACTTGGAATTACTTAGGATTGCCCCAGACTATTTGCCCGCCAACTATGGTAGCCACCGGACCCCCTTTGAATTTTCGGCCGTGAAAGGGCGTGTTGCTGCTCTTTGACGGCGATTGCGACACGTCGTAGGTCCAGGCGCGGTCGAGACTGAAGATGGTGACGTCGGCGGCGGCGCCGGGTTTCAGGGTTCCGGCTTTCAGCGACAGGATGCCAGCGGGATTGGTGGTGAAGAGCTTGACGAAATGCAGCAGGCTGACGTGGCCGGGGTGATAAAGCTGTTCGAGCGACAAGCCGATGGCGGTCTCGAGGCCGATGATGCCGAAAGGGCAGCGCTCGAATTCCTGCATTTTTTCGTCGCCGGCGTGCGGGGCGTGGTCGGTGGCGACGGCGTCGATTGCGCCGTTTATCAGGCCCTGGGTGACGGCTTGGACGTCGAGCCTTTCGCGCAGCGGCGGCTTCATTTTGAAGTTGCCGTCGTAGGGGAGCATGTCGGAATCGGCCAGGACAAAGTGGTGCGGCGTGGCTTCGGAGGTGACGCGCAGGCCGCGGCTTTTGGCGAAGGCCACCATGTCGACGGCGTGATGGGACGAGATATGCGCCACGTGATAGCGGACTCCAGTGACTTCTGTGAGCAGGATGTCGCGCGCCACCATGACGTCTTCCGAACTGCGCGGAATGCCGCGCAGACCGAGGCGCGTGGATTCGACGCCTTCGTGCATGTCGCCGCCGGCGCTTAGGTGCAGATCTTCGCAGTGTTCGATGAGCGGGATATCGAGCGCGCAGGCAAATTCCATGGCTCGGCGGACGACGCGCGCGTTCATGACGGGTTTGCCGTCGTCCGAGATGGCGACGATGCCGGCCTGTTTCATGGAGGCGAAAGCGGCCAGTTCTTCGCCCGCGCTGCCTTTGGTGATTGCGCCGATGGGATACACGTTGACGATGGCGTGGCGGCGGGCGCGGTCGACTATGTAGCTGGTGACGGTGGCGTTGTCGTTGACCGGCTTGGTGTTGGGCATGCAGCAGATGGAGGTGAAGCCGCCGGTTGCCGCGGCGCGCGCGCCCGATTCGATGGTCTCGGCATGCTCGAAGCCCGGTTCGCGCAGGTGAACGTGCATGTCGATGAAGCCAGGCGCGACCACCAAGCCAGTGGCGTCGAAAATTTGCGCGCCGGTGGTGTTGAGGTCTGCGGCGATTTCGCGCACGATGGCGTCTTCGATGCCGATGTCCAAGACGCGGTCGAGATTCTGAGCGGGATCGACGACGCGGCCGTTTTTGATGACGAGTTTGCTCATGCGGCGAATACTCTTTCAAGCACGGCCATGCGCACGGCGATGCCGTTGCCCACCTGATTCAAGATTGCGGAGCTTTGCGAATCGGCGACTTCGGAAGAAATTTCCTGGCCGCGATTCATGGGGCCGGGGTGCATGACGATGACGCCGGGTTTGGCGAGTTTCATATGCTCCATGCGCAGGCCGAAGAAGCGGAAGTATTCATTGGCGGGGAAGGCGGCTTCGTACTGGCGCTCCAACTGGACGCGCAGCATCATGATGACGTCGACGCCTTTGATGGCTTTTTCCATGTCGGTTGTGAGTTCGATGCCGGGGGCGATTTGCGAGATTTCGCGCGGCAATAAAGATGCGGGGCCGCACAAGACAATTTGCGCGCCGAATTTGGAGAGCAGAAAGATGTTGGAGCGGGCGACGCGGCTGTGCGCGATGTCGCCGATGATGGCCACGCGCAGGCCTTCGAGCGTTTTGCGGCGGTCGAGAATGGTGAGCGCGTCGAGAAGAGCTTGCGTGGGGTGTTCGTGCAGGCCGTCGCCGGCGTTGACGATGGGGATGGGAAGATAGCGGGACAAAAAATGCGGCGCGCCGGAAGCGGCATGGCGCATGACGATGGCGTCGGGACGCATGGCGCCGAGGGTGTTGAGCGTGTCCACCAGCGATTCGCCTTTGGAAACGCTGGAGCCAGAGGCGGTGATGGAAATGATTTCCGCGCCCAGGCGGCGTCCGGCAATTTCGAAGCTGGTGCGGGTGCGGGTGGAGGCTTCGAAAAACATGTTGACGATGCTGCGGCCTTGCAGCAGGGAGTGGCGCGCGTAGGGCTCACCCGGCGGCGGCTGGAAGAATTTGGCGCGCTCCAGAATGGCTTCGGCGTCGGAGCGGGCGAGAGATTCGATGTCGAGCAGGCCTTTTCCCATTACTTGTCGCTGACGCGTTCCACTAAGAGCACTTTCTCCTGGCCGTCGATTTCCTGGAATTTGACTTCGATGATTTCGTTGGCGCCGGTTTGGACCATGCGGCCGACGTAGCGGGCTTCGATGGGGAGTTCGCGATGGCCGCGGTCGATGAGGACCAGAAGCTGCACGCGGCCGGGGCGGCCGTGATCGAAGAGCGCGTCGAGTGCGGCGCGGATGGTGCGGCCGGTGTAGAGGACGTCGTCCATCAGCACGATGTCGCGCGCTTCGACGGAGATGTCCATTTGCTTGGTGTGGACCACGGGGCGTTCGCCGACGGTGGACAGATCGTCGCGGTAGAGATTGATGTCGAGGATGCCGACGGGGATGGTGATGCCTTCGAGGTCGGCAATTTTCTGGGCGAGGCGCTGGGCGAGCGGAACGCCCCGGCGCTTGATGCCGACGAAGGTGAGGCGGCCGAGGTCGGTGGTTTTTTCGAGGATTTCGTGCGCGAGGCGGACTAAGGTGCGGTCCATTTCCGAGGCGCTCATTAATTGCTTTTTTTCGCG